>Ga0157362_1001019_pt1 | contig 11100 bp, 10 predicted proteins | sample AttlaeALBM3_FD_111480 | JGI IMG/M metagenome (GOLD analysis project Ga0157362, IMG submission 111480) | Fungus gardens microbial communities from leaf cutter ant in Ribeirão Preto, State of São Paulo, Brazil - Atta laevigata ALBM3 | ecosystem: Host-associated > Fungi > Mycelium > Unclassified ... | reverse complement strand
TAATTCGACATATTGTATAATTTAAATCAAAATATAAATTATTTGTACTTTTAATTGACCAGTATTTTCAAATTGCAATAAATTCACAATCAGATCGAGATATTAAAACAGAATAATTATATTAAATATGTTATTTTCAAATGATTTAACAAATAATGATTATGGACAAGAGATAAAGATATTATGTTGAAGAATATGTAATGGAAGGGGAACATGTGTGATAGTGAAAAAAAAAGGAGAATCAATTAGAAAGGAGATAAAGAGATATGGAAATGTACAAATCAGGAAGAAATTCCTTGTCACTTTGCTTGTTTAATCTATTCTATTGCTTTTTTATGTGTACCATCTCTGAAATCAGTCTTTTACTATGTGAAGATTCATTATTTAAAATTTTTATCTCATCCCATTTAAAATTATGATCGTATTCCAAGTGGTGATTGAAAATTATCGATGGTGAGTCAATCCTTTTATTAATATCATTTATATATTCATGTATTCTAGTTTTCAATTTTCTTTTAGTTTGGTTCATATATATCGCATCATAATCATGAAAAGGGATCTTATATATGTGACATCTCTTGATATAATCTAAAGTCCTTTCCACGAGTGATATATTTTTGTAACGTATTAAAGATAATAAAGGATATTCTTCTATTTGTCAAAGGCAATCGGAATAAAAGATTCTGAGATAGTTCTAACATAAGGTATTGTAAAGTTGATTATTAGACACAACTTTTTTGTTGTTTTGTATGACATAATTGTAATCCCTATTAGAAAGAAATTTTATTTTTGTCTGTATAGTTGAAAAAATAAATTTAAGAGCATAACTCTTCTTAAGTAAAATTTGAATCACTTCAGTCAAATTTTTTTGATGAAACATAGGATCTCTAACAGCACAAAGTCGACTCTAAGTCGATTGTGAGTCGACTATAACTTCTAGACGTCTGAAAAATGGACGTAAGTTGACTTTAGACGACTTGGAGACGTCTCTAAGTCATACAATGTTCTTTAAAGACGATTGTAAGTCGACTTTAAGTCAACTATTCTAAGCTGTGGTCCGATTCATGCCCACAATACTCATGAACAGCATTCATTCTTGTTTAACTGTAGTTAAACAACAAGGACGAAATGATTCCACATTTAAGCTTTGTGAGCGTAAATCACACTAGACGTCCTAAAATCGATATTGGAAGGATGTTTGTACAAAATCGACTTACAGGCTTGATTTAGCAAAGTCAACTTATAGTCGACATATCGAAGTTTGTGCTGTTAGGAATGTGATAGTAATAAGGTTCTGTCAATCATACCACGCACAACTCCTTTCTTGTATATCGGCATATCGGATGCTGAGAGATAAAGTTCAAAAATCTTTCCGAAAAATGTCGATTTTTTATATCTATCAAGCAAGATAACATTATTTTTAACTATTATTCTTATATCAAGAAAACTCAATGTGTTCCCATTACTAACTTCAATTGTGAATTGCCATTCATGTAAAGAATTAAAAACATCTAAAATTACATTCAAATATTCTTCTGATGCTAAAGAATATCATCTACATATCAATTCACTTCAATTCACAAGGTAACCTTTGAATTGCCATTTCTTCCAGATCTTTTAAAACTGTATTTGCAATAATGGTGATTCCATCGGTGTATCATAAATTTGTTTGTAAAACTTTTTATTAAAAATAAAAAAAATTAAATTTAAAACTAATTTTATTGCTATCAAAAATTCTTCCCTCGATATGTTGATGCCTTTTGATATGTAATGACATCTTTTGCTAATACTCTCTATAGCCAATTCAATTGGTGGACATTGACAAATAATGAGATAACATCTAAAGAAGCCAATTTTAAATTGAACTCAAAATAGAGATTCCATCAAGCTTATCAACTAAATGAAAACTAGCTACTACTATTACTGAACTATTTTCAACATAGCTAGGTGCTCCAGGTTTGTTATTTTTAATAATGATGCAAATAGAGAGTCAAATTGTACAGAGGACTATTAATTGAGGAAATAATTACTCTTAGAGGCACATCCATTTTATGGATCTTTAATGTTTTGTGTTTGTGATGCTGGTGTTATCTTGTATGGAAGGCTTGTTTACCAAGGCGGCGTGTAATAACAACGACTCTCTTTGCTGTAACAATTCAAAATTTATTCTTGAGTAGAGTAAAGATTTGTTCGAAGCGGGCGGTAAATGACTCATAATCCGATAATTGATGCATTTGGTAAGATGCACAGATAATTCGCATTTGGTACGGCATTGATTTCTCACAGCCGTTAGAAAGAAAGTGTATTGCGAGCAGTAACGAGACCAGCAAATCTCGCCAGAGATTCAGATAATTCTCGCGCATTGAATGCCCTCGCGGTATGCGTATACTGAGAGCTACATTACGTGACAAAGGGCAGCATTAATGCGCGGAGGAGCTTCGGTGTGCTTCGCACTTAATAATTCGAGAAGAAGCGTTACGAATGAATAGATGATTCGTATTGATCGTGATCGGGAAAAAAACTGAACTTTCGCACGCGAAATGTCGTCAACTTCTTGAATGTCGCGCAAGGGAGGGGAAGTCGCGTGCCACTTGAGATAGACAGCGTGATTAGAACGGGAGCGAGATATACGCATGTTTTGAATGAAATGTTGATCGCAGACACAGATGGCTCTATGGGCTTGCCATCCCCAGAGAATACATTTGAATTAACGATGATTCCGGAACACATCGCTAGCCTTGAATAGGTATTCGAAATAATCCGCAAAGTATGTAAGATATAATAATGGTATAACAATGAAAATAAGATAATATAGAATACAAAGATCGGAACGCAATACAATCGAAGCTTACAATTCGCGGTAACATCAGGTACGAAAACTCCGCCGTGGAATCTTTAGATTCTTCGGTATTGATCGTGACATTATAGAAAACAAAGTTTTACAATTACGGCGCGAGTTAATTCGTCATCACCGGGATGATATGCCGTGATCCGACCAAATTCCTATTGGCTCGGTGGAGCCAGAGGGTTATGTACGAGAACGATTTGGCCGACTTTGGCCAGTTGCTGGACAACGTCATTTTGGGCGTTGTTGAAAGGTATGCAAGTAATCACCGATCAAGATCTCCAAAAACCTTCGGTTATTTGTTGAACCATTTACCAATGCGAAAGTCTATTTTCATTTTAAGTCAAGCATAATGATTCGACAGTAGCGATAAGAGAGGTTCCGATCAAAAATGACCGGGGGTAGAGCGTAATAATTATGAAGATTATCGGAAACGGGAGCGATCGGGCATGAATTAAGGCACGTCTCGATCCGACAGAGGAGCGTGGACATCTCTTCAAAAGTTAGTGTGGAGACCGATGCATCATTTTAAATGATGCTTAACACTTTTAACGCCTACCTCCCACAGGCTGTCGAAGTGCGGCGACGCAGAGAGTGTTACGCAGTTCCGTCAGTAGCGAATCGGTTTCAGAAATTAGGATTGCGAATTGCTTTTACATGTGCATTGGATAGTTCGCGATCGGCATCGTGAAACGTGGTTCCGTTATTGGAATACATGGACGTCAGTAGTCCTCGGTAAGAAACAAATCATTGATACGCTGCGATAAATGTAGAAGAATATAATCGCTGACGAGCTCTAAGTTGTGAAGCATACGAATAATGATATATAGTAGGCCTTTTGCGATTTGTGCTCTCGATTGGGAGTCGTTCGGACAACGATCGGACCTGCGTAATCAACGCCTTATGGACAAAAACGCGAGCAGTGCGGTTTACTCTCCGAGAGATCGCCCATGAGTTCGATGGACACATCGGCGCCTGCATGGTATGCACGTATAAAAAACAGTGGCGCGGGCTCGGAGAATTTATATCGCAATAACGTGAGCGTTAATTGAAAACCGGCATGCAACATTCGAAGATGATAGATAGACTGGATAACGAGTAGTAACAACGATGGGATTAAGACGATGGGATTCCTCGCTCCTGGGAGACAAGTTCTTTCTCGAATACGAATAAGGCTAACCTCGTCCATATAAGGATTGAGAACAAAGAGTGGGCTGTTCTGCGGTACCAGATGCTTATGTTTTAAAACCGCGATCTCATTAAGAAACATGTTTGATTGCATGGTTTTGAGTAGCGTTTGGCGTTCTGAATTTCTTTGAGGAGCAAAGTCGCGGTATTCGCTTGTGGGTTTTAGAGCGTCGAAGTCGATTTAGAAAACGGTACAGATAAGTGGTAGTTTGTAGCAATTTTGGCCAGAAGAATAACGTGACGCGAGATTCCAATGGGGCGTAGCGTGCAAGACACATACTGGAGGCTCTGAGTGTTGTTCAAGAGAAACATCGGAGGGCACGAGTTCGAGCAGGACTCGGGAGAATGATGCAACCATGAAAGGTCTGACCATAAAGCATGTGTCTCGAAAAGATCGGGAGCAAGACCGCGCAGTCCACGGGATTGGGGTGTGCGTCGGAACATGACGCCAAGAAACTCCAAGGAAGGAGTGACAGCCCAAACGCGATTGGCGACAAAGGTTTTTCATTGGGAAGGACTGATTCAGTCAGGCAAGTGTGATGGCGGAGTCCGTCCAGCAGTAACATTCGGAAGTTGAAGCGCTGAGCGTGCGAAATGCATCAAGCGAGTAAGAAGCATTGTAGCAGATAATTTCAATCGGGACGCTGATTATTTTAAGAGAGGCCATTTTTGATTTAATAAGAAGGGAAATGGTGATTGAACCGTCTATATTAATGAGGATACACTGTGGTAGTGAAAGCCGCAGTTGATGCGTCGGAAAATCCATGAAGAGCGTAGAGTATGAGATCCATAAGTAGTAGCACGGAATGCTAATGGCATTGAGACGGAAATCGTTGTTGGTAATCGGACCAGCAATCAAGAAATTGGCTAGGAATTTCGTTATCCCACTGGCATTGGAGGTCCCACAGTCGCTGCATAAAAATTTTGGCAATAATACTAACGAGAGTAATCTACCCTAAAGAATCGAAAAACTTAGCGATGGTCGAACAGAATATTGGTTCGTTTGGATGACGTCGGTATGGTCACGCGGAATTGAAAGACATTTAACTTAGGATTCCAGAGTACTCCTAAGATCTTAAGGTGCTCGTTGTCTTGAAGAATCTGAGTGGCTAAACCATGATTCGCGGATTCGAGTGGCTAAACCATGATTCGCGGACAATAGATTGGTGGCATGAAACGTTGAAGACTCAATGTGCGGCATTTGAAGCGTTGAAGACTCGTAAGCGGGTAGTTGCACTGTTGTCTCGTAAGACATCGTGATGCGGAATGTAATAAGTTTGCTCTGGTTTGACAATTTCTGTTGGTGGACTTTTGGTCATATGACCGAGTATTCGTATTCTGCGAGAAATTCGCAGTTCTCGGAAGCATTAATCTCGAATTAAGTGTTGATTCCAAGCGGCGAAAACTCGAAACAGCAATAGAGAGCGATTCATCTATCGAGATTTTTAAACGTAGTCGGACGATGTAGCGTCCTTTCCTATGGGAATGTGTCTCTAAAGTGCTCTTTACACTGATGCTCCTCAAGGTTCCGAGGAGCTTTCTGAGGCACTTCCTCAATTTCCCAAAAGCGACGAAGATCGCGATCAAGAATTTCAAGAACAATTCTGTGATGCGCAAGTGTGGAAATTGACTCAGTAGTTGGAAACGAGGCTATTGATCTAGAAAGAATCCAGCCGAGAGTCGTATTTTGCACAGTAGGTTCATGTTCGGAACCTTTTCAAATACCGTCGAAAAGTCGAAAAATGAGCGTGCCGAATAGATCAGCACCGATTATGATGTCGATGCCGATCGGATACGAATTCATGGAGTCACGATCCGGTAAGTTCGAGTCCGGTGACGTGTTTCCAATAGTACGCAGTATTGACGCGATTCAGTAAATATTTCGTTAATGATCGAAATATAAACGCGGTCGTAGTATAGGCAGGTCCGTCGTGAGATGCCGGAGTAATCGTAATTTGGGCAGCGTGACGCACGACGGACTTTGCTAATGCCGATAATGGAAACGGAGTGATTAATTCTCGAAAAGAATAGGCATTGAACAAGCGATTTGGAGATAAATTAGAGATGGATCCTTGATCAAAAAGCACGCGAACAAAACGTTTATGAGGCGAATAAATTCGCACGCGCGCGATCACGAGCAAGATTTTAGAGCTCAGCGTTACGGTTTTCGATAACAAGTGCGTAGCGATAATGGTGGATTCTCGCTACTCGTGGACATGGATGATTGATGTCGACAAGCTTAATGTAATCAAAATGTAACAATGTGTGATACTGTTTATTACACTGTTGACACGCGCGAGAATTTGTCTTTCACAGCATGTTTCGTACTGAAATGGTTCATACAGCGTTTCTGATTTTTAATGAAATTCAATACTTTAAGATGGAGTTTGCTTGAGGAATGTAGAACATTGATACAATAGATAGTTCGCTTTGCATACTGGGCACAAAAACGGTAGACGAATAGTAGACACAGTATGTAAGGCGAGAGTTTTCCTTTTGAAAGTCGTCTGTGACTTCTCTATTGCGTTCGTAGGTGCGTTCGCGTCAAACGCGTGAATGCGAGATGCGAGAAATTGATAACAAATTCGCGATAACGCGGATAATCTACGATATCCTTTCGCCGAGTTTAAGTTCCCAAGCTTTTCGAGATGACTTATCAAGTTTTTGTGCAACTAGAAAAACAAGCCAATCATTCCAATGTTCAGTAACGCAACCGAGATTGCTCAGAGCTTATATCGCTTCATCGATTTGATCGCGAAGCGTGCTAAGATTGTTAGAGGTTTCTGTCGTGAGCGACGGTAAATTGCGGTAAAAGTGATTGTAAATGTATCGTAACGTTTATTATCGTACCGGGAGAATATTCCACGCGATAGAAATTATCATTGGTTACGCGAAAGCGTTACTTGCATCCCCCTTTATACAATACAAATAATGCTTGCGCTTGATATTTGTTACCTCTGTTTGTAAACTCTGATCATCATGGATAATCGATTTAAATTTATCGCGAAATCTTTGTCGAAATTCCTGTCGAAGGTCGGAAGGTTGATCCTCGGAAGATGTGATGATGACCGGACGAGTTATTAAGACTTAATGTGCAATGGGATGGGTTTCGCGGATTTCGTGACGGTATCTCAGCCATATAGTCGACAGCTTCGTGGAAATAATCCTCAGGAAGTAGTTCTGAGTGAAGTACATATGGGTTGCCTTCAGTTTCTCATTCGCAGTTAGCATAATTTTGCAATCCAGCTCCTGGCATCAGTCGAAGGTCTCCTTGAGGGATGCGAGGCATTGTCACGTTATGCACATATCAGCTTGTCTCAGCTTCTTAAAATTAGTGAGATAACACCCATGTGTTCTGCATACTCAATTCGTCGAGAGACATGATTTCCGGGAAAGCACGATTCGGAATGTTCGAGAGTCAAGCAAAATAACTTTCCTTGGCGATGATCCGGCTTGAAAGACCAAAATATATTTTGTATTTATAACGCTGATGTCACTTTGTATGGAAGGTTCGCTCGCCAAGGCGAACGTGTAATAACGACGAATTTCTTATAATAATTCAAAATTTATTCTTGAATCAAGTTAAGATTTGTTCGGATGGTAAACGGTGCTCGTAATCCGATAATTGATGCATTCGGTAAGATGCGTGCACAGGTAATTAGCACTTGGTATCGAGTAATTTCTCCGTTCGAAAGAAAGTGTATTGCGAGCAGTAACGAGACCGGCAAATCTCGCCAGCAATTCAGATAATTCTCGCACACTGAATGCTCTTGCGATACGTATATATATTGCAGAGCATTACGTGATAAATAGCAGCGTTAATGCGCGGAGGAACTTTCGATGTGCTTCGCACTTAATAATTCGAGGAGAAGCGTTACGAACGATTAGATTATTCATATTGATCGGAAAGAACTTTCACACGCGGAACGTTTGCGCGATCATCAACTTCTCGAGTGTCGCGCAAGACGATCGCGTACATCTGAGATAAATAGCGTGATTAGAACAGGAGCGAAATACACGCATGTTTTGAACGAAATGTTGGTCGCAAGCATGATTGAACAGAGATGGTCTATGAGCTGTTTACTTGCCTTCTCTCTCCGAGAATACATTTAAATTAACGATGATTCCGGAACATTTAGTAAACCATGTAATCTAAGTACGTTCCCATCAGTAGTAAGTAGCCTTTTATAAATATTTTCGTCTATGAATTTATTATTTTTCCATCTGACTAGAAGAGATCGTAATTTACTAGTTAATTTTTTAGTGGGATCTTTGTCGATTATTTCAGTTTAAGTATTACAGTTAATAATATTCGTTCCATTTTTTCCATGCAAATCGTTACGTTCTAAAACAATAGTGGTGTTCCCTTTGTCAGTTATTTTGTAATTAATATGTTAGGATCGTGCCTGATAAATTCATCAACCGATTTCAAACATTTAATAGCATATTTTTTAGAAAAATTTATGAAAAATTGGAATTCAATTTATATCACAAACATTCTTCGGCAGGTACCTCAGTTTCTTATCTTTCCATCCGCTCTCACAAAAGAGAGATGTTCTAATGAGCATGATTGACAGAGTATTTTTATTTTTTCTTTCGAAATATCATATGAAAAATTGCAATTTTATTATTAAGATGTTTTTGGACAATGATTATCCTATCAAATTTATCTTTGACACTATTAATTTAAGATTAAAATCTCTTTTAAAATGCAAGACGTTAAAACAAATAGATAAATCTAATAATAATGAGATTGAAGATAAAAAATCTCTTGGTTTATTATACCTTTTTTACCGGATTATATACATGACTCTGCTTTGACATTGTGAATATGTCGCTTAAGTTGCTTGGCGTTGTGATATTCTTTTTGCTGATCATGATTTAATTTATAGTATTTTGTATTAAATAATTGGACTTACATTTCAAAAAAAATGTGCACTTCCAAAAACAGAATTTTTGACTGCAATTAGTTTTGTTCTCGATTCGATTTTTTTTTATTTTTGACAACATTATTTATAAACAAAATTTTGGTATGTCCATGGATTTTCCTTTGTCTCCCATCTTTACGGACTTGGTAATGCAAAGATTAGAAAGGTCTGCTTTGATGTTGTTTGGAGATAATGTTCTTTTTTATTATCGGTTTGTCGATGAGTGATACGCGAGGATTTCGGTTCTAAGATGGATTCTTTTCTCAACGCGTTCAATTCGTTCATCTACAATGTACCATGGAAGTCGGAGATAATCGGTAAATTTTCTAGATGTTTGTATTATCATTAAAGACAATCATTTGATGTTTGATTGGTATCATAAACTCACATTTTCAGGCAGATTTAAAAATTTTTTTCTCTAACCATCTGATGTCCCAAAAGAAAGGCATAATTTTTAGTTTAATGGACAGAGTTCTATTGTTGTCGGATCCTGTTTTTCATTCAAAAAATATTACTCTTATCATAAACATTTTGATAAACGATTTTCCGCTTAAGTTCATTTTTGATATATCATTAATAATAGAATCAAGGATATCATTCGGAAAAAGATATCTAGAACTAATAACTGAGAGAATAATAAAGAATCTATTAATCCATCTTGGTTCACCGTGCCTTAGGTACCGATTTTAACAGAAAAATTCAAACAATTCAATAGAAATGATATCAAGGTCTTTTATTATAATACAAACAAATTAAAGAAATTTATCAAAGTACATAAAGATCCTTTGGATTCTTTCTCGAAGTCTTATGTTGTTTATAAGACTGCAATGTCGCATCTGGGACAAAACGGGGAGAAAACTGAAAACTTGAATTTTAGAATATCGAAATTATATACATTGGAACACCAGCTCTAATTCGGCGATTGCAATTGGATCATGATTTTGATTGGAATAATATTCAAATTTTGATGAAGAACCGATTTACAACAAGCACCTTGTCTTAAAGATGCTTAACATTAAAACACAGTAATTCTTAACATTCTTAACCTACAGACGGACACAGAACTTCATAAATCATACATTCCGATAATAAACAATGTTTGATTTTACATTGTCAAGATTTATCGCAGTACAGTCGAATCCGTCGAGAAGACGCTTTTCGCTGCTTTTTATTTTATTTTATACATTGGACGTTATACGCTTATAATGTGATATCAATTTTTTCATCGCTTTTGACATCGAAATTTGATGTTTTTTTATAATACTAACATGATTTGTCTCAATTATTAGATTATGAGATAAGTTTTTATCAGAGAGATATATTATGCTTGTTCTAAATAAAAAATTTTAGGTTTGATAACTTATAATGTTTCTATGATTCTTTATGTTCTCTCTAGAACAACGAGAAATTTTCGCAATCGGTCAACCAACTGACGAGCTTGATAAATAATTTTCTTTGTTTTAACTATCATCTAATTATGCAACGAAACAGTCGCTTGCTTAATTTTTGAATAATGTATTATACTGCCGGGAAATAAAATTTTTTGTACATTTGAAGAGGGTTTAAATATAAGATCGAAGCATGTATGTAATGTACAATATTGTAGCGTTTTAACTTTTGTATTTTCTACAGTTTGATTTATTATTTCTATCTTTAATTATATTTATGTTAAATTATATTTATGTTAATGAATAATGAAGTTTTATTAAGTTTTTTTGACTTTTTTAGTCTTTTATATCTTGTTGTTGGATTACAGTATTTTAATGTGCAGTTTTGGAGTAGAATAGGTAAGTTTCCATAATAAATTGATGATTTTTCTTATGGTAACTGTCCTTCATATATATATTATTTTTTTATTTAGCTTGCACTTAGTCTAACAGCTAAATGATGGTTACATATTTCAGATTTGATTTATCTGAGAGACTCTCTTGCTGCACTCGATTACTTTGATTTACGACTACTTGAATTGTATTAAGTTGTGTTATATGGTACGAAACTACCAAGATGTGTCGAATTATTATCAAGTGATTTTATTATACTAGATTGCTGAAGATGGCTTGAATTAAGCCGAAACGTTCGATACTTGTTTTATATATATATATATATATATATATATATATGTGTATGTATAGTACTGAG
>Ga0157362_1001017_pt1 | contig 11104 bp, 5 predicted proteins | sample AttlaeALBM3_FD_111480 | JGI IMG/M metagenome (GOLD analysis project Ga0157362, IMG submission 111480) | Fungus gardens microbial communities from leaf cutter ant in Ribeirão Preto, State of São Paulo, Brazil - Atta laevigata ALBM3 | ecosystem: Host-associated > Fungi > Mycelium > Unclassified ... | reverse complement strand
TATGTGTCTGGAAATCACTATTTCATACGTACGAGTTGCAAAGCATTCATTTCAAGCAAATGTTGTCACGACTTGGCAACTGAGACGCCATGTTTCACTAAGAAATAATAAAAAATATATCAAGTTTGAAATTTTGGCTCATTCTAGGTATAGACTCCACTTCCCAGATACGTATTAATGCATATACTTTAATTTTGGAAAAGGATTTTTGGTGAAAGAGAAAAAAGTATTTGTTATACAAAAATTACTTGATTTAATTGGTAAAATAGGAAGCTTTAAGATCCTCTTAATTTGACAGATTTCAATTATTTTAGCGATTTCAGCGGTTTATTTTCATTAGAAGCATTACAAAAAAATGAATATTGTTGTGTAATTGACATCCACTTCTTCAGAGGGCAATAGTGATGTAGGAATATGCTCTCATGTCTTCTCTCAGGTTTCGTTACACTTACAAATAATGAGTTACTCATTTTTCCATTCTTTGCATTCGCATGCAATATTGGGTCAATATTGATTTTCAATATTGATTACAAAACGCAAGACATCTTATACTTTAAATACGAGCTAGTATTGATAATCAATTTTATGCCAATATTGTATCTATGATTTCTACTGGGTTATTTTTAACAGTCTTTCTACGATGACTGACAAATTTTTTTACTGCTTACGTCTTATTAATTTGCATTTTTGTATGCGGGAATGAGACTATAGAGAGGCATACAGTAACATGAAATATTATAAAGTTTCATGAAATATTACTTTGTCTATCGGCAACAAATGAAGTCTGGGATTTATTCAATTTTAGAAATAAAATTAAGGATAGAGAAATTATTGAGAATTCTCTTTAACAATTAGAGCAAGTAATTTTATAATCGGAAGAAATATCCTTTTTCTACGTGGAAAGATTATAATCGTGATGACATTGTACGATAATTCAAACGATGATGTAATCTCATTCCATTTTTCTCCCTCTCCGTCGCCTACATTCTCTAACCTCCTACTTCAAGCCTACAGCATTTTTTTTGCGAGTTGCGTGACGTCCGCTAATCGAACAAGAAGTACAAGAGGATATGCGATCTTTCTTTTTCATCTCTTCTACACTCCCACTCACTCACTCACTTTCACTCTTCTTTTTCCTTACCTGTATACTCACCTTCATTGTTTTTCTTTCCTTCTCTTTCAACATTTATATATATTTATATATTGCTCCATATCTGTTTTATCTTGGTCATTTACGTACCGGTCGCAGCTGTTTCTTAGGTCTATTTACGTCGCATGCGCCTACATGCTCCAATATGCTCCAATAGTTCCTATTCACTCATCAAACGCGCTCATTAGAACAAATATGAGTACAAAGGCTTATTCTTTTTACCTCAACTTCTTACACAGTTCATTTTTTTCTCTAACGTGGAGAGAAAAGGAAAAAAATGAACTTTGCAAGAACTTTATTTAGCTAAAACGAACAGACTTGAAACATGGTAGGAGCATATTGGAGCACGTTGGAGCATGTGATCAAATTTTTTCTCTCACATCCTTTTCGTTACCTTTTTTTATTCCACAAGCACTCTCAGTACGTTTCATTTGGCGCTTACACGCTTGCGACCATTATATTTGTCCTTATTTAATATTTGACAAATGACACTATTACATAACAAGGATGAAATGATTCTATGAATGTTGTGAGGGTTAAGAACACACTCTGTATAGAACATACAATTCTCTTTCTTCTTCTTTCTTTATCCTTTTCCTTTCCTTTCCTTCAAAAGAGGCTCTCATGCAGAACTTCCTCCGCCTATCACTCCTACCAGTCTTCGATCGCCTCAAACTCGCTATGCCTTTTCTTCTTGAGATTTAAAATTGCAGCATGTCATCTCTCTCTCTCTCTCTCTCTCTCTCTCGCGCGCGCGCGCGATTGGATATTCCATTTCCGTCCAATGCAGTCATTTCTCTCATTCGCTTTCTCCCTCGCACGCAGGGCGATCATTTATTTCTGTTTATAACTCAGCCGTTCCTTTCTTCCCTCTCACTCTCATCTGCGCGCGCATCTCACGAGGAAGCACGAAGTTCCGCGAGCCGAAGCCGAACAAGCTATTCAGGTTCAGTGAGTGCAGTCGAGTTTAGTCTCGAATCTCGCGTCGATTGTTACGGAATTGTTTCCGCGACGTGTTTTTTTTGCCATCCGTTCTCCGTTCGACCTATGGAGACTCGTGGAACTAACAGGTGCAGTGAAGTGTCATAAATAAGAGAACAGAGCAGAAAACGGAAAACGAACTTTGAGAAATGAGGGATAAAGGATGGATGAAAAATACGCGATGCGGATGACTTTATTAAAATAATAGGTTGCTCCGATATTTATCAAATATTGCTATATCACAATACAGCAATATACCTAACACATTTATTTATTAAATAGCACTCGGATGAACAAATTGAATAAAAAAAAAAATAAAATGAGAAATCGTATATAATTTTTCTTGTATAATTGAGATTCTGACTGAGACGACTTTAAAATTCGAACGACTCGAAGGACATTCATCGTGCGCGCAGAGGATATCGTTTATTCGAAATCGTTGCGGCGTTCAAAGGGCGCCGCACGCGCGTCGTCTGTATAAACTGATTCAGCTGATCGAGAGGAGTCTAATAAATAATTGACTGACTTGCGTCAAGTTTCCGAAAGAACGGCTAGAGTCGATTTTGATCGGGAAACTCATCCAAGCTTACAAGAGAGACGCGGGTAAATCGTGAAATTCTCAAGAAAGCGCGATAAAGAAACGGAAGAAAGAATAGTAATCCTTTTGGGATGTCGACGTACGGAAGGTGGACTCTGTGGCCGGCGAGGACGCGTTTTCGACACTTGACAAAATCATCGAAGATCCATCGCAGCTGAGATCACAGATGATCGATCGGACCGATTGATCGCGTTATCGCGCAGCTTTATTTGCTGATTCGACACTTTTCCGACACGTTCATTTCTAAAGTTGGCGAACGCGCGACAAAAAGAAAGGAATTTCGCTGTTAAGTTTCGCGACGCAGTGCGAGTAAGCCCAAATTATTTTCGGGAGATTTAGAAAAAATACAGCAGGTAAGAATCTTTATTATAACTACTATTGTTTCTAGAAACTTAAAATTAAATTTTATCATTGAATTCGATAGCATTTCAAAATGTAAGATATTTTTTTAATTGTCAAACTTCTTGAAAATTATAAAAATAATATATAATATTGAGGTAATTCCTCCCGGTTTATAACAAAAAAACTTCTTAATTTATCGAGTATTATTCAAAGTATTATTACAGTTTAGAGTAAATAAATAACCAATAGAAACTTTGTACTGTTCACTTTGTACTATGAAAAAAATTTTAGAAATCTGAAATACTTTTTTTTTTATTAAAAAAAAGTTTTTTTGAAGCCTTTGCATTTTTACCGTATATCTCATAGGGAAGAAATGTATAACTCATAAAAAAATTACAAACAATTCTTAGAAATAAGTGAAATGATACAGTAACTTACAAAATGTGTTTACAAAGTTTTTATTATAGAATAAGAATGATAAATATATACACATACAAAGTAGATAATAATTTTAATCTTTTACACATATTATAAATGTTATAATATAAGGTGTTTCATGTAATGCATTTAATGCGCTGAATTCAGTTTGTATGTTTTGGGCATAAATTTCACTCGCTAAAAGTGCCGAATATCCTCAAACAGATGGGATGTACAAAACATTAAACTGAACAAAAAAATGCGAGAATCACTTGTGTTACTATGTTCTATATTTTACTATCTTTTTACACTTACGTATCATCAAATAATCGTTAAATTAATCTTTTGTTCTCTCTACTTATCTTATGTAATTATCTTATGTAAATTATGATACATGGTACATACACTGTGCTATTTATTATATTAATAAATATTGGTAAATCGATTCAATTAATAGCAGTTTTATTAATATTAATAGTAAAGATTGAAATTATAAGACATATAAAACAGAGTAGATGCATGTAATTATTTCCACTCTTTCTATTTTTTCTGATTTCTACAGCGTAGGCGAGGCGTAAATATTGGAGTTACCTTATATAAATTTAACAAATTATGATGCACTTTGTAATACGAATATTAGTTCGATGTCTATTGATGTGTTAGATACTTATATAATTATAAAAATGTACATTAAAAAAGTGAAAAAATTGATACGCTCCAATATTAAACTTTCGCAAAGTTTTAATTCGCTGATTTAGAAAATATTTTGATATCGTTTTCTTTGTGTTGATCTTACAAGTAGATCTCTTAGGCGTTACTTTAGAAAGTATTTTCTGATTGCATAATTTTATTAGGTTTAAATAAATATTAAACCTCAGTGTTCTCAATTGCAAAAAGATGGCGCTATTTCTTCACGTGAACAATTTCTCGCGATGGTTACGTTGGCGGATATTCAAGGCCGGTGCTTGCAATGTTGCAATGATTTCTTCGCGATTCTCAATTAGTACAATACAATTAAAATACAAAATATAAAATAACATTCTTTATTCAATACAGTTAATATTAATTCCTAATTATTTAGGAAATAATTAGGATAAATTTTATGTTTCTATCAATTTATTAATTTAATTTCAAATCCGATGCACATTATAATGTGCATATTTTACCAAATTTTGATTCTACACAATATTTTAAATCTTTTTTTCTCTTCAAACTTTTATTGTAAATTGTCTGATCTAAAATCTAAAACTTATTTCTTCTATTTCACATTAAATTAATTTTATAAAATCAAATCGAAAAAGCCTAAAACAATTATTATGAATTGATCAACAATTTTGATAATATTTAGCATATTCTCTGACATAATAAAAGTAGTTTTGTGAAATTATTAATTATTAATATTAATTCTTATGTAAATTAATATTTGAAAAATCCGTTATAATGAATTGATTACTAAATGAATAATATTAATTTTATAACTGTAAATTTATAATTGTAAATGAATATTATGCAACGAGAACGAGCTCAAGGTTTTGCTTAGCTGTTCATCGTATTGTGGACGGACGTTAACCAATATGCAAATATTAAGACACAAGTCACCAATATGTGACACCGTGTCGGATGAATATTTCAAAATTATTATGAATATGGGGAGCAATCTCAGAATGGGCTGTGGTATACAACAAAATAATTGTATATTTGATTTATTTTCTAAATATCCACGATTTCTAATGTTGAGTTTTAAAATTTATAATCATTTTTCCGCAATTGTTGTGTAGAAAAATTTAATTCGTAGAATAATACAAGAAGAAAATATGCAGATTATCATAGAGTCAATATTGAACTCTCCTTTGTTTTACACGCTTTGATATGCAGGCATCGAAGTCTCCGATGATTTTAACGCTTGGTACCATATTTCACTATAGATACCGATATTTAAACTATTCATACATTAATTAATCATTTCATTTTTACTGATTTTTAATTGTATTATTATATAATTTATTCAATATTGTTATTTGAATTGTAATTATTATTAAATAATATTTATTTGGTCCATTTCGAATTATAACGTTCATAAACAATAAGAATATTAGAATGTAAATATAAGGGTGAGGAAATATACTAGATTTATTTTCCATTTTTGTTCGAAACAAGTATGCATATTTATGATGCTACATCTTACCTATTGTTACAAAATTATAATCTTTTCTGTATAAGCTTTTTTTTTAGAAGAAACTTTCTCGGAATCCGATTGGATATCCGGAAAATATCGGATATCCAACTCGAAGAAATTGTCTTCTTAGATATCCACTCGGATACCGGATATCCGATATTACATTCTGTCCGGATATCCGATATCTGGTATCCGGTAATTTTACGATCCAGTGCATCCCTATAAATTATCATTATTTTCTTCGTAATTTTTTAATGAAGAGAAAAAAATTTGTGAGTGTGAAATTGTTCCCACGTAAATTATTCGGTAGATTATTCTTGAATTTTTCGATTAGTATTCTCTTCCGTATACGAATCGGCACTTTAAATCACCTGCGCGACAACCGTTTCCGCTCCCCCACCTGTTCTGTATTCGTTATTCAAATCATTCAACCTTGTTGATACACGACTATTGATATAATATGTAAGATATATATCCATATTTTTCGACTTTTCAATTTTTCCGCTATACTCCTCAGAAAATTTACAAAATTTACAAAAAAATAAAAATCAAATTTCAATCGATCGGACAGCGGGAATCCATACCGATAGCTTGTTAAGGTAATTCTTTAGTAAATTGAATTACCCCATAGAAATGTCTAATTTTTTTTATATAATGAAGTTAAAGGATTGAATTTAACGTGTGTAAAATTCTAGGATAGGTTAACGATGAAATAAGAGAAGAAAAGAATGTTGAAAGTGTAACTTTTAACGATAGTTTTAACTTTACTTAGTGACAGATAAGGATCGCTTCTTTAAGTAACTGCACATAAATATTATCATAGACTTTTCTCAAAATAATTAGAGACACGTCCCTGGTGCGCAAGTGACACGCCCCTGGTTACGATCACAAATCTAACCGCAGTAAGTACCGCCCCTTTCTCCATGCTGTAAGAAAAGTGGAAGCTGTGGGACTATGGCATATCTATACGACATGTCGATCTCGGTAATAATCTCGGCGCGGTCTCGTAAATCACGGAGCTTGCCGCAATACACACTTTTGATGGCGTTAACCATCAAAAAGGACTTGGCGCGCGCGTGCGAAAATGGTGGCCACACAGTCATAGCCAACCATGGTGGTCCGGTGGTGGTCGAGGTTGGTCGAGGTCGACTATGCTCCATCCGTCGCCGCGCGCCGCCGCCGCTGCTGCCGCTGTCTATCGTCGTGTATTAAAAAGTGAATGTTGCACCGTGCATTGCCGCCGACACCGACACCGCCTCCACCATCACCATCACCACCGCCTTCGCGAACAAGCATGTCGCTTTCTCGACGGGCTACGAGGTCTGCGAGTGTCTGCATCCAAACGGAGCTCCAATATACTAACCCGCCTAAAAACATTCACCGGTTATCTCAACGCTGAGATTGTCCTTAACCCTCACTCGTGGAGACGATGCGGAGAAACGACGATTATTTTTCTTTTTTTTTTGTTACAACCGCAAATAGTTAAATTGTTATTCATAAAATGGGATGAAGGAAGAATGCAAGCTACCTTGATGTTTCAAATTGAATTATAGGATAGAATGGAGGAATGATGGATAGGTATTCTGCATAGGTCTTCTGTAGGTTAAGTAGAATTAATATAAAGCTAAAAGATATAATATTATGTATAATTGGAAACGAGCTCAAAGTTGACAGAAAGAGTTGTAATAAAGAAAGAATAATCCGGTATGTAGAATGAAATTGTTCGATTGTTTTAAGGGAATCATTTTAAAGGCATCTGTTTTACCGACTAATCGCAATAACTTTTGTACAACAATTATTTTTTTCCCCTTCGAAAATTCTTTTCTAGAATTATCATATAAAAGTCAATGAAATTTTTTCTCTAATATAGTAAATACTTACATTTGCTCTTGTACAGTTTTATCAAAATTGCTCTGTACAGTTTGAAAGAAATTTACATTTTCAATGAAAAATATGTCAAAATATATGTCAAATAGACGATGCGTACATTAAATGAGCATCTTATAACATTTATTTTTACAAGATATATATCGTAAAGATATTTTATATATTTTCAATATATTTGGTATACGTTTTGTGTATACACCTTAAGAAATGAAAAATATACAAGAAATGAAAAATTTTCGTATTTGGCGCCTCTTGCATGGCGTAGACGATGTTTGCGCGATTGATCTTACACGCATGTGCAAGTTCGACTTAGTTATTAATAAGATTTTTTTTCTATTATTTTAGCTATGGACTGGAGAGGAATCGTGCTGGCATTTCTAGTGGTGAGTAAACACAAACTGTTTCTTTTGCTGCGCATAAGAAAATTTACAATACCGAATGAACGAGATATTTTATGGGAATGTTGATGATGGCCGAATTTGATCGATGTCTGTAGTATAGACACTAGATTTAAAATTTTTAATTACGAATGTTGATAATAGGGACATCTTTAATTTATTTCTTACATCATCATTCTGTCTCACTCAAACGTATACATCAGTCCTTATTATAATATATTGCAATACTATTTTTTGCAAAATCTGTCACCTACTTGACACAGTTATTGCTCTGTTTACTTATTGAAAGTTTTTATTGAAAATTATTATTGAAAGTTTTTACTAATCATACGCGTATACTACACTACATGATTTGTAAATCAATAAATTATTTTTAAGCTTTTAATCTTAGATCTATAAATTCAATACTGTTTATTCACGTAATTCAGATGGTCCAATGTTATTTTATCTTTTACGAGCTTAAAAGAAAAGAGATTTAATAGAACTTTTCTAGAGTATCTAGAGAAAAAAATCGTCTACATTAGGTAACATTTCTATGAGCTAAAAAATATGAATTTTTTATTTTTTTTTCTATTTCTGTATAAAATTCACTTCCCCACTTTCTAATTTCGCGTCAATTTTAATTCTATAAAAGGATTTTTTATTTCGTTTAGTCAATTCAGAGATTTTTATACAATTATAATATATCAATAATTTCCTCATTATAGGATAAATATTTACAATAGAGGAGTCCTAGTTTCGATGACCTTAATCTTGATATATGTTATCAAGATCATGATTCGAAATGATCTTCCAATAGATTTTAGTTAATATCCGTTATTTGTTAAAAAGTTATTAATAAAAAAAGTCGCAATTTTGACACAACATATGTCAAGATCAAATTCATTGCAACTAAATTTTCCTATTGTAAACATTTACCACTGAAACATTTTGAAGTCCGAGCATACGTCAATTTTGATTCTCTGAATTTTATTTCTCTATATACGAAACTAAAAACACTGTTTCGTAACGCTTAAGATACTTTGGATTCATTTTGAAAGTTTCAACAAAAAGTAACGACAATAAAGAAATGACAATAAAGAATAACAAAGGGTAAGTTTCAAGGTTTCCATTGTTATAAAAGAGATGGGTGCTATCATCAATCTTAAATTAAAACCGTACATTTTTTCATGGAACAGAGTGTAGAAGGTCGATATTCATATCAAGTCGATTTTAGTACATATTATAATAGATTAGTCGTCTTTAGTTTTAAGATGTCACAAATCAATCAGAGAACCGTATTAAGACATTACTTAAGATAAGTAATATCTTAAAATAAAAACCATGAATACCGACCTAGTCGGACATGGGTATATACTTGTCCAGTTACTGAGACATTTACCTTAGGCGTGGATTAATGGTATCTGTAATGTACACACGTTTTCTATTGTGTGTGCTATACACGTGATATACGCGTGTTGCTTAAATATGTGGCGCATTATATAATTCTTTGTTGGCGCATGACACATTTCAAAAAAGGTGTCTGAATGGTTGTTGAACCGCATACCATAGGCATTAAACAGCCGCATTCTCAATACTCGATCAACGTGTTCGTCAATTAAAAATTTAACAGATAGATAAGTTTTTCGAGAAAGCTTTCGAGGGATTTTATGGCATATGGCAACGGAATATCAGTGCTTTTTTTCTCTCTTATCGCGCATCGGTGCGTGTCGTTGCTTAGTTTTTTAAATTGTCAACGGAGGAGTATGTTTGACTGATATTTATGTCTCTTTCTCTCTTTCTCTCTCTCTCTTTCTCTCTCTCTCCTCATCAAGTATCAGGAGACACAATGTCTTGGCGCTAAACCAAGCGCAGCGACACTATCGTATTGATATCATTTACGGAAGTTCTTTAATTACAGCGGAAATAGTATCGAAAATGAAAGTGTAGAAAATAATTAAAATATAGAACAAGAATAAATTAGCAAATTTTATTTTATATAAATATAAAAAAAAAGAGAGATGAAGAAGAAATTTACTATGAGACTTACAATGAGAAAACCATTCAAAATTTGTATAATGCAAAATATATATTACTTTATAGTGGCATTGGAAGATGGCATAGGTAAACAAGTATGGTAACGCAGATATTTGTTATTTAAATATGACTGTTTTACGGCGGTTTTGGAGGACTATGAGTACAGATTACGTCATCGTACTCACAATAGTCGTGGAATCGCTTTCCGGCTCTGGTGAAAAAAATTTCATTAAATCATCACTAATAGGTCATGCGAATTGTTAGATTGAATATTTTGTATGACGAACAGAGGAAAAAATAAAAAACTCTCGTCTAAGACAAACACATTCCATTTCTCGCTGCAAAATATCAACGAATCGCTATTTAACGTGCTGAGAGTGCTTTTTGCACTAGACGTGATGAACCGCAAGAGATATCCAATGAAAGCTCTGCGTTTTTGTATGTGACAATATAAAATAAAATTCTTATTGGATATCGCTCGTCACTCATCTCGTCCAGTGCGCAATAGAGGCATACGAGTCATAAGAGATACGACCTTACTCATCTGCAGACCCAAGGATTTGCTGACGGAATCATTCGTTCCGATTAGAAATTGATGAAATCGTATGGTATATATGATCGATGTTGATATGACTGTATTTGAAAGACTCGCGTGGGCACTCGTAGTTTCGGAAGTCATCGCAATTAAGAGGATCCTAAAGAGAAGCCTGAACTCCAACAAGATCGCTGTTTTGCCGATAAATGCCGAAAATGCGACACATCTTTATATATTATTACAATAATATTCTCTCGCATACATATACATTTTCGTAGAACAATAATGTTTTAATTAGACGTCTAAGACTGATTTCCACCAACGCAGATTAACTTTAATCTCGGTTCAACTTACTCTTTGTTTTTTTTTTAATTCTAAAGATTAAGAAAAAGACGAAGAGTAAGTTGAACCGAGATTAAAGTTAATCTACATTGATGGAAATGGGCATAAGTCTAATTCTAAGAACTCCATGTAAATTGTTCATGTAAACTACTAGTCTGTGATCACAATTTCGCAAGTACAAATTGCAAAGTTTTTATATAAAGTAAATATAATATTAATTACGATTTTGACAGCTCTGATATTGGAGTAAGAAATTGTAATG
>Ga0157362_1001016_pt1 | contig 11106 bp, 9 predicted proteins | sample AttlaeALBM3_FD_111480 | JGI IMG/M metagenome (GOLD analysis project Ga0157362, IMG submission 111480) | Fungus gardens microbial communities from leaf cutter ant in Ribeirão Preto, State of São Paulo, Brazil - Atta laevigata ALBM3 | ecosystem: Host-associated > Fungi > Mycelium > Unclassified ... | reverse complement strand
GTCGATATGGTTCCGTCCTTGGCGATCGAGAAATCTCCGCTCTCTTGCCGCAGAACAAGATTGCGACCGTTATTGTCGAGCACAGGATTGCCCGCGCTATCAATGATCGTGCCATCGAGGCGGCGTGTAAATTGTCCGTTGCGGGTCAGCCGTACCCCTTGCGTTGTGCGGACGGTGAAATAGCCGTCGCCATTGATCGCAACGTCGGTCGCGTTACCTGTGCTTCTCAAGGGGCCTTGAACCAGATCCCTGAACGTTGCCTTATCCTGGGCATACGCCTGCTCCCGATCCCCTGGAGTCACCCCGGACCCTTTCTGATGGACAAGATATTGAGAAAAGAGCTCCCGGGATCCCTTGAAGCCGTCGGTGTTCTCGTTCGCCAGATTATTGGCGGCAACGTCGAGTTCACGCTTGAGCACGTCGATGCGCGACAAGGCAATATAAGCAGTGCTATCCATGGCGCTCGACCAGCCTTTTCATTTTGAATGTTAAATAAATCACGCGCGTAGACTTGCGCATGACCATGGAAATCCATTTCATTACTTCATCAGGTTGATCGTGCGCGTGAGCATCGAACGCGTCACCTGCAAGGCGTTCAAATTGGCCTCATAGGAGTGTTGTGCTTCGTGGGTATCCATAATTTCGGTCATCGCATCGACATTGGGAAGCTTGACGAGTCCATTTTTGTCTGCGGCCGGTTGGGATGGGTCGTAATGGGTCTCGAAGGCTGTCCGGTCTTCACCTATCTCCTTCACCGAGACAGATGAAACGCCGGTATCGCGATTAAGAATTTCCTTAAATGTAATGGTTTTTCGGCGGTAGGGATCGGAACCCGGTGTAGAGCCAGTCGTTTCGGAGTTTGCCAAGTTCTCGGCTGCGACCTGTAGGCGCTTCGCCTGAGCCTGCATGCCGGACGCGGAAATTCCGATAGTATCTGTGAAGTTCATTTCGACCTCGAAAGACCAGGCTCAGGATGAACCCAGAGCGAGAGAAAACATGGACATATAGGTGCTGTAAGCGCTCGTAGCCATGCGCTGCTGGTCGTCGGTCTGCGCAATCTTGACGAGTTCGCTTTCAAGGTCGACCTTGTTGCCATCGATCGACGTGCTGCTATCGGCTTTGACCGAACCTTTCTGGCTCGTGTTGCTGGCAATATGCCCTGGCTCGGTCTGGGCAAGCTGGACAGACATCTGGTTCTGCAGGGCGCCTTTGAAATCAGGAAGATCACGGGCCACATAATTAGGCGTATTTGCATTTGCGATATTGCCTGCGATGAGCGTCTCGCGCGACTGCAACCACTGCATGCGGCGGTTGGCGAGGTCGAGAATATCTGTCCCTTTATCAGCGCTGACTGAAAGCGGTGACGTTGCTTGGAGCATTAAATTTCGCCCTTCATTCTTCGCCGACAGAAGCGATAAATAGCATTATCAGGATAGTTCCCATTCTAGTATGAAAAAGCGGCCCGGAGAAGCAGAACCGCGATGCGTAACAAAAAATTTCTGCGTCGCCTCTCTGCGGTATGTCATGGATTGCCAGCCGACAGGGTGGGCGGCGGGGCGTGCTGGGTTAAAAGCGAAAATATGCTTGCCCTGGAAGGGCTCATCGCTCTTCCGTCGATGCGCCCTGCAAGCCATTTGAGCGTTGTGTCATCTCCGGCACGTGCGGCGTCGGATGCGAGTCTGAGAGCAAGGTCCTGCGCCACATCCGAGAGAGTACCTTTGGCGGGAAGATTTTCCTGTGCGACAATTTTGAGCTCATGGGTCGCAGCGGCCCAGTCCCCCTGATTTTCAAAGGTGGCCGCTGATACCAGTCTGGCAGACTGGCCCTGTGCGTCCTTGAGGATGTTGAGACCTTTGGCCGTGTTTCCGTCCAGAAGGGCAATTTCGGCTCTTGCGACATTGCGCTGCGCGCGAAGTTCGGGGGATACCGTCTCAGACTCGGTCATGTCGAGCGTTTGAAGCGCGCGGGCCGCGTCTCGTTGCTGTATGGCGAGTTTGGCGAGAGCAAGACCCGCGCTGGCTTTGTCTTCCGGACTCTCCAGAGCCGGCACGGCTGTTTCGAGTGCTTTGGACCCGTCATCGATCAGACCGATAGAAAGAAGAAGCTTTCCATAGGCAGCTTGTAGGCTGGCCTGCTCGGGACCGTTCGGAAGTCCTGCAATATGGGCCCTGAGTAGCGCTGCATTGCGTAGCACCTGTTGGTTGTCCAGACCGGTGGCGGGAATTTCAGCCAGCCCCTTCAGGGCTTTCAGAAGTATCGTGTTACGTTTGCTCATCAAGGCAGAGGGGCGCCCTGGGGGGACGCCCTGATCGATCATCAGAGCAGCGTTTTGCCAATCGCCCAGCTGCAGAAATGCCTCCGCCTGAGTGAGACGAACCGCCATCTCGCGCCCGGCCAGTCGCGCATCGAGGATGATGGCATCAAGGGCACGGATCATCTGCTGGGGAGATAACTTGCCCAGCATATGGTCAAGCACGATCTCGCTTTCCGCCGCCTTTTCGGCGATTACAGGATCGCGATCGGTCCTGAGGTGTTCAAGGCTTCTCCGTGCTGCGTCGGTCCGACCGAGCCGCATATTGGCGAGCGCGCGACTCAACTGAAAGCCAGATGACTGCGGCAGCTTGTTCAAGGCGGGCAGATCAGTGGGCGTAGCGTTGCGCGCAATCGTTTCGGCAGCGAGGGGAAGCAAAATATCCCGCACGTTCGCGGGGTAACTCCTGATCCGATCGAGATCAAGCACGAGGCGATGGGTGCCGCGCGCATCGATCTGATCAGCCTGAGCAAGATAGAGTGCCCGCCATAACTGCGCCGCTCGTTGCTGTTTCTCGGGCCATGGGCCATCCAATCCCGAGGCGTCCTCAAGATCGCCACTCATCAGCGCGGTTGCTTCAGTCAGGAACCTTATTTCCGGACGGCCGATTTCCTCTGGATCGTCTCTGAGCGCAACAGCCAGTATACCTCTCGCCTCGGTAAATGCTCCCATGCTGAAGGCTGCCTGCGCTTCTTTCACGCGAGCCTCGAAGCGCTTGGAGGGGCTGGAGTCTGCTGCTGCGAGAAAAGCGTCATGAAATCTCTGGCGCAGAGCGGTATCGCCAAGATCTTCCAGGGCAAGCCACTCGAGATCGATGTCGTTGGCATAGACCGCCTGTCCATCATCCACCATGCTGTGTCCGTCTCGATTGAGCAGAAGGCCAGAAGGGACGGCGGATAGAGTGATTTCGGCGTCACGTGCAGAGACGACGACGCCCTCATTGGTCGGCCACACATCGTATCCCGGTGTACGTCGCATGGATGTAACGCCCCCATCATCGAGAAGGGAGGTGCCAATCAAAAGGCGTGCGCCCGAGGCCGGGTCAGATACAGATAGAACGCGTCCGCTGCGGCGCATCGGATACAGGACACCCGTTGCGACGACGTGAGGGTTTATAGTGCGTCGATCCTGCTGGGGAATATCGAGCGGCGGTTTGAGCCCCAGCACCCAACCATCGCTCTGTTGTGACAGGAAGAGCGGTCGGCTGTCTGATCTGCGCAGCTGGATGATGGTGGCGTCTGGCAATACATCGACGCTCAGGGACGAAAAAACACCGTCTCCATGTATCGCGGACGTGTCCATCGGAATGGCGTTATCAACGATGATGATAAAGCGATCCCCGCTCTCGAATGCCGCAATGCCAGCCTTGGGCGGGATAGGCAGCAGGATCCGATCCTGGGATGCCTGTGACGTTGCCACGGGCAGATCGGCCCCTGACGGCGCGGTTGCCGTTGTGACAGCGGGCAGGGGTGCAGGGGCGGGTTTGGGCCTGCTGTCTGTCTTTTCCGTAGGTGAGGCTGCAGGAGCATTCAGAAGCGTTGCACGCCACGAAGGGGGGAGGCCTTGCACAAGGTCACTCCCGGAAATCCGATCAGGCAGATGCTCTTTCTGGTCTGGTATTTCTCGCGGCTGGGCAGGCCGCGTATGCGGGTGCAGCTCTTTGTGTCCTGGAAGCGTATGCCGATGATCGGCCCTTGCGGACGCCACAAAGACAAGGCCTGGCAGCAACGCGGCGGGTGCGAGGCGCAGGGCTTTCCCGATTGCCTTGAAATTCAGATGCGACACAGCCGGTCCGCCCAATGAGCGTGGCCGATATCTCCAGTGCAGACGCCCGCGGTAACGGGCGTTCTTTCTATCTGGCAGAACATGGGCGCTATCAGGTCAGGCCAGAAAATCGAGAATCTGGGTGATGGTCGAGCCGCTTCGTGCAGAGGTTGCGGACAAGCCCCCGTCAGCAGAGAATTGTACTGCCCCGGATTTGGCTGTTTCGGCAACAGCTTGAGATGACAGGGTACCGTGGCGGCTTGCAGCATAGGATGCGTGTGCGCTCGTGCTTGTCCCCTGACGCAGCGCGGCGGAGAGCGAGGAGGCAGCTGAAATATCTGACATTGTTGTTTCCGGTTATAAATCGTCAAACGGGGCACAAAGACCCCGTGAAAATGGCTTGTGGCTTATGCTGCCAAACATTTTGTCACAAGTTATGCGCCTTCTTTATTACAATAACGTTAAGGTTTTTGCTTGTTTCATGTGAGAACGCTTCACGCCCCATAACTCAGTGTTAGCACGAATTCCGATGGCAGGGCCATGCTTTTGTCGAAACGTTCCGGGTATCCCGAAACTGCGTACCGGAGGGGGTATTGATGGAATTTGACGATGTCGCGGTGACTTTGGGCAACAGGGGAAAAAAATCGTCGCGGTTCAGCCATATTTCGTCACCCACTGGTAGTCTCGTTAATGTCTGCCCTGTATGGTCAGCCTGTGCCCTTAGAGGGATCTCGACCAGTAATGCCGGTCTGTGAACGCAGGTAGGGTAGTCAAGGTAGATTTCCATAATTGACCAACTAAATAACCAGACAAAATTACACAATCATAAGTAAAGCTATTGGTGGATCATAAATGCGCGTATTGTGTGTTGCTGAAAGCTCCGGGGCAGGAAGGCCGAGCGACGAGCTCGCGAAAGCGGCGATAGCAGGGTCCCTGTCGATCACGGCCAGCGGCCCTGCCGGGATTGTGGAGACCTTGCGGCGCACGCATTATGATATCGTGATTCTGCAGCAGGCCGCTTCGGATACCCGCATCATCCGGCAATTACGCAAAGGGAAGATTGCAGTACCTGTCATCGTTGTTCGTAAAATCGGTTCGGCGGAAGGAGAGGTCGAACTGCTTTCCGCGGGCGCAGATGACTGCGTTGGCGAGGAGACCGATCATAGGGTTCTTCTCGCGCGCTTGCGCGCGGTGGCCAGGCGCGCGGGCGGTCATGACAGCCCAACATTGCAAGTTGGCAGAATGTCGGTCGGTATCGATCGCCGCGAGGTGCACATCGACGGGGCCGTGGTTCCCTTGACCCGAAAGGAATATGATCTTCTCGTCCTTCTCGTCATGCGCAAAAACCAGGTCCTGAGTAAGGAAGTGCTGCTGGATAGCCTTTATAGTGGTGAAGACGAGCCCTTCGGAAAGGTTATCGATGTAATGATTTGCAAGATCAGAAAGAAGATAAGGGCTTTCGGAATAAGCGAGCCATTCACAACCCAATGGGGGATAGGTTATCGACTGAATGAGCCTGCGTTTTCACCAGTGACAATTGTTCTGCCTCAGGAAGAATTGCACGTTCGTACCCCGGCAAGAGAAAATTGCCTCCCTGTGACGGGCGGTATCCATATGCTTGGTTCCATGGCATCGCCTGGACAGGCGCAGAGCTGAGCCAAATCAGGGTATCCAAGGCATTGCTTGACTTGTCATGCCTTGGGAAGGTGGCCTGCGAGGTATTGCGTATCGCGCTACCTCGTGGTCCTGTTTAGGCCTCAACGTTATCTGAGCTGTCAGAACTCTGGGTCGTGCTCGAGGCTGTCTTGCCACTGAAGTTGGTGATGTTCGACAATGGGATCGTGGCACCTCCCATCTGAATCTCAAGATCGGAGCTTCCTTTCGTAACGCCTGTCACAATGCCCGTTACGGTAAAGGGCACGTCGGATGTGGTGCCGGTAGAGTCGATCGTTTTTACCGCGACACTGTAAGCTCCGTCCGCCAGTTTGTTACCCGAATTGTCAGTCCCATCCCATGTCCATTTGTTGGCGCCCGAAACAGCGGACCCTGTATCGGTCTTGACGATTTTTCCAGATGAGTCGCTAACGGCGATGGCCACGTTCTGGCCCTGAGTTGCACTGAAACTCAGCGATGCTGCACCGCTCTGAAGGGGCAACGTGGTCGATTTCGCCGTAGCTGTCTGTCCCACCCACTGGCTGCCCGAACTGAGCTGGCTGCTCTCGTTGAGCGAGATAAGGGATGACAGATTGGTGTTGGTTTGCACCTGCTGTTCCACACCGGCGAACTGGACGAGTTCAGAGGTGAACGAGTCAGAACTCATGGGGCTGCTGGGATCCTGATGCTGCAACTGGGTCGTTAGCAACGTCAGAAATGTTGTATAGTTATTCGCAAGGGACGAGAGACCCAAGGCAGCGCTCGAACTCGATGAGGTGCTCGATGACGAAGAGTTGGCCGAAGCTTTTGCGGTGGCCTCAGCGGCCTGAAGCAATGCACTTTCGTTGCTGATCGACGAGGTTGCCAATGTTGTTGCCCTTGTGAAAAAAGTCGAAGCGTTGAATGTCTGTCATCAAGCCGTGATGTTGACGCGGCCATTGGTTGCCAAGGCGGATTCTGAAGCCCGCAATGTAACGCCGGTATCCCCTATGTTATCGGGTTCGGACGTCCCGAGTCTACTCTCTTGCTGTCTGTATCCGGGGTTGGAATTCTGACCACCGCCAGCAAAGTTTTGCCCTTGCATCAATAGGTTCATGCCATTCTGAGCATGATGGTCGTGGGTCTGCGCATTGGACCCGCCAGACATGGATGAGACGATGTCGATTCTGATCGAAGTCGTATCAATTCCAGCTGAATGCAGGGAGGCGATAAGATCGTGTCTGGTTTTGCTCAGGCTTTCCGCAGTGGAATCATCATCGCTCTGAAGGATGATGCGTGTCGCTATCCCATTTTGCCCCTCGAGGCTTAGTTGAATCGGACTCGTATCAGTTGTCTGCAACGTCATAGTCAGTGTCGTCGTCGAGCTGGAGGCAGTCTGTGTCTGGTCACCTTGATCCGTCGTGGTGTCCCATGTCGCTCTTTCCACAGGACTTAAGGTTTTTTGCTGCCCGTCCTCTCTTTGGCCGTTGAGCACCATCGATCCAAAATCGTTGTGTAAGCCCCCGATGGCATCAGCAAGTTGCGCGACCAGCAAAGGCGTCGCTGCCTTTGCCTCAGAGTGATCCTCGGGCGGGTTATCTCCTTTCGACGATGCTCCTTCGCCTTCTGTTCTGCCTGTCGCACCGCCTAACGCTACGACGCCGGACCAGTCACTTTCATAGTTCGGTTCATCTGCTGCGCCAGATTGCGGGGGCGTGACGCTTGCGGCAGGCTTGCCTGCGCTGTCGGAAAGAGATCCGAAATGCGCCTGTCTTTCGCTCTGCTGTACGGTCGCTTGATTGATGATCGGAGAAGTGGGCGTGTTGGTTTGGCTATTGTCTGGCAAGGTCGTGACTACCCAGCATTTAGCGAGGGTACCATCCGTCAGATATGATGAGCCTCCACCAGTACCAGAGATAACAGCAGCGGACCGTTTCGCCGGCCAAGTCCCTCCTGTTTGGGTTATCGCTGCCGCAGGATCGAATGCGGCGGACGTGTTAATGGTTGGCAGTGATGACAATCTCCCGTCGTCCCGCCCGGTGCTGGCAGAAGCGCCTGACGGGGAGACAGGCCCGACATAGGCTCCAATCGCTGGAGTTGATGATCCTTGCAAGGTAGTCAGGGCGCTGCGGCCAAATGTTGTGTCAGGCGTTGTCGGTTGTTGCGTTGCATCGCCAATGAACAGGTTTGTGAGCGGGGGCGCACCGGCGGAGACTGGTTGAGCAAGGGCCGCGAAAGTGTCTGATTGCCCCCACAACGCCGGGCTGTGCCGCTGGAAGGAGATATCGGCATTTTGCAGGATTGCTGACTCACTTGGTGCCTGTACCGAAGCGAAGGGCGCTGCATGTGAGAGAATATCGAATCCATTCGACGACGAGCCGTTGGCGAATGTGCGTATGTCGCTCTGCCCGGACGTTGATGTAGAATCCATATCAGAGGGGGCGAGGACCTGGCTTGAGGCTAGAAAATAGCCCCCTTGCATCACTGCGACCGATGATTGGCTGCTCACGGCTTCATTGCTGATCGAGCCTTCATCCTCTCTCCCGGAGCTGGTGCGTTGCCCTCTGCTCGAGAGTGTCGGGAGTATGTCGGGTGGGGCATTGGCCAGAGACGTTGAACCGCTCGACCCTGCCTCCACGGCCAGTGAGGCACCGCGGACGACATCTGACCATTTGTCAGTTGGAGGCGTCAGGGTATTCGAAACAGCTTTCCGTGGTTGAGTTGCCGACGAAAGTTGACTGCGGAATGACTGGGAGGACGGCAGGGGGGCACCCGACACTGCGGCGCCCGAAGTGAGTTGTGGGGCGTTGCCGGGCAGGTTTGACCGCGATGCCTTATCACTCGCCACAGATCGGCCCTGTCTCTCTCTCACTCTCATATTGACCACTCCGTCATCTCGCAGGTCAGGAGTGTCATGAAGCAACTCCCTGAGACTCGGTCAGAGCGACATCGAGTTCGAAAAAGCTCGGCATGGCAGCCGGTGGAATTTCTTTTCGTCCGATTTCGGCGCTAACCTGCGGGGGATTGCCCTGGAGATGGGCAACCAGGACCGTCTTGATGATGCCTTGATAACGGCCATCCTGCACAATCACCGCCTTGATTCTTGAGGCGAGAGGAGCCACCACCCCGTAGGACAGCAGAACGCCCAGAAATGTTCCGACGAGTGCCCCGGAAATCATCTCGCCCAGAATGGCAGGAGGTTTGCTGATTGAGGCCATGGTTTTAATCACGCCAAGCACAGCGGCGACGATACCCAGCGCAGGCAGGGCATCTGCAATACTCGTCAGACACTCTGAAATATGCAGTTTCTCGGCCTGATTTTTGCGAAGCTCGCGGGCCATGACGTCGTCAAGCTGGTAGGCGTCCTCGAGATTGAGACTCACCAGGCGTAGATAATCGCAAATAAGATCGCGGGTTTCCGTATCGTCACGGACCTTTGGAGAGAGCGCGAAGATACCACTGTCTTGCGGATTTTCTACGTGTTCCTCGAGCGCCATTGCCCCTTTGGCTTGAGCGAGACGGGTCAGGCGAAAGAGAACAACGAGAAGATCCACATAGGCGGCCTTGTCATATTGCGGCCCTTTGAGCGCAAGCTTGAAGTTGTGCGGCAGTTCTTTCAGGGCACCTATGGAATTCGACATGACAAAAATGCCAAGCGCCGAACCAAGAATTGTAATCAGTTCAAAGGGCATGGATGCGAGCAGTGGCCCCATCACACCGCCTGAAGCAGCGAACGAGCCGAAAACACACAGAAGGGAAAAGACAAGCCCCCCGATAAAAAGCATTTTTGAATTCCGTTTCTTATTCGAGGCTGAATGTTGAAAGGTATCTGATGTGATGCCGGAGGATGCTAAGGGTTTGGAGAAGAGGCACTGTGCCCAGCCTGTGGCATGATCTTAGGCGAACCGGGACTATTATCCACGGGTTTTTCGTGCTCGCCTGTCAGAGTGCCTGATCCGGCCTCCACCTGATTTATATCGGGATGCAAGCGATGCATGATGATAACGACCCGGCGGTTCGCTGCGGCTGATGGTACTGCCGAGTCGGCAAGTTCCCGATCTGCGCCACCTGATACGTCCAGGATCTTGGGGTCGGGATATCCCGACTTGACGAGAATTTCGCGTGACTGATCGGCTCTCAAGGCGGACAAGGTCCAGTTGGACATCCCTCCTGCAACCTTGCCCTTGAAAGGGGCTGCATCCGTATACCCGACGATTGAGATACGCTCCGGCATCGGCGCGAGCCATTTTGCTATCTCGCCCAGCATGGCGCGTGCGGCTTTGTTTGGTGCAGAGGCTCCAAGCTCGAACATTGGCACATTTTCGGTGTCGTGAAGCTCAATCCTGATTTCATCCCGACCATATGAGATCGCCACATTGTCGAGATGATCGCTGGTATCTTTGCCTGCTTTGAGCGCCTGTTCCAGATTGCGTGTCATATCATGCAGGTTGGCCTGCTCGGCTCTCGATGCCTCGGACCCGACAGGGCCCGGTTTGTCATGACGCGAGCCTGCTTCCGGGCCCCCTATGGGAACGATTGCCGCCTGGGCCGGCAGCGATTCATGCTCGGATTGATGATGGGAGGCCGGAACTGCCTCGATAGGGGACGAAGCGCCATGCCCTTCATAGGGAACGGGCACCGGCCCCGCCGTATCCATATTCTCATTGTCTTCGAGACGATCAAAACTGCTCCCGCCCATCATAGGAGCGGGGGGAGTATCAACGATTTTTTCTGGCGGAATTGCCGATTTTTCATCAGCCAGCGGGTTGAAGTACTGGGCAATCCCCCGGCGCTGCTCGTCAGTCGTTGCATTCAGGAGCCACATGACGAGAAAAAACGCCATCATGGCCGTCATGAAATCCGCGTAGGCGATTTTCCATGCACCACCATGATGGGGCTCGTGTCCATCCTCATCTTGGCGACGGATGATGACGGAGGGGCGATTTTTTCTGGCCATCTGCGCTCAGGGGTCCCGTTATCGCCCTTTCAGATGTAACATTCCCAGGCGGGACGCGGGTGTCCCTTCGAACGAGGCGCGTCCTGCATGGTTGAGAGCGATCGACGTATCCAGCCAGACCTCGCCACCCAGATCGCGCCAACGCTTGCAGAATGTGAAATCTTCGCTGAGATAGGTGCCGGTCTCCTGATCGATGCTGCCATCGAACAGGGCGTGACACATGCTTCCGTCTCCTGAACCCGCCGCATCTATGCGCCGGTAGGCGGTCTCCGGATAGTGTTTGATCATCGCTGTAATCACCTTGCGGCTGATCATCATGAATCCGGTGCCTGCGTAATGGGTCCGGAACAACGGCCCCTTGTCCCACGAGGAATGCATCGCATCCGTCTCACCGACGTAGCGTAGCGAGGCTGTTTCAAGCTTTTCACCGCGGTTCAGATTT
>Ga0157362_1001015_pt1 | contig 11107 bp, 11 predicted proteins | sample AttlaeALBM3_FD_111480 | JGI IMG/M metagenome (GOLD analysis project Ga0157362, IMG submission 111480) | Fungus gardens microbial communities from leaf cutter ant in Ribeirão Preto, State of São Paulo, Brazil - Atta laevigata ALBM3 | ecosystem: Host-associated > Fungi > Mycelium > Unclassified ... | reverse complement strand
GGTAGTTGCACCGTTGACCCAGTGTTGGGTTGACACACGGTCAGTTCAGTCACTCAAGGCATCATATACACATCACTCTCTTTCTTTCTCTCTTTGTCGCGTCGCATAATCGCCGTTGTCTCCACCTTCTATTCATTTTTTTTTATCCGCGTGAATTGTTGAAGGAGAGAAAAAGGAGAGGTCTTGCTCAAATCTTTGTTAATTCTTCAAGTCAATCCAACGCAATCCTGAGCACTGCCCTTTCATACCTGTTTGCTTCTTTCGAGCGATACAATTTTTTATCCGGGGAATCATCGGACAGCGATACAACTTCAATCTGGGACATAATCATCAAGAGAAGCTATTCTTCGATATTGAAAAAATAAGAAACAGCGCTTGTACACACCGTGTTCATCGTAATTGTGTTCGTTACATTTTTCACGCGTAAGGGCGTATTCCTTTCTTTGTCATCGTCGAATGCATAGGTCACTCGAATTTCCCCGACACATCGTCAAGATACGGACCAACTAATGTGCAACGAGAATCAGGCCTTAACAGCAGTCAATTCTCTTCAAGAGAATAAATCCTTTCTGACTTTTGTTGCTTCTGACAATTGTTGCTTAATTATCTTTGGGCGTCGGGGATTCCCAATATCGTGAGACCGAACAGAATTAATCATCAACGATTAGCAGAGTTAAAATCTGTTCTCGTTCACCGATTGTGCAGAAGAAATATGTCGGAAACAACCGGAGTCCAGGGGGTGGGCAATCCTTACAAGATAGTTGATCACACCAGAGAACGAAGAAAGGGTATCACCGCCTCGTCGTTGAAGGAGCTGACTAACGTCGCACGCAATCGACTGGCATTTCCCGTGGATGCGGATCTTACGATCGTACTTGAACAGGATGGTAAGGAAACATTCATGTTACAACATACAGCAATTGTTAGTTCTAATATCTCTTTGATATTGGATGTATATAATAATTTGTTACAGAACAAATGTGTTGTAAGGATCAATCACTATAATTGTTTATATAAGGGATAAACTCTTTTTCACTTTTACATATTGAAATGTTACAGGAACAGAGGTAGACGACGAGGAATATTTTGCCACGTTAGAAAGAAACACAAGCTTGATGGTGCTGCATGGTGATCAAAAATGGGCTGCTGTGGGCAGCAGCAAGACAGCGTCTCGTTGCATCGTTGTGGATAATGTGGATAACGCCGAAGGTGGTTTAAAAGTCGACAAGATTCGACGACGGCGAACGCTCATTGAACCCCTGGTCTCGTCGTTGCACAGCGACCCGTCGCATATCTCGCTCCTAGGAGGAACCGAGTTGGAAACACTCAGTGATATGGACCCTGATAGTTTAGGCGACATAGTGCCTGACAGGTAAGCAATAGACAACAGAGTGACTTTGATTAATATGATCAACTTAATATGATTAATTCGATCAACTTTCTAACTATACAATTCTTCAAATGTGTCAACAAAAAATAACAAAAACAATAAATGAAAAATCATTAATCATTAAAATTGAAAATTATTGATAATTTTATTCATCTTAACAAAATACTACTTGTTAATAGTTAACTTAATAGTAAGTTAATTAGAGCTTAAAATTATTCACCTCTGTTATTCAAAGATAATATACTTTCTATATTATCATCAAGACATTTCTATTACCTTATGATATTTGATCAAGTAATTGTCTTAGGACAGGATCATTAATTTCTCTGTTCCAATCTTGTTACAGACTCTTCCTCGAGCAGCTGAAGGAAGCTTCAGGTAGATTCTTAGTGGAAAAACGGCAAGCGCAGGAATCCATGGCTCTCCTCCAGATGTACGCGAGCGGTGGTGAGATGGAGCGAGCGTAGGCCATGTGGGGGGTGGGCGCCCTCACATTAGCAAATATGTATAGAGTGCGGCGTCGCATATTCTATAAAGGTCGCCAACTACAACAAACTCTGATCCTATTCTGGAATTAAGCCCATCGCTATTTACACAAACTGAGAATAATTGAGACAAGCATTAGTCGCTCAAGCTGAACGCAGCTGTGTCAGTGAGGAGAATCTTATATTATTTCTCGCGTATGCGAAGAACACGAAGAAACGCAGAGACAAAGACATTGTACAGAGACACGAAACACAAGTAGTTTACGTTCGCCCAATAATTTACTACCGTAACATCAATAATAATAATAATAATAATAAAAAAAAATGATAATAGTAATAGGTTTCGCATCTTAGAGGAAATAGTAACTCTAAGTTTTTTGTAGAATTTTTTAAATCTATATACATACGAGATTCAGTGGCACAACTATGCTTTGGCAACAACATACTTTCCATCCTTAGTGAGCGTACGGAATTGCTTTAATATAACATCCAAGAGAGATTACCTTGCTATACCTGCAGAAATTTACCCGCGCAATTTAGCTGCTAATTTGAATAATACATAAGAAAGAAAGCCAAGCCGCGCGTAAGTAATACATTTCAGAATGGATATTCCCGTCGCGATATTGCCATATCAAGTCTTAGCGAAACGGGTTTTGTTTATGGGATTTTTGTACTTAGATACGTCATACTGAAATTTGGTTCAACGAAGATCGATGGAATATTTAAGACTGAATTTATAGAGAAAACGAAAACCACCACCATTGATATCACCAATTCATTGTACACTAACATTAGCGACATAATAGCAAAAAAAGTCGATATCAACCCTTTGATACCAAGTAAAATTGTGCTATTTGATAAAAAAAAAAGAAAAAGAACACGTAATCTGCAAAGAAAGAACATAAGTGTTTCTGACAAGACTATGCATACACACTAGGTACTAAATATTATTCTAATTTTATTTATGATTATATAATCAATAATTCAAACGAGCGATGCCATATTTACATTCATGTATTCTTTGAAAATCACGAAATCAAAATATATATACATTTATTATAAATTTTTTAAAACTGTAACGAAAGTGTATGTCTACTCTCCGCAGAAATGCTCTATATCAATATCGTGACGTTCTTTAATATACATATATATATATATATATATATATATATACATATATCGTAATATATATAATTATCACCAGCCTCTTGCGCACTATAATCGCATTATACATATTTGTATTAGAATTTGTGCCACCACTCCGATTGAAATTTACGAAATGGTAGGCAAGACAATAGCCAGTATTGAACTATTTGCTATCTCACTGTATGATCAAATGTATCGTTAAATATCAGGCGCAACATTTTGTTCCACAGATCGATCTTAGGATATTAGGATATTATAATAAATTGATGTGATTGATATTCTCGAGACAAACGAGACAACGCGTTGGAAAGTATAAAAAGGACGCATTATATAGTACTGCCAGTTAAAGGGAAGATCGATTAATGCTCAACAATGTCCCAGATCTCAAAGAGGAAAGCGCATTTTTTTTTAATGCCGGCATCTAATGCACGGTATCATGACATTATATACTAACAAGGGACGTCACACAACTGTCTGATACCGATTTGATTCTCCATGAAATATGTTGTTAAACACAAAAATCTAAAGGATACGTATTTTTTATACTTGGGTCAACTCAAAAAAACATATTTCCATTTCGAACCGAATATCGTCGGAAGTATAAAAGATAAAAAAAAAATGTTTTAAATAAAAAAGTTGTGAAAAAAATTAAATTTTTAATTTTTTTGTTAACAATTGTTAAACTCTTTAAACATGAGTTAGCGCACACATAAAAAAAATGTGTCTCTTAGATTTTAATGACATATTTCACGGAAAATCAAATCTGTACCGGACAGTTGTGTGACGTCTCTTGTAAGCACATACCTGTTACTCATTGCTACATGTATATCTTAAGAATAGAAATGCACTTAATAAAAATTAAATTTTAACGGAATGCAAGAAGTTGTCGTCTATGAGTTGATGTAGAGCGTCGGAGGCATCCTTGACCCGACCGGATGCATTACGTAATTGACACACAGCCTCTTGTAACACCAATTCACTTCTCAGCAATTGTCGGTTAACAGCTGACAATTCTTGTACGCTGGTTGTGATTGCGCCCTCGGTCATTTGCAGAATGTCTCTATCCAAGATTTCATTGCATTCGTCTGTTTAACATATGTCAATTTAAATGATGTTCAAAATTAATAAGCGATACGTATATACATATATCGATTTTATGTTTTAAAATATAATTTAATGTCTTTCATAAATGCTGTTTTATAAGAACTTATAAGAAAATTCTTTGTACAGTATAACTTATAGATAAACATTGTAATTATGCGAATGTAACTGTGTAGTAAATCGAAATTGATTTAGAGATACGAATCATTGGAAAATAAGTTATCGATATTCCACACATGAACAATCTCATAATACTGTTTAGCTATAGTTACGCACATTGTACTGCTGTAATATTAATAAACGAATGTTAACAAAAATAAAATTTGTATTTTGTAAACATTTTATTCAATAAGCTTGCAATATTGATATTTTAATGAATAGAAAAATAAATATGTAATTAATTAGGAAATATGAATTATAAGTAGATATTAAATCACTTACATAACTTTTTATGAAGTAAACTATTATACTTGATAGAACTTTTTTTAGATCTTGGTATTTTAAGATCTGTGTAAAGAGGACATGCCATGGCATCTACCGCTCCACTAATACTACTTAAACTTGTTAAATCTGTGAATAAAAATTGAATGTTAATTAGTTCCTTATAAATTTAAAAAGAGTCAATAAAACTTACCATCATCAGATTCTGGAGCTTCGCCTGAGATAATGGTACCGCAGTATGTGGATGGTGTTCGCATTGTAGGGAATCCTAGGCCCTGCATGTAATAAAATTTGTAGACAATACACTTTTCATGTTATGTATTAAATTAAAAATTTTTAGTATAAAATATGTATATAGGTATATATGTATAATATGTATAATATATATATAGGTATATATGTATACATGTTACATACAGTGACAATGTTTGATGCATCATCGTCAGACTCTGGAGCTTCTCCAGAAACAACTACAGCTTTTAAATCCATTTTTTAAAAAATGTGATGTTTGTAATCAAATTTTCAACACTGCAAATAAAAAATATATACATTAATACACAAGTATGATAAAAGAAATTAAAGATATTATAAGAAGTAATTATCTTTCAATTCATATATTTGTTGTATATTTAATATAATTTGAAAGATTTTCTTTCTATTTATCTTTAAAATTTATATAACGACATTTAATTCACATACATACAATTAATTAGCTACCAATATATTATCAATTTGAGGTTAGTTACATTATTAAAAACATACACAATTTGTAAATTGTTATTTTTAACTATCTCAATAAGAAATACAATACACTTAATTTAAGACAACACGATCTTTTATTTTTCAAGTCTGTTTATAATTTGTTCTGAAAAATACTATTACAATTTTTTGTGCAACATCACTGAACTAATCAAAGACTACCAAAGACTTTCGGATATGAACATCTTTTAATACGAACGATAACATTATTGTGTACATTTTTAACGCGACATTTGCATTTAGCAAATAGAATATAATTATTAAAAAAAAATAATTATATTCTATTATAATTAATATTAAATATGAATAATATAACATATAACATATATTAACTCTAGCAGGCCACTCGTGGATTTAACGTTACCCTATGCGATTTTTTATATTGCTGTAACTTTTTTATAATATAATTTGAAGATCCGAATTGAGAAGTGGAAAAAAACTTTAATTATCCATAGATATAATAAGCCTATAAGGATTTTTTTGTGCTATTCTTACGTGAGAATGCACGAAAGTTCAAAGAGAGTGCTTGGGACTTATACGTGACTAACTTGTAAGTTTTTGGCGTTCTGGATATTCCTTCATTTTTTATTAAATATATGTTTCGAATAGTATAAAAGTAAGTACACATAATGTAGAATTAAAAAGAATTATATTTCAATATAATAAATAGTAGAAATTTTATAATTTCTGTCAATTTTCGAAGAACGACATTCGGTCGGAACGAATTTATTGCTTTAGAGCATCATCCTCTAAACTAAACCCTAATAAACTTAATTATACAGTACTACAATAATATTTATACAAGTATAATCCTTTACTTACCATTTTTATATTGTTTAAATAATAAAATTTTATTTATTGATTGTAAACTTATGTATAGATTTTTCAAAAATGTTCAAATATTTATACTTTTTTGAGCGATTCATATCATACTATTTTTTTTTTGTTATCAACTAAAGAAATCGTACGAGTTTTTGCTTGAACATTAAATTTAAAAGTTTGGGAAATTTTTATTCAAAATAGTCATTTTTTGTGAATTTTTCTAATAAAATTTCTTTCTCTAATTAATTGAAAATAAAATATTATTTATTTGATTCATATTTATCTTCGTCTGATTTCGAAGTATAAATTTCACACGTTTTGAAAAATACGTATTCAATTTAGAGATATAGCGTGAAAAAGTTGCAAGGTTTTACATACTCTGGTTGAGACTGGGAAGATAACTAAAAATAACAATGGTCTATTAGGATTAATATATGTGTGTACGTAATATATATTAAAAATAATTGATATTTGAATATTTTGAATATGAGACTGAATATCAAATTGTTTTATATTTTATTACATATCTTATTTTACATATTGAAAAAAGTCTTATTTACTTTTTATTTTACATTTAAATATACTCTTAATTTATCACATTAGAAAATAAAATTTAAATAAAGGAAATATTAATAATATCAAGAATATTACAGTTAATAATTTAGATAACATCAAGAACATTACAGTTTTTCTTAATATATAAAAAAAATTACATTATCCACGAAGAATATCTAATTCCTCAGGTGTGACGTGCATTCTTAATTCTTTTTCGCGAATTAGATCTTGAATTTGTGTGAGAAGTTGAGGCGCTACTTCAGCTGCATCTATGTAAATACTTCTTGCCCATGGACATTGAGTAACGCTTTCATGATAAATCTCTTCTCCTTTTTTTTCGCACAAATTATGCTCGCGCAGAAGGAGCATATACAGTCTCCACAGCAATGGACAACATCGTGTCGACGATATCCTGAAAATAATTTTGTATATTTTATACATTATAATATTTATGCATTTAAGTTCATCTTAAAGGATTTAATTATATTATACCTGGAGAGTGTTAGATGAAAAGATAATAACTTATTCAGTGCGGCATTCATTGCATCATGATGATTAAGTTTCATTAGAAGACCAATACGTCTACGAGCAGCCAGACACATTGCCATGGCTCGCCACAATTCAATCTCGGTGCTTCTACTATTGAATCTCCAAGTTGGTAATTCACTCTGAAATGATAATTATTTTATAATTCTGTTATCGATTTATAGAAACGTCCTATAGCAGTTGTTACAATTTCATTATATTATTAATGTAATATAATGCTTTTTACTTCTATTCCAGCAAATACAGATAAAGCGTAAAAGTTATTCGGATATGTATTTAAAGTTTTGCTTAGGGTTTCTTTTAACACAGTCTGCATACTCTGAGTCCGCTCATAATGTAATTGCAGAATTGCAATTTGACTTTCGTACAATATTTCCTGCAATGATTAAAAAATTTTTTGTACATTTACAATACAATTGTTTAATTTCAATTTTTTATTAATAATATTTAATTGTTCGCAAAATATTAAATTAGTACCTGTAAGTAAGGATAATCCTTGGAATGATCAATGCAGTTCCTCAATGTGTTGATAACAGTTTGGATATCACCATCTTTAATATATAGAAAGTATGCATAACATACGATAGCATCACATTCTAAGTTCGATAGAAATAAAGTATCTTTTTCTTGTTCATTGAAAGGGACTTGCAGAAAATTTTGTACACACGAATGTAAATATGCTTCAATCAAAGATTCTTGATTTTCATTTTTGTTAGGTATCATTTGACTAAAGACTTGTAGTATCCAGGATCTGTGTGATTCATTGTACGTCCTAATATCAAGCAAGGTCTCGATGAATGTTCTGTATACATTAAAAAGCGCTGCTCTTTCACACATATTGATAATCGCAGATGGGCATGTCCCTTGAGATTGAATAGCGGTTTCAAGAATGTTCATACAGTTGCTGAATCTGCCCATTTCTAGTTCTATTAAAGCATATTCTTTATAGAAATACAAGTTATTTCTGTTTTCGTCCTTTTTTAAAAATTCTTTCAATGTTGCCCTCAATTTTTTTCCTCTGCAACAAAAAAAATTGATTCATGTTGCGGAATAAAACTGTTAGAATTAAAACTATTAAAATTTAGATATTTAAATATGAATTTTACTTATTGTCATGTTTTAAAGATTCATCTTTGCCGAGAGATATTAGTAATCTTTCTAATCGCAACCACCAGACATATATACTTGTTCGTTGTAACAAAGGTAGATTTTCCGCGATCGTATGAAATATTTTGCGTACAAAATCTAAATATGGTTCCTGTGCTGGATGAAACTTGAGATATTGAGGACCTGATGTTAAACGTCCTTCGAGAATGTCCTTTAATAATTCTTTCCTTTGATCATGACCAGCCATTTCACCTACCATAGGATAAATAAATGGAAGCAATACTTCTAAAGATTCTACTCCCCAATGAAAATTTGTCAATAATAATTCCTGTAAAAAATATAAAGTATTTTTTAAATATATTTTTATTGATTTATTCCTACTTCTCTATAATCTCATTTAATAATAATAAGATAATTTTATTTACTTTCATATAGCAATCACGACAAGGTAAAAGTGGTACTTTTAGACATAAAAGAGAATAAACAGCCATTTGAAAGTTTGAATTACGGGAAAGAATTGGATGTACAAAGTCTGCTACATCTTCTGGTAAAATAAATCTTCTAGAATCTCCAACTAATTCTAATTCGTCTCTACTAACGCTAATCCAATGGCAATTCTCTCTCAATGACTCAGTTCTTTGCCATAGTTGATTTAATGGTAATCGTGACATTAATATCATTTCTTCCATTCCAACTGAAAATTAGTATTATTATTCAGTATTATTAATAGTATATATTATCATTTTATATTATCATTTTAACATTATAAGACTCCCATTAAGTTCTTTTTGGAAAATTAATTATATATTTTATATTTATTATATGTATATATAATGTATGTACTTATTGTATATATAATGTATGTATTTTTCACATTTACCTCCTCAATAATTATTATTAAATTATTACGTAATGTCAACGATTTGGCATAAGTAAATAACTTGAAATATTTCCTGCAATTTGAATAATCTATATAGAATAATCTTAACAGAAGTCTTTTGTTGTAACTTACAATATTTAATATACTTACTTAATTTTTTTTCATCTATAGATCCTCGAAAGGATAAACTATTTTTGTTTAAGTTTAGATTCAAATTTAGATTTAAACGTATTGTTTCCCACATTTGTTCCCATAATCCTGTTTGTCTCAGGAAAATCAAGCATCGATACAGCATATCTAGACGAAATATAATGTATTGAATTAATAAGATATATGAAAGAAATATATGTATAATAAAATTAAAGTGTTCGACAAACGCTCTACTTACGCAGCAATTGTGCATCATAAATAGAAGGATTTGTTCTTGAGCGCTGTCTCAAAATACAGAAGCATTTTGAATATAAATCCAATACTCGAGGTACAGTACACATTGCTATCGAACCTTGTGTGACCATGATAAAATGTTGCCACAGCATAATATTTCCCGAATCTTTATTAACTAACACCTCTAATTGATTTGATAGTTCATCAGATGGTGTCAACTCTGTCATAAAATGTAGCTTTAATTTTAACAATTCCTTGGAATCTGTATTTTTCTCAAGCGCTTTTTCAACAATAGATAACTTCTTTAATACTGTAGATCGATGCATATCTTTAGTTAATTGATGTTTTTGATAATAAGCCAGAGTATCCTGTAACATTTATATTAAAATATTGTTACATAGTTTAACTTTGTATCATATATATTAAAACATGACAATGCTATTTGTAACCAAAATATACAAGAAATATTTCATTAAATACCTGAAAGTAAATATATTGTAGCCAAAGTTCAACATTATGTGGATTTTCCGTTAGTTGTTCATTAAATTCTCGAGTTTTACATTTTTGCTCCTCTTCCAAGTTCTTACACCAGAAAGACACACTTTCATTTGCTTCATCTTGCTTCATTGAAGCCTCTTTCTCATTTGTCTTCTTGATAACTGTATCTTTTTTCTTCTCTGTTTCTGCAGAGTCAATATTTTTAACATAATATCTATGAAACATGTCTTTCTTTGGTTGTTTATTCTTAACATAACCGAGAGATTTTTCACTAATATCATAATATGGTCTCGCCCTGGGGCAATATGTATTTATGTTATTGTTCCCTTTATCTCTATGCCTATCTTCAAAGTATACATTCTCGACATCCAGCTCATAATCTGGTTTATATCGTTTACTATCGTGCGTATGTCTTTTCCTATCCGTTCTTTGACTTTTATCGATTTTTTGTTTTGCATGTACTTTTGTATCTCGAGAAATTGGTTCAGATAGTACTTGCTTTTCTGTATCAAGCAAAGATTCATGTAAAGACTCATCTGATGAAGAATATAGATCAGGAGGTTCTATTTTAATTGGAATTTGTGTTTGAAAACTCGAGTTTGACAACCACTCGGTGGAAACATCTGAAATTAAAGTATACAATACAAATATCCAAAAAATATACTAATTTTGAAGCGGAAAATAACGAAAAAATAATAATATATTCAATTTAATTGTCTTCACAATGTAAATATTGATCAAAAGTTGAAATAATTACCTATTTCACCACTGCTTGTACATTCAGTTTTATCGTTTGAATAAGCAGGAAAAAGAGACATTTCTTCTTCTTTTACTTTTCTTCTTATTTTTTTAAGCAGCACAAAAATATTAAGTTTTCTTTCTCAATCTTTTCTTTGTAACCTCTATTCTCAGAAGTCAGCTTACGATTTTCGAAGATCAGCAATCACGATTATTAAACAGAAAAAAGTATTATACTAATAATCGATAAGAGCG
>Ga0157362_1001014_pt1 | contig 11109 bp, 11 predicted proteins | sample AttlaeALBM3_FD_111480 | JGI IMG/M metagenome (GOLD analysis project Ga0157362, IMG submission 111480) | Fungus gardens microbial communities from leaf cutter ant in Ribeirão Preto, State of São Paulo, Brazil - Atta laevigata ALBM3 | ecosystem: Host-associated > Fungi > Mycelium > Unclassified ... | reverse complement strand
GTAATTAGTCTACATCGTGATCCTATAGGAGTAGACAACAGGAGTTTAGGATCAAAAAATTAGTAATAATATAAAATAAAAAGAAAATTATATTATTAATTGGGTATTTTCCGTCATATGACACTTTGATATCTTCATTGACTGAGATGTCTTACTGGTATTAATCAAATGTATTTGCTATTCGCTCTGACATACCCCTTTGCTAGGTGTATATTTTGGATCTTCACTAGCAATCAAGTGAGTTTCATCTTGACTTTCAGGATAAGAGTAACTGATGCCGATAGCTTCTTTACAGTGTTGAAACTTGTTCTTTTCAATGTCTTCTTATTCCTGAAAGCCACTTCTGTTGAATATGTCCTCTGTGGACTATTATTTTGTCTCTTCTTTCTCTCATTACTAGTTTCTGATTGATCAGTAAGTGATGAGTATGTCTGCCAGTGCAGACTTTTCAGAGAATATGCAGGGCAATAAGGAAAGTATGCAGTTGAATCTCAACAACCAAACAGGCAAGAGCCTAAAGCCTGAATGAAGTAAGTTGAACTTCTGTAAAATGGTGAGTACACTTTTATATCATAAGAAAAATTGCTGTGATAACTAATAGGAATTTTTTTGTAGAAATATAATGAACTTATGACACTCAGTCTTTGTGTGTAAATGACTGAGGTGTCAGTATATGTCCTAGCTACTTATATATGTTTTTGAATACAACAGCAACAATAGATAGTACAAAGTTTCAAAGACATAGCCTGTAAATACAATGATTTCCAATACATAAACAATTGCCACTTTGTATTGTGACTACCTGTGGTCACAATTATGTCATCTCGAACTTACAAACATTTGTCTGCTCAACATTTTTGTGATGAAATGAAGATGAAATCAAATAGGTGACAGTTTTGGCTATTGAAGGAGTCCTGAGCCAGTTTCGAATTGCATCCTTCGATAAGACTTTTCTTACACCTCAGATCTGCACACCTTAGACTGAGACTTCATGTTCTAATAGGTCACTTACTCATCTCACTGCAATAAAACTAAACTACTATGTCATTATTGTTGCTATTCTTTGTTAAATTAATTATTATATTGTGTATTACTATAGCTTAATATACAAGTTATGTTTACCTAAGTGCAGCACGTCTTCATCTCAACTGCCACATCGCAAACCTCTCTGCTTCTCTCGAGATCTTTCTTTCCTATTAGGCTATTTAATATTATCTGTTAGATAACCTGGTGAGTGGGCTATCATTTGTCCCCACTGTAATTGCTGCTCTCTATTCTCCTAACATTCTTTCCCTTACTGACCCTAAATATTAGCACTTTGTCACAAACTTCATTTGGCCATATCTCCATCAATTATTTGACAATTCTCATGGTCTCAATGGCTACAGAAAGCCCTTGAAAAGACCTTTTGATCAATACCAGTCATGCCTCGAAGCGATCAGTATCGGCTGAGATATTAGGCAGATCAACTAGTAACCACCATAGTACTATTTATTAAATCACCAATATCTTGGAAACTGCCACAATCTAAGCTTCAGTTCTAGGCTCATCAAAAGCCCTCTTCATACTGCTCAGAATGAGCCTAGAACAACCTCAAGGCAATCAATATCAGTGGAGACATGAAGGTCTCAATGTTTGCACATGGACTTTATTAATTACCCATAGATAGTCATCTGTCCTTTTCTTAGAACAAAGAACAGCCTCCATATGGTTAGGTTATCACTATTTCTAGCACAAAGGCACTACCATATGTAGAACAATAGGTAGTAGCATGTGATGATCTGTCCTAGTGCACAGACTATCACTTTTCTGTATATAAGGACTTCCTGTCTGAGGACTAGACCTCAGACTTAACAACATCTCTTGTCATTGTCTAAAACTCGCTTTCTAAGCCTTTTTGAATATTCAAATATCAAATCACAAATCAGTAAGTGGCCTTTTGTGATACACTCAATACTTCATTTTTCCCTTTATTGTAAGGCAAAATCCTTCTTCCTTGTATCTCTATCATCACTGCTGATTTTTGTGTTGCTCAGGTGTCACAGTTGATACTCAATTTGTTTGAAGCAAATTGTCCTTTGGAAAAAAGCATAGATTCAAGCACACTGGAATCCCTCAGGTTCTGTCATTCAGATTCCAATAGGGATACTGAAGCAGATATTTCGTGAGATGATAGAGGAGTTATCTCTATGGATGAAGAAGAGACAAGATGATGGATAGGGTATCTGAGTGTTGTTCATCCGTATAGATGATGTTGTGTACTAACTGTTGTTGTGCAGTACATTTTCCACAATATGAGTTTTGGTGAATTGAGCGAGAGTTGATACCATCAAAATGGGGAGTGCACAACATAATTCCTGGATGACAGTGACTCGAGGTAGTGTCTGTTAGATTGGGTGTTCGAATTCCGTTAATCTTGCCTTTTGAAAGCTATACCACCGAATAATTGGTTTCCTTGAGTGCTAGTCAGTCCGTGTGCGTGTCATAAGGTCAAAAGAGAGAGAGGCAATGAATGCCTCAGATTGAATCACAGCACGACTAGTATGATTAGTTGGACATCTCCATTTGAGAGAACAACATGACACAACTGTACAAATATTTAAATATTTACTTACATAATTCCTCTTCTGCATATTCCGTTGCCTCTCATCATTCCTATTACTCCACTTCCCTCATGTATATAAAGGGCTTGTCCATTACAAATGATATATCACTCCTTTGCCTCACAAATATCTCAAGACGTTCTCACTATCTATTAGGTGAGTAAGTAGTGTGTACGCCGCTGCGCTACGGCCGCTGGCCACTCTTTAACAACAACACATTCTTTTTCATTAATGGACATTTTCATATCCCAGTCACCCTCCAGTAATTGTCAATGTGCAATAAAACAACATCTAGATTTTTGCTGACTACTCTGTCCAAGGGAACGACGGTTCTCAATGAGCAGGTTCACAAGTACCAGGCATGATATCGTCTTGACCAAGATCTTCCTCCTGCTCCTTCGATGACACTTAAGCGACGACGTCGGACTCAGACCCTGATCCTCCAACATTTGAGTAACGGGTAGATTCGGATCTACATCATCCCAACCCCCACTACTTTGCGTGCTTGACCGACTCACAGCGACAGCAAAGTAGTTAAACCTGTTGGCGGCCGTGATACCAGTCAAGGCTCTATGCCATTTTGCTCTAGGGCTCCATTTGTGTTTGTGTCTGAGGGGAGAAGATCGACGTGGGATGGCACATCGGTCATGGTGGTGGTGATGGTGGTGGTGGGCCAAGGGTAGCGTAAAGCGTCGAGGGCATTGGGACAATGGAGTGAATTGAGGGTGGCGAGACGTCAGATAAAAGATTTGGCTTGATCAGAAACCGACTCTGAAATTCCATTTTGGAGTCGGTATGCTGGATGAAGGTAGTGGAGTTGTCGGCGCAAAAAGGGAGATAGCTGCAGAGGCAAACGTAGGCGGTGATAGCTGGGCAGGGAGGAAGCAATGAGCTTGTATTTCGTTTGTGCATGCATGTGGAAAGTGATCATACCTGTGCACCAGATGTACACGGGTTTTCCGTGGCCGGTATTTTTTTACAACTCCAGGGGAAACATAGCCAAAAGAGCTGGCAAGAGAGGTGAGTTTCTCGGTGGGAGAACGCAGAATTTCTTATTTGTGAGAAGATGAGCAAACAAGGGAAGTGGAAATGGAAAGTTGACGATAACGATGACACCGTTGGAGTCATTTGAGAAATGGGGGATGTTCTCGGGTCTATCAAGTAGGTGAAGGGAGGAGGGGTGAGAGAGGGGAAGGCAAACGTACTTGCAGTCTCTGACAATTCCATGGTGGTGAAGGCAGCTGACGGCGTCGAGAACGGAGCGGATGACAGTGATGGCATCGTGCTGGGTAGACTTGCCTTTTGCGAGGATACGGTCAAAGGCTCTCTGCTGGTGGTAAGCTCAAAAGAGTATTTTGTGTTAGCCTTGAGAGACAGACGATGTTGGTGAGGACTCTGTCCAGACGTTGACTTTGTTTCCTTCTAAGGCTGAAGGTACAACTTATTATTGACACACTATCCTATCAATGCAGAATGGGGTTGTGAGCGGTCTGGATCAATTGAGATCTGAGGCCTAGAGAAAGGGTGAGAAAAATCATTGAAAAAGTGCCTCATGTGACAGTGGTTGTGTTATGCAAAAGTACAGACACTTCATGTTAAATTAATATACGAGCCGTGCTTACATAAGCGGGGCTCTCTTCTTCGTCTAACCTGCCACGTCACGAAAACTCTCTGCTTCTCTCGAGATCTCTCTTCCCTATCAGGCTGTCTATCAATATCTGTTGGATAACCCGGTAAGTGGGCCATCATTTGTCCCCACTGTAATTGCTGCTCTCCATCCTTCTAACACTTCAAGGTGTCATCGGGACGTAAAAGAAGTGGAGGCTCCACTGGATATCAAAGATGTGATTCATCAGATATCCTGCTTCTCGAAGACAATAGTGATGAACATTACACTGCCAAGGACTAGTGCTTTCAGCATGATGTACAATCGTTGGCTGTGACTTTTCTTTTTTTTCTTTCTTGTGACTATAATCTGAAACATGACTTAGTATAAAATTGCTCTCCTTACTCTCAGTCGTTCACCACGTTCAATGTCTGAACCTACTTATCCAAGTATCCACTGATTGGCATAGAACCGACATACCAAATAACATTTTCTGAAGCTTGAGACTTTGCGAAACCTGTCTGTCAGCATAGATGTCAATTGAATGGCAGAGCCTCGAGAGTAATACGAACCACAGCCAAGTACCTTCGGTTATCATATTTTTCCATCACTCACCATGAAAGTTGAGATGCTGGAATGGCTCATCAGTTTCCGCTTACATCAAGTTTCATCGAAGCTACGATCCGTGATACTGGGCTGAGAATGTTTGGCCTTGATCAGATTGTATGGTCTGCGCGCAACCGAATAGAATATTTCTCTAAGACCAGTTAATATATAATAAGACCATTTGCATCAAGTTTCATGCAAAATACCTCCCTCCTGCATATTCCAAATGGATCAGTACGGACTAGCACCTGGAGATTATGTTAACGACCTGAAGCTCCTATCAGGTAAACGTTACGGTCAGGGTATGCTGTCCTTGATTGTATTGTTCCTGAAGCAACAGCTGAAGCCTATTCAAGCCATTATTGCCACGCTGATGGTATATGATTTTATCGATCACATTCCTCAACAGGTGAGATTTTTCATTTGTAAATAATAATTCTACATCTCTTCTCTCCTAGATTCAGCACCTCCACAAGCATGTTTCTCATTCGATGGCTGACTATTGCCACTGATATATGAAATCTCAGGAGGAAGTGGTCAAAATTGCATGTGATCTATTTTTCTGTCCTGATAATCAACTGGGCAGGCATGATGTAAGTGCGAGTCTCTTACTTTATTGAATGAGACAACTGATCCAAATTTTCAGAATACGCTCATATAGTACGAGGAAATTACCTGACATCAAATGCATATTGATAACAACTTCACCAGATGAGAATAAAGCCTGGGCATCGAAATCAGTCAGTCATTAGTTTGATATTAGTTTTGATATCTTCATTAATTGGGATGTTTTTAGTGGTATAGGTCAAATGTATTTGCTGCTTGTTCTGACCAGCCCTTTTGCTAGGTGCACATTTGGTTATTCACTAACTATTGAGTGAGTTTTGTCGTGACTCTCAAGGACTAGAGTAGCTGATGTCAATAGCTTCTTCACAGTGTTGAATACATTGGTAGTGAAGAGTCTGCTGGTCCTGCGCCTTCGAGCAATTTGGAGCAAGGATCTCATTGGTGAGAGAACTAGAAACATGGACTCATTATATTGATTTTTTTTGGATTCTAGTCACACTAATTCTATATTTCATGATGGCAGGTATGTTTTGTAGAATTTGATCTCCGATTGATAGAGATGACTGATGGTCAAATTCAGCTGATGTCCTGGTAGGCTTTGAAGATAGTCCAATACTTAAACCGCCAACTGATAGTATCTTTTAGTCTGCGATGTCTGCGATGATTTTCAGTGTATATCTCGGTTCAGTTTCCGCAATGGAACTTCCTCTCCATGGTTGCTGGGCGAATCCAATGCATCTTGATAATATACAAAACAGGATTTTTGCTGCCTCTCAGTATGTGTTCCAACATATTTTGCTTTGCTGACTTGCTCATTCATTCTCACAAAAAAGAATTGTCAGGGCAACAACAACATCAATTGAAGTCCTCTTGACCATTATCAGGTTTACCATGACATACAAAACACAGAAGGTTTTTGGTGATGGAATACATGGCTGTATTTCTCATATGCAAACGTCGACTCGTTTATCGTATGTATTTTACCGCGATGGAACATTGTTATTCATACCGTGAGTTGAAAACTAGATATTATTGATCTAACTGATAGTCTATCTATTCAGTCTCTTTAGTAAGCCTAGGACATGAAACAGGCGAACTAGAACTCATCATTTTTGAAGTCGTCTTATGCCTGCAAGCCATTGCTTACTTCCTAATTTTATCTGATGTCATAGTCAGTATCCTAGCCTAGTATGTTGTTATTGTTACTAATCTTTGCTTTACTGACCCTAATTATTAGTGTTCAATACTTCATTTTTCCCTTTGTTGTAAGCCAAAATCTTTCTTCCTTGTATATCGTCATTGCTGATTTGTGTGCTACTCAGATGTCACGGTTGATACTCAATCTTCTCCAAGCAAATTGTCCTTTGGATGAAAGCATAGATTCCAGCACAGTAGAGTCCCTCAGATTTTGTCATTCAGAGTCCACTAGGGATACTGAATCAGATATCTCGTGAGGTGACAGAGGATCTATTGAAGGAATACATGAGGAGGCAAGGTGATTAGAAGATTCGATGTATTTCATCCGCGTAGATGATATTCGATGTATATTGCGTCCTGACCATTGTTTTGTATTTACATGTTCCACCACATGGGTTGTGATGAATTGAGCGAGAGGTTGATATAACAGCGAAAGAAGCGCAGGTATGTCCTCAGGTGCTGAAAAAGGGTTGGACAGAAGACCAATAGAATGACTAATTTTTTAGGTTTACAGGTAGGTACTTTATATATGAAGATCAATATACTAGTATCTACCCGGTGGAGGAGCATTTGGAGCCTATGCATCGCTAAAGAAATGACAAAGATGTAAGAGTGATAAGCGGAGCTGAGAGCAGTGAGCAGAATGATGACAAGACGAATAATTTAGATGATATCATACTTCGTCATGATACCATCAAAACGGGGAGATCAGACAAAATGAACGACGTAATTCTAGATGACACTTAATCGGGTATTTGAGTTTTGTTAGTAGCCTTGTTCGATGCGGATCTCGTATGTTTCCGTTAATCCTGCTTGAAAATATACTGCCTAATAGTTGGTTTCTTTGTGTGTGATTCTGGAAAGTGTGTGTAATATGATCTGATGACTAATAAAAATATGTTGTCTAGTTCCCCCGTCAGTCTATATCCATCATAAGGTCAAAAGAGAGAAGGAGGCAATGACTTGGGTTGAATCACAGAACGACTGATGTGATCGGCTGGATCATCTCAGTTCTCAAAGACGATAGCGACAAGCATGATACGGCACATTCTTTTTCATTGATGGATATTTACATAACCCAATCTCCAATAATTGAATCTTTCAAAAGGCGATATAACAATAATAAGATAAAGTCTATTTTACATGAAGAAACGTCAGAAAATCATCTAGATTTTTGCTGACTACCTCTGTCCAAGGGAGTGATGGTTCTCGATGAGCAGGTTCAAAAGAGCCAGGCATAATATCATCTTGACCAGTATCCTCCTCTTCCTCCTTCTCCTCCTTCTCTGCCCCCTCCTTCGACGGCACCTGAGCGACGACGCCTGGACTCGGATCCTTTTCCTCCAGCACTTGAGTAATAGGTGGATTCTGATCTACTATATCATCCCACCCCCCACTACTTTGCGTGCTCGTCCGACTCGCAGCAGCAGCAGCAGCAGCAAAGTAGCTAGATCTGTTAGCAGCCCCGATACCAGTCAACGCGCTATGCCACTTTGCCCTAGGACTCCAATTCTGTCTGAGTGTGGGGGAAAGATCGACGTGCGATGGCATATCGGTGCCGGTGGTGGGAATAGGGGCAAGCCAAGGGTCGTGTAAAGCCTCCTGAGCGGTGGGACGATGGAGCGGGTCGACAGTAGCGAGACGTCGGATGAAGCATTTGGCTTGTTCGGAAACGGGGTTCCAGTACGGACTCTGAAATTCGATTTTGGGATCGGCGGTTTGTTGGGCGAGGGCGGTGGTGTTATCGGCACGGAAAGGGGGGTAACCACAGAGGAGAATGTAGGTGATGATGGCTGTGCAGAGAGATGATGAGCCTAATTCGTTTGCGTGCGCGTGTGTGGGTTACCTGTGGACCAGATGTCGACGGGTTTTCCGTGCCCGGCGTTTTTGATGACTTCGGGAGCAACGTAGCCAGAAGAGCCGGCGAGAGAGGTGAGTTGTTCGTCGAGGGAGTGGAGGAGTTTGGCTCTATAAAAAAGATGAAGAAACAAAGGGGTGGGAAATGGATGGAGGACTCACATGCCAAAGTCGACGATGACAATGTCACTGTTGGGGTCCTTGGAGCGGTAGAGGATGTTTTTGGGTCTGTGACGTGTGTGAAAAAAAAGAGAGAGAGAGAGGAAATCAAGCGTACTTGAGGTCCCGGTGGACGGTGCCGTGGCGGTGGAGGTAGTCGACGGCATCGAGAATGGAGTGGATGACAGTAACAGCGTCGTGCTCTGTAAACTTGCCCTTTGCGAGGACGCGGTCAAACAGCTCTCCGCCACTAACAAGTTCAAAGGAGAGAGACACGATGTTGGGGTGGTCAAGGCCGGTGAGGAGGTCGATCTCTGTCCAGACGCTGGCTTCGTTTCCCTTTACATTTTCTTCTTGATAACTTTGAGGGCAACATGACGGGATGGATGGACGAGCCAGATGGTGTCTAGGTAGTTTTGAAAAGACACGCCCAGACGACTAATCAAGATATAAATACTACATACAATGACACTAAATAACACCCATCGCTTTTTTCTCACACCATCACTGACGGTAGCGCCTTGTCGAGTTTGCGAATATACCTATTTCCAAAAGCCAAAACCCCTGTCATGAACCATCTAACCAGTACACAAACCAACCACTAACTGAAATCAACGCGTTGAGGGGAGATAACCCCCCGGGGAACCCACCAATGCACCTATTCCCATAGCAGCACAGTATCGTCAGTTGATTATGCGACCTGAATGGAAGTTCAAAATGGAACATGGGCAGAGCAAATGGTATCAAAGAGTGCCTCAGTGCAAGCATCCATACAGTCCACCCCATGGGCCCAGCATCATACACCAGTAGCACAACACGCACTCCGCACCACCTACGCGCACGCAGAGCGCACGTAGTGAATGAGCCTTTGCCAAGATGTGCCAATTGGCCTTGAACTGTTGGCGCCACTCCCTCTCATACGGCTATGGATGTTGCAATGCATATACCACTCGTAAAAATTGCTTGCACCAATTAGAGGCTCTGGTGACAACGCCAAGGCAATGCTGATTGACCTTTTAGAATGAGGCATTGTTTCCAGCCAGATTCCAGCCGTAGTGGAATTGTTGAATCAGGGGCTTAAAGTCGGTAAAGTCATGACTATAGAACACTCTCCCACAAGTCGGGGATATCATGAAACATGGTTGCAGGTGTCCCGCGCACAGCTTCAGTGAAACCGACATGTGCCATTAGGGTGAGGATAAGAGTGAGAAGGCTCATCTTCTCTCACCATGCACGTTGCTCTGGGCCGCGAAGACCTAAAGTAAAGGTGGGATGACAGATAACAATAACATCACAATCCACCACATTGACACATGAGAAAAGTCGGAAGCCAGATGGTGATAATATAGCAGTGGGCCACTGGGTCCAGGGCACCATGCCCACTCCGGCATTCCCCTCCTGTTCAAGCTGAGCGACATGGCTTCAAAAGGAACACGGACGATGGCCAGAGACAATGTTATCAGGATCCAGACGAGCCAAACTCTTCTCCCGGTCAACTTTAGAGACATCGGAAAGCTCTGGGGTTTCCAGATCACCTGCATAAGGGAGACAGGCCTGACAAATGGAGGACATGTTACGCTGTCTGGGAACGTCAAGTTGAGAATAGTGACCACCATGCTCGGCATTCTGGAAGGAAACATTTGCGCTGCTGTCTGTACTTACAAGAGAGGGACGAGAGTGTTCGACATAGGCTGGATTGGAGATCGTAGGCTCTGCTGAAGAGTGTGATTGTACAGCGTTCTTAGTCGTGAACCATCTCCTGAGTTCCCACGCTTTTGGCTCTGAGTACACAATAGCTGAATAGAAAGCGTTTTGTATCTTGTCTTGTGGAGATGCATTACAACGTAGACTCATATCTCATGGAAGACTTACTGAAAGAAAACTCTTCTTCATTTTCTACAGGAGAATTCAGCCAGCCATCTAGGCTTTCAAATAGCTGGCGCAACCAAGTCCATTTCCCAACCCTTGATCCTCTTGCTCATCTTTTCACAAAGTAAAGCTCTTCCTCTTTCCCGACGAGCAACTTACTTCCCTTGCCAGCTCTCTTAGCTACATCTCTCCCGAAGTCATCAATACATCTGGTCGACAGGTATGATCGCTTCCATATGAATCACAAGCTCATTGCTCTCTCTCAGGGCGATACTATGCCTGGTTCTTTTGAACCTGCTTATCAAGAACCGTCGCTTCCTTAGACAGAGATAGTCGGAGAAAACCGGACCGTTTTCTGACGCTTCTTCATGTAAAGTAGAAAATAACATCACACTTTTGAAATTCAATTAACAAAATTAAAGAAAGCAGCTACTGGAGGGTGACTTGGATATGCAAATGTCAATGGATGAATGATGCGTCGTGTCATGCTCGCACACCATTGTTCTTGAGAACTGAGGTGTCCGGCCCATCACCCCAGTCTTGTCATGATTCAACTGAAGTCATTTTCTCTCTCTCTTGACCCCTGGACCGACTATCTTTCCAGAATCAAAAAACCCACTTAGTTGGTATAGGCACTATCTCACC
>Ga0157362_1001013_pt1 | contig 11110 bp, 11 predicted proteins | sample AttlaeALBM3_FD_111480 | JGI IMG/M metagenome (GOLD analysis project Ga0157362, IMG submission 111480) | Fungus gardens microbial communities from leaf cutter ant in Ribeirão Preto, State of São Paulo, Brazil - Atta laevigata ALBM3 | ecosystem: Host-associated > Fungi > Mycelium > Unclassified ... | reverse complement strand
ATGGTAGTGCCTTTGTGCTTGAAATAGCAATAACTTAACCTTATGGAGGCTGTTCTTTGTTCTAAGAAAAGAACAGATGACTATCTATGGGTAATTAATGAAGTCCATGTGCAAACATTGAGGCCTTCATATCTCCACGGATACTGATCGCCTCGGTGTCGTTTTAGGCTCATTCTGAGCAGTATGAAGAGGGCTTCTCTAATGCCTAAAAGCAAAGCTTAGATTGTGGCGGTTTCCGAGATATTGGCGATTTAATAAACGGTACCATAGTGGTTACCAGTTGATCTGCCTAATATCTCGGCCAATACTGATTGCCTCGAGACGTGACTAGTATCGATAGAAAGATCTTTTCAAGGGCTTTCCGTAGCCGTTGAGACCGTGAGAATCAATGAAGAATTGATGGAGATATGGCCGAATGAAGTTTGTGACAAGAGGAAGACGATCTATTGGGTGGCTGTCCATAAAGATAGTCCAAGGCTCCGTTATTAAGGATCCTCATCTGCTGTAAGGGCAACTGGGCACAAGACTCCAGGAGAATCCTCAGTTAATATTACAGTTAGTAGTTATGATACAACTTACCTCCAGGAGAATCCTCAGAGATTAGGATGAGACTCCTGGAGGGATCTTTTACATTATATACATCTCTCAGTGTCAGAGTTAGTAGGATCGAAGCTAAACTAGTGTGTTTAAGTATTACTAGTTAAACAGGCTAAGGTAGCTCCGGAGCATTGTCATGTCATTCAGGGGTAAGAATAGAGGTGTCCTCTTACAGTGAGCCTAACGACAGTTGAGTTTCTTAGCCGACATGAAATACTTTAAGTTCTTGTGGTCTGTCTAGATCTCTACAAGGTGTTGGGCTCTCTCTAGAAAGTGTCTCCACTCTTCTACCAAGTGGATGATAGCGAGCATCTCCTTGTCATAGATCTTGTAGTTCTGTTCTACCAGCGACAGGGATTTGCTGTAGAAAGTCACCAGGTGTCACTTCTCTTCTCCAGGTAGTCGCTAAGAGAGGATGGCTCCGGAGGTGAAGTCTGAACTGTCAGTCTCGATACGGAAAGGTTCTAAGTCCTAGGGTAATGCCAAGACTGGAGCAGTGGTTATTGTCATCTTGAGACGTTCAAAAGCTTTTTGTTCTTTAGTATCCCAGTCTTAGGTTTTGTCAGAACAAGTGAGGTCGAAGAGGGGTCTGGCTATGGTCGAGAAATCCCAGATAAAGCGACGGTAGAAATTAACAAAGCCTATGAAGGTCTACATGTCAGTTCAGTTCTCTGGGGTGGACCAATCGTATACTCTGGCAACTTTAACAGAATCCATTACAACTTTGTTCTCTGAGATAACTAGTCCAAGGTATTCAATCTGCTTCCAGTGGAACTCACATTTCTCTGGGTAGAAGAATAACTTGTGTTCCACTAGTATCTCCAAGATCTTTCAGACTGCTCATTCATGCTTCTCTTCTGTTTTCGTAAAGATTAAAATGTCATCCAAGTATACTATGACGATCCCTTTGGCTATGATGGTTTGGAAGACCTCATTCATCATGGTTTGGAAGGTGGCAGGGCTGTTAGTCATTCCAAAGAATATCACGAGCGGTTCGAAGAGGCTATAGTTGGTATGGAAGGCTGTCTTTCATTCGTCCCTGGGCTTGATGTGTACATTATTGAAGCTCCAGCAGATGTCGAGTTTTGTGAAGTACCTGGCTCCACAGAGCTAGGAGACGAGTTTGGAGATGAGAGAGAGAGGGTATCTGTTCTTGACAGTCACGGCGTTCAGTGCGTGATAGTCTTGGACCAGCTGGAGTGAACCATTTTTTTTCTTAATGAAGAACACTGGGGCTGCAATAGGGGATTTGAAAGGTTAGATCCATCTAGTATGGAGGTTCTCCTCCAAAAAAGCGTTCAACTCTGCTTGCTCTAACAGGGACAGGGAATAGACCTTTGACAACTTAGACTCTGCTCCAGGGGTTAGCTTGATCATGTGGTCCTATTTGCAGTGCTCCAGTAGTATATCGAAGTCCTCCTTAGCAAACACAGATCGAAACTCTGCAATGTAAGCAGGTAGTTGAGTGGCAGTAGCCTGTGTCTTTGCACTGCGTCTGGCTCCTTCCGCAAGGCACTGGGAGGTCATAGTCGTGGCTTGGAGATCGACCTAGGTGAGCTCTAGGAGGAGATATGTAAGGAATAGTTGGTCTCCGGACTCCCAACTGAGGTAGTACATCTGCAGGAGAGCTTCCTCAAGCTCTAGCTCTTCTTGGAACAAGAGTGTGGGTCCATTGTAACACAATCAGAGAGCTCAGAGTTCAACCCTCTTCTGACGGGTCTGTTCCTTCCATAAAATATGTCCTCCTTCGCACTGAAGCAGACAGTGGGTCATCTCGACTTCTCCCTTTTCCCAATCAATCTTGGGGTTGTGATCCTTGAGCCAATCATAGCCTAGTATTAGACTCTGTTTCCCAAGTCCAGAGACAGCTAAGAGCATCCTTTTGGAGTGAGTCTTGTAACAAAGAACTACGTTCACAATCTCAGAAATCTGTTCTGCCTCGTTAGGGGAACCATCAACATTGAAGACTGGGATGTTACGTGAGAGGGTCTGAGTGTTCATACTTCTCAAATAAACAAAATCTCTGTCAATGAAGCTTTCAGTGGCTCCATAGTCCAAGAGAGCTTTGACAGAGTGGAGTTCGCTCGTGTCCATAGTTCCGATTTCTACTGGCAGAAGTAAGGAAGTTCCATACACGTCCAACATGCTGATTGAGAGGAGCTTGGGCAGCCTTTTCTTCCACTTGGGTCTACAAAGCAGAGCTGAGACTAAGGGAGTAAGGGGCGGTGCATCTATTAGTTCACTGTCAATTGTATTGGGATCCTCTATAGTCAATACAGTGAACTTATTTACTGGCAACTAGGGCGCACTTATCGCTAGCCGCGCTATGCAAAATCCTCTTCTTCTGGGGAGTAGGTTTCTTTTACTGGAACTACATCCTTCAATCCCAACAGATCTTCAATCAGCTCCTCCCTTTGCGCTGAGGTGAATTGATGGACGTCCATGTGGTCTGGACAGTCTCAGACCAGATGGTTTGTGTCTCCACATCAGTAACATTCCCATGGAGGCAAGAACTTTGTTCTTCTACTTACATCAACGTCCATAGGGACTCCCATAGATGGAGTGGGTGGTGGGGGGTTTTGGAGTAACCGGAAGGGGCAGAACGGGAGGTAGTCTCACTACAGACAAAGGCGGTGGTCGAGTAGGGGCAGTTTTAAGTAGTGTAGAAGGAGCAGAGCATAACACAGACTGAAAAGCCTCATTGACGAGATGTGCTTGGTTGATCCTCTGTGCTGCTCTGTACCATGTGTCAGGGTCAGTGTCAGCTAGTTGTCCATATGGCATTGTGGCAATCTGGTTCTGGATGCCCAACTTGAGACCTCATCGAAACTTCACCACTAGTGTCTGGGGATCTGTATAACCTACGTTGGAGACCAGAGTCTGGAAGTTGTCCAAATAGTCATTTACCGTCTGACCTCCTTGATAGTAGGAGGTTTCTTCCAAAGTGTTGATCACGTCCGCTTCTGTGTTCACCAGAAAAAAGTGAAGCTGGAATTGTTGTTCAAAGTCCCTCCAGGTTTGTATAGAGAGGTGTATTTGGTACTGCCGGAAGGGGGGGTTAGCTACTAATTGTGTGAGCTGTTGTAGCTGCATGGTCAGAGCTACTAGGATAGTGTTGATATTACTTTCAGAGATGTGTTGTCTCTCTGTGAGCTCCTGAAGATGGTGTTGTAGGTATTCTAAGGCGTTAGTTACTCCTTGAAGGGTATCTGAGAGCAACGATATCTAAAGAGCGGAATTTTTGGAAGGCTAGGTATAACAGAGGGGGGCAACCTATTGGGTGGCTGTTCACTAGGATAGTCCAAGGCTCCATTTTTTTAAAGATCCTAATCTGCTGTAAGGGCGACTGGGCACAAGACTCCAGGAGAATCCTCAAGGATATTAAAGATTGTAATTATGATACAACTCACCTCCAGGAGAATCCTCAGAGATTAGGATGAGGCTTCTGAAGGGATCTTCTACATTATATACTAGGCTTACATTCCTTAGTATCAGGGTTAGCAGGATTAGAGTTAAACTAGTGTGTTTAAGTATTACTAGTTAAACAGGCTAAAATAGCTCCAGAGTGTTGTCATGCCATTCAGAAGTAGAAATGGAGGTGTCCTTTTACAGACCAGATAGCCGGTTAATCTCTGCCAAACACCAACATCGCCTGGACTTGGGCCTTTGCATGTACTATGGATAGTTAGGTCACCTAGCTAGGAACTGCCCCAAACAAGCTGCCAGAAACTTGCCTACTGCAGAAGTCTGTGAGACTTTAATTGAATTTCTTTCTCTACTTCTAGAGTCGTCAAAAAACAAGACAGCAGTCCTTCTAGTTCCTAGGAGGACGACTGCTTCCCTAAACTCCAGGAATCCATACTGAAAATGAGCACCGCTAAGACTGGATTTGCAAAAGCTTTACATGTCATTTTGTATTTACCTGGCATTTCTGGGATTTTCAGAGGCTTGATAGACTTAGGCTTATCTAATTACTTCATAAGTTCTGCATTTGTTCTGGCTCATGACCTAAAAACCTGATCCATTTCCCCCCTGTCCTTGTCCCTAATAGATGGTACTATAAATAATCTTGTATCTCAGGTCATTAACTTACTAATCAAGTTTGACTGTGGTTTGTTGTGCTTGTGGGAATTCTTTGTGACAACCCTAGATGACTTTTGTGTCAGCGTCTAAAGTCCAATGACCGGAATTAAGCCAACTGTCTCTTTGTTCAGAGTTTGACAAAGAGAACTTGATAGAGTTCCTGTTAGATTCTCTATACTACTTATACAATTACTACATGGTCTGTGTACTACTTTCCCATGCCTATCATGTGACCCATCATATGACATCATATGATGTGACACTGTGACTTCCTGTCATGTGACTGTGACTATGTGACTTCCTGTCATGTGACTGTGACTATGTGACACTTTCCTGCACTCCCTTTTGTATAGTAAGTCTAAGATAAAAGAAAAAGAAAAGAAAAGAAAAGAAATAATAAATATTGACTTAGCCATTTTGCCAAGTCATGATATTTTGTAAGGTTGTACTAGGTCTTGACTGGTTGCAACATGTCAACCCGTCAGTCAACTAGAATCTAAATAAATTAGATATAAATGCACATACCTGCAAGGTCTTTATTAAACCCTTGTCTAAGTCCAGTCAATTACTTACTAGTCCTAGGGCTGAGGTCCCAGTCAAACTGAACTTATGCCAAGAGAAACCTGGAGTATCCTTGATTAGCGCAGTAGTGTATGTCTACACTTGTAGGACCAAAGAATCAATGGCATTCCAACTCACCACTAGAAATCTGGGTACCCTTTGTAACTGTTTGACTAGAGTGGAGGAGACTGAATTGGACATGAGCTAGGTCTCTGTTGATTACTACGAGTTTATGGATGTTTTTAGTAAACAACAGGCCAAACAACTGCCTCTTCACTGCTTCCATGACCTTACTGTAAGGGAACATCTAGGGTCATGCTTAGTAAGTTCTGAGGGTCTGTTCTATTAGTAGCCCAGTGACAGATCATGTATTGCACTCCCACTGTTCCTGACTTCTTCTGTCTGTGTCATGTGGTGCAATACCTATTATTAGTTATTCTAGGACATTCTGTGATTATAGGTCAGTTGCCATGGTACTGTGTGCCTGACTATCTAGTGTAGTATATATACTCCCACTTGAATCTCAAACTAGCTTCTGGAACTATCCACTAGCTTAAGGGTGATCACCTCTGAGTGGTTCTCTAACACTTACCATCCACATCGAGAATGGTTTAACCCCTCTGTTGGGTCCCATCTACTCGTTGTCACCCACAGAGTTGTGTACTCTATAAGACTTTATAGAGAAGAATGTCAAGGTTGGCCTGATCTGACCTTCTAAGTCACCCTGTGGGGCACTGGTACTCTTTGTAAAGAAAAAAGATAGGTCCCTCTATTTATATGTTGATTACCGAGGTCTGAACAAGATTACTTAGAAGGACTACTATCTAATCTCCTTCATATCTGACCTCTTGGACACTCCCAAGAAGGCTAGAATCTATTCCAAAATAGATCTTTGTAGTGCTTATCACCTTATTAGAATTACAGAAGGCAACAAATGGAAAACCACCTTCTGTACACACTATGGATCTTACAAATGGCTAGTGATGCCATTTGGACTAATGAACACCCCCTCAGCATTTCAATGTCTGATAAATAAAATATTTGCTGATATGTTAGACGTGTGCATTGTGATTTACTTAGATGACATATTAATCTACTTAGATAGTATTGCAGAGCACAAAAAACATGTTAGGGAGGTCCTCTAATAACTTCACACCAATAGACTTTATGCTTTACCCACCAAGTGTGTTTTTTATTGCGACAAGGTAGAGTTCTTAGGTTTCATACTAGGTCCCCAGGGAGTGCAAATGGATGACAACAAGGTCTCAATCATCCAAGAATGGCCTACACCCCAATGCTTGAAGGATATCCAAGCATTTTTCGGTTTTGCTAACTTTTATAAGTAGTTTATCCACGGCTACTCAAGGATTATCACCCCCCTCACCCAGCTATCACAAAAATCAGTCCTCTAGAACTGGTCCCCAGACTGCAAACAAGCCTTCCAAGAGTTGAAGAAGACGTTTACCTAGGCACCAATACTGATGCATTGGAATCTGGACTCCTCTATTGTATTGGAGACAAATGCATTGGACTTTGTACTAGCAGCCATTTTGTCAACCTATTGTCATATTCCAGAAATATGATAATTATGTAATTTATTTCTCCTAATAATTCTCCTAAAAATTAATAATAGTAGGATAGCATAGTAGACTACTCTCTTCCTATTCCGCACTTACTATAAGTACTAAGTAGTTACCGTGTAATTCCTCAGTCTGTAAATTAACGTCATCTGGTCCTAATCTCATATTGTCTACTCTGACTCCTTCACTCGACTCCTTAGGACCTCTGTTTTGGCGACTTTTCTCACTCCGAAATACGCGACCAACCTCACGACTGGAGACCAGGGCATAACATATAAGTTAAAGCCAAGGTCGTTCAATAAGTCGCTCTCTACCCCAATGTCCTTGTCTCGCCGCTGGAGCCTTCTTTCTATTATCGCTAAGTACATTCTTCTCCGACAGTGTACATTACTCCGGAACGGAGTGTAATTTCTATCTATTATCCTATACTTCCGTTCCTCCAGAATTCCATCCTTGATACCTATGTAGGAAAGGAATTGCATCCAATTGCCTTCCACTCCCAAGTTTTCAACCCTACTAAACAGAATTACAACATCCATGATAAAGAACTCCTCGTGATATTCGAAGCATTCAAGAAATAGAGACATTACCTTGAGGGTACCTTGGTCCCAGTTGATATGGTCACCGACCACAAAAACCTCACTAAAAGACAGGCTTGTTAATCAGAGTATTTGTCCCAGTTTAACCTCTAGATCTGTTTCCATCCAGGAACACTGAGCTCAAAGCCAGATGCTCTTACCCATAGATGGGATATCTACCCAAAGGACAACAAACCCTTATTGTCCTACCCCCAATCACTGAACCCATGACCCATCTTTCAGTCTCATCAACTCTTCTCGTCAACCAAAGCTGGAAGATTATCCAGTGATCGACAGCAGCTACTACCCCTACTGGACAATAAAGCCTTGTACTCAGACATCAGAGAAGCCTTACTCACTGACTCCACTAAAGCAGGATTACAACACAAAATTACTAGTGACCCAAAGAATAATTAGACAGTAGGCTCAGACAGATTACTTCTGTCAAGTACGGAGCGGGATAGGACAGTGTGACCTGGAATGGAGCGGAATTACTCCAGAGTGGAAGGGAGTTGACAACAAAAGTAAGGAACAACCTTGGCCTCAGCTCGTGTGCTGTGCCTCGATCTACTGTTGCATGTGTGATTGTGTATTTCAGGAGGATGGGATTGTTGTCAGGAGGTTCGGAGAAGAGTGGTATAGATTGATAGGAGTGAGGATAGGACAAGGAGAAGACGTAAATGACTTTAATCTACGAACTAAAGGACTAGGATGTAACTACTAGAGTATTTATACTAAGTCCGGAATAGAAGGAGTACAAGTAATTAGTCTACATTGTGATCCTATAGGAGTAGACAACAGGAATTTAGGATCGAAAAATTAGTAATAATATAAAATAAAAAGGAAATTATATTATTAAATGGGTATTTTCCATCATATGACAACTTCGGCACCTAGACAGGATTTTTGTACCTGACACACTGGACCTCTGGCTTCGAGTAGTGAGATCCAAGCACAACTACCCCCTAGCTGGCCACTTTGGACAGACTAAGACTCTTAAGCTGATATGTTAGCAGTTTACCTGGCTAGAACTATGAGCATTCATCTCAGACTACGTGAATTCTTGCAATGTCTGCTCAAGGAACAAGCCACATCACCACAAACCTTATGGCCTATTAAAACAACTACTAGTGCCCCTTCGTCCCTGGAACTCTATATCAATAGGCTTTATTGAACAGTTACTAGTTTCTAATAGATGTTCAGACATTCTGGTAGTAGTTGACAGACTAATAAAGCAGGCCATCTTTATACCAACACCTAGTACCCTTGACTCTGCTGCCCTCACTACCTTATTCATCTCTTATGTGTTTTCAAAACATAGTGTCCCCTCTCATGTCATGTCTGATCGTGGATTGGAGTTTATATCGAGGTTTTCTAAGTCACTAGTCCAAGCACTAAGCATGAGGCTTCACTTCACATCTGGTTATCACCCTGAGGCTGATGGACAGTCTAAGAGAGTGAATCAAACACTAGAACAGTACATTCAGATGTACTGCAATTATCAGCAGACAGACTAGATAGAATTACTTCCTCTTGCCAAATTCGCCTATAATAATGCTCTCTCTACTACGACAGGGGTGTCACCTTTTTACACTAATAAAGACTACCACCCTAGACTACAGGTACACTCTTTACAGGACTTGTTATCTGAAAACGCTCATTCTTTTGCCGATAAACTAGAAACTGTTCACTCCAAACTGAAGAATGTAATACTAGAGGTACAGAAACATTATCAAGTCCCTGCCAATGCTTGCAGGTCAATGCCCCTGAACTACCAAATCAGAAACCAAGTATTTTTTCTTGCCAAATTCCTTTGGACTATACAATTGTCTAGAAAGTTAGCCGAGAGATTCTTAGGTCTATTCACCATCACTGGGAAACCTAGCTCCCACTCCTTCCAGGTGAAATTGCCTGATCATTTATGCTCTGTCCATCCAGTCTTTCATATGTCCCAACTAGAACTAGCACCTTGTAGCTTAATTCCCAATAGAGTTAACTCTCTTTCACTACTGGTTGAGGTCGACGGCAATCTAGAATACAAAATCTCTCACATCCTAGATTCTAGGATCGACCACCGAAGGAAACCCCCACTTCTTTACTATGTCTAGTGGGCAGGCTATGAAGGCACAGATGAGAAGAATTTATGGATCAACGCTGTGAAATTAGATCATGCCATGGAACTGGTGAATGATTTCCATATCCAAAACCCACTAAAACCAGGCCCCATCTCCTTGTTACATCCTCTCCACATGCTGTCAGTGACCTAAAACTCAGCAAATTAGAGAGATGACTTCTAGAATAGAGGATACTGTTATACTTGTACTCTCACATGACACCATCACTATTCTTCTGTAATTTTCTCACCCATTCCAAAACCCATTAGTTATTATATAATACTGCTCTGTTGTTGTATGGCAGCTTCTGAGTAACTTTATAGCACCAGTTTTATTAGGCAATCACTCTGTTTTATGTTCTTAGTTTAGTTCTCTAATAAGCAACCCTAACTCAACCATCCGTCCATGCCCCCCAGTTCACATGGCTTGACAAGTGGCCAAGACATGAACTCATTGATGACTAGGTAAAGACTGCTGCTGGCATACTAACTCTCTCTAGTAAAAACTTCTTGTTCAGCAAAAGAAAAGAATGTAATGACATCCTGAGAGAATAGCAAATCTTATTCACATCTAGTCAAAAGAAAGGACAACTCTTTCTAGACTTTGAGGATGAAAAGCAATATATTGTAAGAGAACTAGAGCAGCCCAGTGTCAACTGAGCTAGTTAGTGAGAAAGTCACTTAGAGATGGAACATTGAATAGCCCAGGAGTTCCAATCAATGTTAGGATAAGGTATTCTACTGTACACCACTAGCTATATATACTAGACTAGCCTGGTCTGTGTGCCAGTCGCTAAGGGAACACAGATCAGGACACTAATAACTACTATACCTAATAAAGCTACATAGTATTACTATAGTGATGAGAACTAGAAAGAAAGAAACTAATTGACAGCAGGCTCTGAGGATCCAAGGGCAAGCTAGATTATACTCACCCATACCAGGTTACCTAAGCTATCCTAGAGTGTTCCCTTACATATATTATCAAACCCACTTATGCTAAGGGCAGCTTATAGCTCCCCTCTATCAGGTTCACTAATACACTGTGTGTTCATTTTACTCACATGACCATAGGCTATGCCCCCATTGGCAAGTACTATCAATGCTTCTTCTCTAATTTCTTTTTCAGTTATTCATATGGCCAAGCAGATGTATAGACATAGGAGTACATCATCATGCAGTGCAACCTTCATGACCCCTCTACAAGACCATGTAACATTGTTATTAACAGCTTTGTCTACTTTCTGGTAAATAACCCTATAGCCTTTAGCTTTGACAATGGCTAAAACTCTCACAAAGCAGAGCCTTAGAGACACAACCTCACATTTTTTAACTCCCAACTCTTTCAATTTCACTTTTCTTGTTTCTCCTTCCTGTTTCTCCTCTTTCTTTCTTTAGTTGTGTATTAGTATTTAAGTAGATATATTGTATCTGCTATGGTCTGCTTATGTCAAGTACGGGGCGGAACAGGAGCAGAGTAGGCCGGAGTGGAGTGGAATTACTCCGGGATGGATGGGGTTTGACAACAAATTAGGAACAACCTTGGCCTCAGCTCGTGCGCTGTGCCTCGATCTGCTGTCGCGTGTGCGGTTGCGTAT
>Ga0157362_1001011_pt1 | contig 11113 bp, 12 predicted proteins | sample AttlaeALBM3_FD_111480 | JGI IMG/M metagenome (GOLD analysis project Ga0157362, IMG submission 111480) | Fungus gardens microbial communities from leaf cutter ant in Ribeirão Preto, State of São Paulo, Brazil - Atta laevigata ALBM3 | ecosystem: Host-associated > Fungi > Mycelium > Unclassified ... | reverse complement strand
CATGGGCGTGTGCGTGGTTGTGCCGATCCTCGCCAACGGGCTGCGCGCCTTCGGGACGATCTGGGTCGCGCAATATCGCGGCGCGCAGGCGGCACAGGGGTTCGATCATGTCGTCTACGGCTGGTTCTTCTTCGGCGCGGTGATCGCGTTGGTGCTGGCGATCAGCTGGAAGTTCTTCGACCGCCCCGCCGACGCGCCGCCCTTCGATCTGCCGAGGGCGGCAGGCGAGGCCACGAAGCAGCGCGCGATCTGGCCGCTGGCCCCCGCCGCGCTGGCGGTGCTGCTGATCGCCGCAGCGGCACCGGTCTGGAGCCGCATCGTCGCGTCCGAGGGCGCCTCCACTTCATCGGCGCTCACGCTCCCGTCGCCGGCGGGCTGGACGCGGATCGAGGCGGCGCGTAGCTGGCGGCCTCGCTTCGATGGAGCCACGCTTCTGATGCAGGGCTATCGCAATGCCGCCGGCCAGCAGGTCGATCTTGCGGTCGCCAGGCTGCCCGTGCAGGACGAGCAGCGCTCGCTGGTCGGCTACGGCCACGGCGCGGTCGATCCGCAGGGGCCGTGGTCCTGGGCCTCCGACCTGCCGGCGCCCGCCGACGGCCGCGCGGAGCAGCTTCTCGCTGGCGGCGAGCCGCTGCGTACCGTCGTGAGTTTCTACGATGTCGGCGGGTATGTCACCGGCAGCCCGGCACGGGTGAAGATGGAGACGCTGCGCCGCCGTCTGCTCGGCGGGGATCAGCACGCCATGGCGTTGCTCGTCTCGGCCGACGAGGCGGAAGGCGGTCATGCGGCGGTGGATCGTTTCCTCGCCGATCTCGGCCCCGTCCAGCCCGCGCTCGCCCGTATCGCGGGAGGCCGCTGACCCCATGTGCGGCATCGCCGGCATCTTCCACCTCGACACCCCCAAGCCGGTCGATCCGGCGCGGGTGCGGCAGATGCTGGGCGCGCTCGCGCATCGCGGGCCGGATGGGGAGGGGGTGTGGACGGCGCCCGGCGTCGGGCTCGGCCAGAACCGCCTCGCCATCATCGACCTCGCCACCGGCCAGCAGCCGATGCACTCGGCCGACGGCAAGCTGACCGTCGTGTTCAACGGCGAGATCTACAATTACCGCGAGCTGCGCGTCGACATGGAGACGTGGGGCGCCCAGTTCCGCACCCAGTCCGATACCGAGGTGATCCTGCACGGCTGGCGCCGCTGGGGGTCTGCCTGCCTCGATCACTTCACCGGCATGTTCGCCTTCGCGTTGTTCGATGCCGACCAGCAGTGCCTGTTCGTCGCGCGTGACCGGCTGGGCGTGAAGCCCTTCTACTATACCGAGCTCCCCGACGGCGCGGTGCTATTCGGCTCCGAGCTGAAGGCGTTGCTCGCGCATCCGCGCCTGCGCAGATCGCCCGATCTTTCTGCGGTCGAGGATTTCCTCGGCCTCGGCTACGTGCCCGACGACGCCTGCATCGTCGCGGGCGTGAAGAAGCTCCCCGCGGGTCATCACATGACGCTCCGGCGCGGCCATCGCCTGCCCGATCCGCAGCGCTGGTGGGACATCGGCTTCCCCGCCGACGCAAAGGGTTCGGTGAAGGACCTCGAGCAGCAGCTGACCGATCACATGCGCGCGGCGGTGCGATCACGGATGGTCTCCGACGTGCCGCTCGGCGCCTTCCTCTCGGGCGGGGTGGATTCGTCGAGCGTCGTCGCGCTGATGGCGGAGGCGAGCCGGTCGGCGGTCGAGACCTGCTCGATCGGCTTCGACCAGCCCGATCTCGACGAGACCAGCCACGCGCGCCTGGTCGCCGACCGCTTCGCCACGCACCATCGCGAGCGCATCGTCTCGCCCGACGATTGCGGGCTGATCGACACGCTGGTCCATCATTTCGATGAGCCCTTCGCCGATGCCTCGGCGCTGCCGATGTACCGCGTCTGCGAGCTGGCGCGCGAGAAGGTGACGGTGGCGCTGTCGGGCGACGGCGCCGACGAGGCGCTCGCCGGATACCGCCGCCACCGCTTCTTCGTCGCCGAGAATCGGGCGCGGAGCCTGCTCGGTAGCCAGGTGAGCGGGCGAGTCTTCGGGGCGCTGGGCCGCGCCTACCCCAAGGCCGATTGGGCGCCGCGCCCCTTGCGCGCCAAGTCCACCTTCGAGGCGCTCGCCCGCTCGCCGGAAGAAGCCTATGCCCGCGCGATCGGCTTCACCGCGCCGGAAATCCGCGCGCGCCTGTTCACGCCCGAGGCGACACGCGCGCTCGCCGGCCATCGCGCCGAAGAACGGATCGAGACGGCGATGCGCCACGCTCCTGCCACGGACTGGCTCGGTCGCGCGCAATATGCCGATCTGACGATCTGGATGCCGGGCGATATCCTCACCAAGGTCGACCGGATGAGCATGGCCGTCAGCCTCGAGGCGCGCGAGCCGCTGCTCGACCACAAGCTCCTCGCCTTCGAGGCGAGCCTGCCCCAGCCGATGCGGCTACGGGGCGGGCAGGGCAAATGGCTGATGAAGCACGCCATGCGCCACTACCTGCCCGAGGACATCCTCTACCGCCCCAAGATGGGCTTCGTGACGCCGATCTCCGCCTGGTTCCGCGGACCGCTGGCCGGCGAGGCCGACCGCATCGCGCACGGCGCGGCGCTGGCGAACACGAGCTGGTTCCGCCCCGACGAGCTTTCCCGCATCGCCAACGAGCACCGCACGGGGCGAGCCGATCATGGCCGGCTGCTGTGGCAACTGCTGATGCTCGACAAGTCGCTGACGCGGCTGTTCGGGGCTTAGCTCCTTCGACGCATCAGCCAGCCGTCGATGGACCAGCGCCCTGCGCCACCCAGCACGAGAGCAGCGAGCCCGGCGAGATAGAGCAAATCGGTTTCATAACCGGGCTGCCCGAAATGGGTGCCCGCTGCATCGACTGAAAGCAGCTTGATCGAGCTGAATCCGTTGGGGAGATGCACCGTCACGATCGCGACGGCCAGTACGATAGCCATCGGAATGCTCGCAAGCGTCACGAAGGCGCCGGCAAGGATCGCTAGCCCGCCGCACAGCTCCGCGAAGATGGTGCCCCAGCCAAGCAGCGCGGGAAAAGGCATGCCAAGCGCATGCAGGATGCTGATGAAACTCTCGGGCCCGCGCGCGAGCTTGGCGTAGCCGTGCTCCATGAAGCCATAGCCGACGATCAGCCGCAGCGGGAGTACGGCACTATCGGGAACATGGATGGCGTGGATGCGGGTTGGAAACCGGTTGAGCATGCCCACCTAACGCAAGAGAGCGTGTGTCGGTTACGCTTCGTCGGGATAGACCGCCTCGACGAAATACAATCCGTCCGGCGGGGCATTCAGCCCCAGCTCGGCCCGGTCCTTCGCCTCCAGCGCGGCGCTGACATCGTCCGCCGACCACTTGCCCCGGCCCACCAGCGCCAGGCATCCCACCATCGATCGCACCTGATGGTGGAGGAAGGAGCGCGCCGCCGCCTCCACCGCTATGCCGCCCTCCACGCGACGCACGTCGAGCCGGTCGAGCGTCTTGACCGGGCTGTCCGACTGGCAATGGACCGAGCGGAAGGTGGTGAAATCGTGCAGCCCCACCAGCCGCTGCGCGGCCTCGTGCATGGCCTCCGTATCCAGTGGCGGGGCCATCCGCCAGGCGCGGCCCGCCTCCAGCACCAAAGGCGCGCGGCGCTCGGCGATGCGGTAGATGTAGCGGCGGCCGATGCAGGAGAAGCGGGCGTGCCAGTCGTCTGCCACTTCCTCGCACGCCAGGATCGCCACCGGGTTCGGCCGCATCCGTGCATTGAGCGCCTCCATCAGGCGGAACGGCGTGATCGGCTTCTCGATATCGACGTGCGCCGCCATCGCGGTGGCGTGGACGCCCGCATCCGTGCGCCCGGCGGCGTGGACCGCCTGGCGCTCGCCGGTGACGAGGGTGACAGCCTCCTCGATCGCCTGCTGTACGCTCGGCCCGTGCGCCTGCCGCTGCCAGCCCATGAAGGGGCGGCCGTCATATTCCGCCGTCAGCTTGAAGCGGGTCACGCCAGCACGCTGCCCTTCGGGATCGCGAAGCCGCGCAGCAGTTCGGGGGTCGGCATCGCGCCTCGGCCGGCGCGCTTAACCAGCAGTGGCCGGATCGCGCCGTCTCCGCAGGCGGTATGGAGCGTGTCGTCGAGTACCTCGCCGGGCTGACCTGCACCGTCTTCGATCGCTGCGGTGAGGATCTGGATGCGCTCGCCGCCATATTCGAAGAAAGCGCCGGGCATCGGATTGAAGGCGCGCACCTGTCGCTCGACCTGCTCGGCGCTCCGGGTGAAATCGATCTTCGCCTCCGCCTTCTCGATCTTGGCGGCATAGGTGATGCCGTCCTCTGGCTGCGGTGCGGGCGGATAGGCATCCGGGCGGACCAGCACCTCCACCATCAGCTTCGCGCCAAGCTCCGCCAGCTCTGTGGTGAGCGCGCCGGCGGTTTTGTCGTTGATCCGCACGCGGCCTTCCAGCCGCACCGGGCCGGTATCGAGGCCTTTCTCCATCTGCATGATGCCGACCCCGGTCTCGCGGTCGCCGGCGAGGATCGCGCGCTGCACCGGCGCCGCGCCGCGCCAGCGCGGCAGCAGCGAGCCGTGGACGTTGAGGCATCCGAGGCGAGGTGCCTCCAGCACCGGCACCGGCAGGATCAGCCCGTAGGCGGCCACCACCGCCGCATCGAGCGCGAGCGCCGCGAATGCCGCCTGCTGGTCCGCATCGCACAGGGTGAGGGGTGAACGCACCTCCAGCCCCAGCGCCTCGGCGCGCTTCTGCACGGGCGACGGCTGCACGGCCTTGCCACGCCCCGCGCGGCGCGGCGGCTGGGTGTAGACGGCGGCGATGTCATGCCCGGCCAGCGCCAGCGCATCGAGCGTCGGCACGGCGAAATCGGGCGTTCCCATGAAGGCGATGCGCATGGCGCCTCCTGAACGCTTGGCAAGCCGCAACGCAAGCCCATATGCGTATGCGCATGGCTTCCCCCGAAATCGAGGCGCTGACACAGGCGCTGGCCCGCCTTCCCGGATTGGGCCCGCGCTCGGCCCGCCGCGCTGTCCTCCACCTGCTCAAAAAGCGCGAGACGGCGCTCACCCCGCTGCTGCGCGCGCTGGAGACGGTGAGCGAGCGGCTCTCCACCTGCTCGACCTGCGGCAATGTCGACACGTCGGACCCATGCGCGATCTGCGCCGATCCGCGCCGCGATCAGCGTTCGCTCTGCGTGGTGGAGGAGGTAGCGGATCTCTGGGCGTTGGAGCGATCGCGACTGTTCCCCGGGCGCTTCCATGTGCTCGGCGGCCGGCTTTCCGCGCTGGAGGGGGTGCGGCCCGAGGATCTGTCGGTCGATCGCCTCGTCGCGCGCATCGCGGCGGGCGGGATCGACGAGGTGGTGCTCGCCACCAACGCCACGCTGGAGGGGCAGACCACCGCCCATTACATCGCCGAGCGGCTGGAGGGCTTCCCGGTCCGCCTCACGCGCCTCGCCCATGGCTTGCCGGTCGGTGGAGAGCTCGATTATCTCGACGAGGGCACTCTGGCGCAGGCGCTGCGGGCGCGGCGGCCGATCGATTGAGCGATCTCGAAGGATGCGGCTTGTCCGCATCCTGGCTCGGAGATCGCGACCACAGATGACTCTGATCGAGACGCTTCGCTTGACCCTGCGCCCCGTGATACATAGCTGACCATCATGGCCATTCTCCCGATCATCGAAGTCCCCGATCCGTGCCTGCGGCAGATCTCCAAGCCCGTCGAGACCTTCGACGCCGCGCTGCAGACGCTGATCGACGATATGTTCGAGACGATGTACGACGCGCCTGGCATCGGCCTCGCCGCCATCCAGGTCGGCGTGCCGCTGCGCCTGCTGGTGATCGACCTGCAGGAAAGCGCCGAGGATTCGGACGAGCCCGGCCCGAAGAATCCCCGCGTCTTCATCAACCCGGAATTCTCCGATCCGTCGGAGGAACTGCGCATCTATACCGAGGGCTGCCTCTCGATCCCGGACCAATATGCCGATGTCGAGCGTCCCGACACGATCCGCGCCAGATGGCTGGACCGCGAGGGCAAGCCGCATGAGGAACTGCTCGACGGCCTGCTCGCGACCTGCCTGCAGCATGAGGTGGACCACCTCAACGGCATCGTCTTCACTGACCACCTCTCGCGCATGAAGCGCGATATGGTACTGAAGAAGCTGGAAAAACAGCGCAAGCAGAAGCGCGCGGCGTAAAAACCCCTCTCCCCCGAGGGGGTGAGGGCGTGCACCGCTTGCCTAATAGGAAGCCCGCTGCTATGTTCTCTCTTCGTTCCATACGGAGGGGTGCGTGGAACCTGTCGTCGCCGTCCTGATTGCCTGCGTGACCTTGGTCGTCGGCCTGATCGCCGGTTGGCTGCTGGCATCACGCGGGATCGCGCCGCTCAAGACGGAGCGCGATCGGCTGGACGAGCGCTCCCGCGTGGCGGAGACAGCCAAAGCGGCAGCCGAGGAACGCGCCAGCACCGTCCCCCTGCTTCGCGCCACGCTCGACGAGGTGACGAAGGAACGCGACTCGGCGCAGCGCGACCTCGCCGCCGAGCGCGCCGCAGCCGGCCAGCGCGCCGAGGCTTTCGAGGCGCGGCTCGCCGAATTGCGCGAGGCTAAGGAGGCACTCTCCGCCCAGTTCAGCGAGATCGGCGGCAAGATTCTTGGCGAGGCGCAGAAGGCGTTCCTCGAACGCGCCGACCAGCGATTCGCGCAGGCCGACGAGCGTCAGGGGGAGAGGTTGAAGGCGTTGCTCACCCCGGTCGAGACGACGCTCAAGCGCTACGAGGAGAATGTCGGCAAGATCGAGAAGGAGCGGACGGAGGCCTATGGCAACCTCACCGGCCTGATCACGGCGATGCGCGAGGGGCAGGAGGCGGTGCGCGGCGAGGCGGCGCGGCTGGTCAACGCGCTCCGCGCCGCCCCCAAGGCGCGCGGCCGCTGGGGCGAGCAGCAGCTGCGCAACGTGCTGGAGACCTGCGGCCTTGCCGAGCATACCGATTTCGAGATGGAGGTCTCGGTCGCGACCGAGGACGGCCGCCTGCGCCCCGACGCGGTGATCCGCGTGCCGGGCGGCAAGAGCCTGGTGATCGACGCCAAGGTGTCGCTCAACGCCTATCAGGATGCCTATGCGGCGATCGACGAGACCGAGCGCGCGCGCCATCTTCAGACGCACGCCGCCGCGATCAAGGCCCACGTCACTGCGCTGTCGGCCAAGAGCTACTGGAGCCAGTTCGAGGACGCGCCCGAGTTCGTGGTGATGTTCATCCCCGGCGAGCATTTCCTCGCCGCCGCCACCGACGCCGATTCGACGCTCTGGGACTATGCCTTCCAGAAGCGCGTGCTGCTCGCTGCGCCGACCAACCTCGTGGCGCTGGCCCGTACCGTCGCGGGCGTATGGCGGCAGGAAAAGCTGGCGGTTGAAGCCCGACAGATCGGTGCGCTCGGCAAGGAGATGTACGAGCGGCTCGCCAAGATCGCCAACGACATGCGCAAGGTCGGTACCGCCCTCAACAGCGCCGTCACCAACTACAACGCCTTCGCCAGCTCGCTGGAAACGCGCGCTCTGGTGACCGGCCGCAAGTTCCGTGACCTCAATATCGAGACCGGCGACCGAGAGATCGAGGCGGTGCCGCCGGTGGAGTCGCTGGCGCGCGGGCTGATGGCGCCGGAATTGGAGGGGCCGCAGGCGGAGGCGGCGAAGTAGGGTTTGGCGGGCGGTGGCGACATAACATCCCGCCATGTGGCCATTTCCGGCTGCTCCGGTGGGGGCAAATCCACGTTGCTGGCCGAGTTGGCCGGCCTCGGATTCCGAACGGTTCCGGAGCCCGGTCGCCGGATCGTAGACGAGGAGCTAGGCGGCGGTGGCGGAGCACTCCCGTGGGTAGATCTGGCCGCCTTCGCGATGCGAGCGATCGATGTCGCGGCCCATGACCGCGATCTTGCTTCGGAAAACGAGTGGACGTTCTTCGATCGTGGCCTCGTCGATGCGGCGGTAGCGCTTCAATATGCAACCGGCCGCGCAGCATCGCTCACTCTTGCTTCCTTTCGGCGTTACTATCCACGTGTGTTTCTGACGCCGCCTTGGCCCGAAATCTACGTCACCGATCGTGAGCGTCAGCACAATATGACCGAGGCGATTGCCGAATACGAACGTCTGGTGATCGCTTACGGCGAACTGGGATATGAAACGATCATCGTTCCGAAACACCCTGTGGCCGAGAGAGCGCGTTTCGTGCTGAGCCGGCTCGCCTAGATCGCGTCCAGCCCCAGCATCCACGCATCCAGCCGCGCCGCATGGACATGCCCGCCCGGAGCGCCTTCCGCGATGGCGCGCTGGTGGGCCATGATCCAGCGCAGGCATTCGGAGCGGGTCTCGAAGGCAGGGAAACCGTCGTTGCCGGGGCGCAGCGTCCCGGCGTCGATCAGGTAGCGCGAGCCGCGATGGCTGGCCCGCAGCCCGGCCCAGCCGCGCTCCGGCGCCTCGACCGCCGGCACCCAATAGACGGTGCCGGGATGCAGCGCGGACAGATCGTGGACGACCTGCATGGCACCCTCTCTCGTTCTTGTGCGAGAAGGATGCGCTTTCCGCAGACGGCGGTCCAGAGGCTATTCAGAGGCGCTGGCCGAGCACCTGATAGGCCATCACCGCGGTCGCGATGGCGGCGTTGAGGCTGTCTGCCTTGCCGCGCATCGGCAGCTTCACGCGCAGATCGCAGGCATCCTCATAGTCCGCCGGAAGCCCGCGCGCCTCGTTGCCGACGAGCAGGAAGGTGGGCGCCTCGTAGGTCGCCGCGCGATAGTCGATGTCGGTGCGCAGGCTGAGCGCGACCAGCTGGCCGGGGCCGGACCGCAGCCAGGCGAGGAACTCGGCCCAGCTCGCCTTGGCGATGCTCTGCGTGAACAAGGCGCCCATCGAGGCGCGCACCGCCTCGACCGAGAAGGGATCGACGCAATCGTCGACGAGAATCAGCCCGCCCGCGCCGACCGCGTCGCCGGTGCGCAGGATCGTGCCGAGATTGCCGGGATCGCGCAGCGATTGCGCGACCATCCAGATGCCCGAGGCCGAACGGTCCAGCCGCTCCAGCGCGGTGTCGAACTCGGCATAGACGCCGAGCACGGTCTGCGGATTGTCCTTGCCGGAAAGCTTGTGGAGGATGTCGACGTTGGTCTCGATCGCCTCGCCGCCATCGGCCTCGCAGGCAAGCGTGAGGCGCTGGACGAGCGGATGCCCGCGCATCTCGGCGGTGTAGAAGATCCAGCGCGGCAGGCGGCCAGCTTCCTCGGCCTCGGCGAGGATGCGCAGGCCTTCGGCCAGGAACAGGCCTTCCTCGCGGCGATGGCGCTTCTCGCGCAGGTTGCGCACGCGCTTGACGAGGGGATTGGAAAAGGCGGTGATCTCGCGAGGCATGGGGTTGCTATATAGCTCCGTTCGTCCTGAGCGTAGTCGAAGGACGGGCAGCGGACGCTGCGCTTGGGGCTCGCACTTCGACTACGCTCAGTGCGAACGGGGAGAGGTACGGAGGGGTTACTCCTCGCCGAACTTGTTCTCGACGAGCTCCACCAGCACCGCCAGCGTTTCCATCGCACCTTCACCCTCGGCGCTGATCGTGACGTGGTCGCCCTTGGCGGCGCCCAGCATCATCAGGCCCATGATCGAGGTGCCGGCCACCTTCGAGCCGTCCTTCTCCACCTCCACCGCTGCCGTCTGCCCGGAGGCGAGCGTCACGAACTTGGCGGAGGCGCGCGCGTGCAGGCCGCGCTTGTTGGTGATCTGGACGGTCTGGCTGACGGGCGTGGTCACGCGGCGGCTTCTCCCAGCAGGTCGGAGGCGACGGAGATATATTTGCGGCCCGCGTCGCGCGCGGCGGCGACGGCGGCCTTGATCTTCATCGTGCGCCGGGCCGAGGCGAGGCGGATCAGCATCGGCAGGTTGATGCCGGCGATCACCTCCACGCTGTCCGTCTTCATCAGCGAGATGGCAAGGTTGGAAGGCGTGCCGCCGAACAGATCGGTCAGCACGATCGTGCCGTCGCCCGTATCGACCGACCGGATAGCCTCGGCGATATCGTTGCGCCGCCCCTCCATGTCATCCTCCGGCCCGATGCAGATCGGCGCGATCTGCTCCTGCGGCCCCACAACATGCTCCATCGCGGTCACGAACTCCGCTGCCAGACGTCCGTGCGTCACCAGCACCAAACCGATCATCGATCCACCCGAGTTTGGCCTCTCTCCGCGGTCACCCTTCGCTCCCGTGCGTCGGTCTCTCAGTTCTGGACCAGATCGCGATGCAGGATGGTGGGCGAAAAACCGCGCGCGCGCAACCGGCTGCCTATCGTTTCGGCAACATGGACTGACCTGTGCCTGCCGCCTGTGCAGCCGAATGCCACGGTCAGGTAGCTCTTTCCTTCAGCAGCGTAGCGCGGAAGCAACAGGGCGAGCAGCCCGTCGATGCGATCCAGCGCCTCGGCATAGGCTGGATCGGTGGCGACATAATCGGCCACCGGCGCGTCGAGTCCGGTCATCGGCTTGAGCACCGGATCCCAATGCGGGTTGCGCAAGAAACGCATGTCGAGCACCAGATCGGCATTCCTCGGTACCCCGCGCGCGAAGCCGAAGGACATGATCGAGAGCGTCGTGCCGGCCTCGGGCGTGGCGAAGCGGGTGCGCAGTTCCTGGGCAAGCGAGTGGACGTTGAGGTCGGTGGTGTCGATCAGCTGGTCGGCTGCCTGGCGGAGCGGCTGGAGCAACTCGCGCTCGCGGGCGATGCCGTCCTCGGCGGGGCGATCGGGGGCGAGCGGATGGCGGCGACGCGTCTCCGAATAGCGACGGACTAGTTCGGCGCCGGTGCAATCGAGGAACAGGATGCCGACATCGTCGCCCTGCTCGCGGCGGCGCTGGATACGCGAAACGATCCGCGCCGGATCGAAGCCGCGCGTGCGGGCGTCCACCACCACGGCGAGCGGGCGGTCCCCCTCGTCGCTGCCGGGCGGGGCGGGGGCGTCCAGCAGGCGATCGAGCAGCATCAGCGGCAGGTTGTCCACCACCTCCCAGCCGAGATCCTCCAGCGTGCGCACCGCCGTCGACTTGCCCGCGCCGGACATGCCGGT
>Ga0157362_1001010_pt1 | contig 11114 bp, 5 predicted proteins | sample AttlaeALBM3_FD_111480 | JGI IMG/M metagenome (GOLD analysis project Ga0157362, IMG submission 111480) | Fungus gardens microbial communities from leaf cutter ant in Ribeirão Preto, State of São Paulo, Brazil - Atta laevigata ALBM3 | ecosystem: Host-associated > Fungi > Mycelium > Unclassified ... | reverse complement strand
TCTTGCTGAGGAGAACTCCAAAGAGAGTCGAAACGTTCAAAATAAAGAAGACATCAATTCAATATCTGATTATTGATTATTCATTAAATAATTGCGCCGTTTATCATTGCTGACTCTTATTAGCCTACTGTATTTATTTTTGTATCGTTAAAACTTACAAATAAAAATTGAGATAAGGTTAAAAGAAGTATCAAAGTCTGAATGAAGAATAGAGACAGACTAGAAGTTCATAAGAATTCAGAATAATATATACAGGATGGATACTAACAATAAATATTCTAAAAGATATTCTTTAAGAGATGATTTATCACACAAATTCAAAACGAAAATTCTTACATGTCTGTAACGGTTTAATTTCAAAGAATACAGGATATCAAAGTTGAAGAAAAAATTTCATTTTTTCCAAAAATATCAGAAATCACTCAAGTCATTTTGATGAAATTTTAAACATACACAAAGTGATTTTCAAAATTTTTGGGGAAAAAACCAAAATTTTTCCTTCAAAATTTTTCCTTTGACTCCCTGTATCTCTGAAACTAAGCTTTCATTTTGAATTTGTGTAAAGAATCACCCTTTAAAATCTTTTAGAGTGCTTGCAATTAGTATCTATCCTGTATGTAGAAGCCAATTATTCATCGAGAATTCATCTCAATTAATCAACTAATTAAATTGATTGAAACTCAACTTTGACAGTTACCTAACATTCCTTGACACTTCAATGTTCTTGTAAGAAAATTATCGAAGAAATAAGTACGAAGAAACATATTCAGAAAAAAGGCTGTATTAACAGCATTAGTCTATTAACAAATACGTCATGCTTTAATACATGTTATTTGTTTAATTAAAAAAAACTGTGGCACACAAGAAACATAAAGCAATAAGACGTAAACAGTAACAAACAACATGCTGATTTGCTTACTGCTTAAGTTTTTATATGCTGTAACCTTTATATTGTCATTGAATTAACAAGATTGTTTTCAATTGACTGTTATTGGCTAATGTTCTTAATGAAACATTAATTTTTCCGATTTTATTCAAGTAAACATTTAGGTAAACACAGATCTGAAAATAATTTTGTTTGGAACATCAAAATATTGATGTAAGACGCTCAAACTGATTATTGCATTGAAAAAATACTAAATTTTAATAAATTTGTTCCAATAGTTAATAACTAAATAAATATTTACTAAATATAAACATATATTTATTTCATACAAAAATTATTAATTTAATTCAACTATTATTTTTTTATTAAGTTGATATTTATTTACTGTAAGTAAATGTTTATTTAATACTATCTAAAGAAATATGTATTAAAATTCAGTAAATTTTTCTATATAGAATGTTAAAACTTTTTACAACATGTTGTCAATAGCATTCTAATTATTTCGGTGCATGAAAAATATTTTCAGATCTTTATCTAGCTAAATAATATTTAAATAGTAAAACCGTTTTTTCCTTTGTATACAAATTCCATCCTTTATACACGATTTCGTGAGCTGAGAATCGAGGTAGACTGGTTCGCGATTCTAACAACCGGCAACACGCGGGCACTCGGGCAGGTCGTCCGCTACCTGGCGCAATCGTCTGCGATTACGTAATGGAATTCGATAATCGAGCGAGCTGACCTACCCGCGTCTACATGAATGTCTATCCGCTATACGAAGCTAGGGTCTCCCGAACTGCGACTGCAACCGTCAGGTTTCTCGAGGACACTCCCGAAGAGACACACTTCACTCGAAATTGCAAAATTGCCGAATTCATTCGACGAAAGAGCCACATTTCTTCCGATCCTTCGGCAATCCACACCTTCGGAACCATGGCTGACTGGTGAATTTATCTAGATAGCATAGAATCGTGCACGAATGTGCGCAAATTACACGAACTGGCCTTTCACTGACAGTCAGGCGGCAAACACAGTAATAACGCATCGAAATTTCCATACTTTTGCGAACTGGGTTAGATGTTTATCGTGCGATTTCATAACTCTCCAAGACTTTATTAAGTCGGATTTCATTTGAAACTCATCGAAAAACGCGGTTTGAGCCTTATTTCGATTCGTTGAAAGGAGGATGTTTGCAAAAAAGGGGTCAATTTCTGTACGAACAGGTGTAAATAAAAGGAATAATAGGAAAAATCTTTATGGATTTGACTTCCTAAATATGATAAAGTTATATAAAATTTTTATCGTATCCAAAATCTATAAACACTTCCTTTTATTCACACTTTTTTTTTGACTGAACCAACTCCTTTTTATATCCTCCTTTAATCCTTGAAAAATCTTTTTTTTCTCAACTAAAAAGCACTTTGCGCATAATAATTATCTAATTAATGAGCAAGAAGCGGCTGAGAAGTCAGAAAAGAATGCATTGAACAATTTTGCAGCCGGCTGTAGAAGTGACTGAAAAGTGACGTTCCCTCATTTATCGCGTCACCTCGGTTTTCTTACGAGCTCAGCTTACAGATTATACGTGCGCTCGCTCCCGAAGACGTGTGCCTGTATCATCGCATATATCGGGTGGTAGGGATGTGCAATACGGTAAAAGTACATGTATCGTTACGGAGAAAAAAAATGATTTTTTATTCTCTAAATTTCTTGGAAGAATAAAAATATTTGCACTCTTGAGGAACAAGAGTGGCAGATTTTCACTCTTTTAGAGTGAAACTTTTAGAGACTCACTCCAAAGGAAAGAACTCACTCCTTTTTTGGAGTGAATATTAAAAAGAATGAAATCTCACTTTAAAAGAGTACCGCCATTATTAAAAAATAGTGAAAATATTTGCATTTTTGTACCAGAGTGGCAGATTTTCACTTCTTTGAGATGATTTCACTTTTTTTTAAGTAAGATTCATTTCAAAAAGGAGTGAAAGTTCTTTCTTTGAAGCGAATCTCATTTCAAAAAAGTGAAAATCTGCCAATCTTAGAGTGCAAATAAATTGTCAATCTTTTTCAATAGTGGCAGTAATTTTACTTTTTTGGAGTGAGATTTCATCTCAAGAAATTTAGAGAGCGCCTTTGAACTTCGAAGGCGATTTTAACCGACATTTTTACAAAAAATCGATTTTTTTCGCATAATGATATGTATATCGATACGTCTATCGCACATCCCTATCGGGATGGGCGGCCGGCGCCGCAATTAAACGAAAGAGAGAATAGGGAGAAGCAAATCAGGCCCGATTCGGCCGACTGGATGACCATGGAACATGAAAGTGCGTCCCACATTCATAATCCGCGATCTGATCTTTCGGGCATGGGACATTTTCGAGCTTCTTTTTACGACTGTTGCTGCAATTCGCCTCCACCCTCCCACCCTTTTTATCTTTCCTCTTCGAGATAGAAAAGTCAAGTGAGTTCCATATGGATCCTCTCGCCTTAAGATTTAAACGGAAACTTAGAATCCTCGGAAGAAAACACGTATTTATACGTATAAATTAACACGTACTCAGTAAAGGCAAAAGTGGTAACGTAGACCCTACTTAAAATTCTATTGTAATTAACATCTCTTGTAAAATGTTTTTAATTTGTTTTTAGATAGGTATCGAAGTTGTGAAATAATTGTCGCCACGATTGCAATCTTCTTGTTAACAATTAATGTTTAATTATTACAGGTATATCAAAGTTTTTTCATACGATTTTTAATGTCAACGTGGTTTAACGTTAGTTTAAATTTCGTAAGTAACGAGATAATATCCTAAATTAATTCTTAAGGTATTGTTCTTCTTCTTTTGAAAAAGTAAGTGAACTTGAATAACTAACAGCCTTGGCCAAAAATATTAGGCACCTTATTAATCATTATTTAAAGTTTTATAGTTCAAAAATTGATTTATGACATTTGATGTAAATTATATTTCGTTTCAAGCACTCTTTAAACTTATACTTAATACCGGTAACTAATAGATAACAATGTAGGTAAAAGAAATTTCAGATAAATGAAGAAAATATAGACGTTTAATATTTTTTTACTAAGATTACATTTTCCAGGATATAATTAAATGTATGTTAATGTTTGGCAAGACACATTAGAAAGCGTTTTTCAATGATTTCAAGAATTTTTCTAGTTATTTCAAAATAGTTGAAGTGTCCCTAGAGATATCTGCGGATCAAGGAAGAGATGCTCGTAGTAAACCGATAGTAAATATTCACAAGGACAGGATCAACGCAAAAGTATTGCTAGCAGAATATGTATTCATAAATAGAAACTTCTCAATACATTGCAGAATTTTCTGCAAAGTCAAGCATGAGAAGTCCAAATAGATCTGAAGAATTCAAATTCTGTAAAAGTATAGATAAAGATTCACTTCATCATCATATTCAGATAGTCACATAATGTTTCTTTTAAAGATTTTTCCCATTTTGTAAACTGTCTTCATCATTTCATAAATGTTTTTACGTTAACTTACGTAAATTAATATAAATTATCGTTTGTTGAATATAATTAGATTATTGAATATAATTTATTGAATATAATTAAAAAATAAATATTACAAAAGAACAAAATAGGGGAACATTACGTTTTTTCTCTAATATTAACTGCGTAAATTAAACTTGACAGATAGGATGATATTAAATGCCTCCAAATGTCACGTTCTGCATTTTCTCGTTATTTCTTTTTTCTTTATTATAAACACGGACAAGATATCGTGATGCTGACGTCATATGTAGATTACTTCGGAATAGAGACAATTTAATAATGTTTCTTGTTCTTTTCGGAATGCGAAGTGTTTAATTTTATTTCAAGGAAGTTTTAAAAATAGAAAAGATTAAAAATCAATCGTATTCACATATTAAGATCTGGTTGCTAACATCCGTATGGGTGTAACATATTTTTCGATAATTGCCATTTAGAGACTCAACGTAGGAGCTAATTAATTCTTATTGTAAGAATTCATATTATAATTAAAACCTATTATAAAACTTCTAGAGTCTATACATATGTTCTTAAAACTAAGATAAGGTTTAAAGTAGGAGCAAAAAAAATGTCGACAGGATGCGTTGATACAATCTTATATGCCACGAACCATTTCTGTGACATTACGCCATGTCCATCTTTAAAATCATCAGAACAGGAGATAACTTTGTTGCATCTCTTCATATTTCCGTAAATTTATTTGAAACTCAAACTGAATTTCCCAATCACTAAAACACATTTCTGTCGAATAATTGTGTAATGTCGCTCAATATTAACGGAAGTCTTTGCTTGATAAAAGCAAAATATTTCTAAACCCGACAGTTTCATACGCAATCGGGCAGGTAAATACGGAATTGTCAACTTCCGATCTGCCCGGTTCAATTGTGAAACTTTGCGCGAGAGCGCAATTAGGCTAAAATTGCCGAAATCGTTTCACTTTTCACATAAAGGTTTATATCTCAGAAATTATGAAGAATATTTTTAAGTTTTTTACAGCATCATAAATTATAATGTTTTCCCTTTCTTTCTGTTTAAAACTTTTACAGTGAATTGTCACTCTGAAGAGTAAAATTTCACTCTTGAATATTGAAAATTGAGCTACTCTTTTTCAAAACTAGCTCAATTTTGTTCTTTAAAGTAAAATTCCATTCCAAAGAATTTAGAGAATACGTAATTTTTTTCATAACTTTTTTGCATTATTATAATATTTTAAATGAGAATTGTTAACAAATGAATTTAGAAAATTCGTGCTAAATCGCACAATCATTAAAATCATTTGCAGGATTATTGACTTCCTTCCTCATTTAAAACATTATAATAATGCAAAAAAAAATTATATAGAGAAGAAAGGGAAAAGATTGTATTTTAGTGCAATTAACTTTAACTTCGATGTACTTACTTTTGATCTAATTCTAAGAACTAGAAAAATAAAAAATAAAAAATAAGTTAACCGAAAATAAAGTTAAACAACATTAATACATTAATCGTGTGATCATTCCTGATGCATCAGTCTCGTTTTTTCTCTATTGTTGCGAATGTTGCGCAATTCTTCTTACACGGGAAGAACGGAATTATTATGTGTCACATGAATTTCAATGTCGCATTCTTTTTGCTTCGCGAATGACTCATTCAATGTCCAAAATCAGTCATCAACCAATTAACTTGAGAGGTATCGAGGTAGTCACTCGCTCGAGCGATTATTCATTCTTTTTTTAAATATCCATTTTCTTCTTACTATCTAGCATCTTTTCTACTATCTACTGTTATCTTCATCGCGCGATAATAAAGTAATATACGCTATCATTATCTAGTCACACTATGTAAGAATATAAAAAAATATAGTAAAATTATTGTACGCAAGAGTACGTTATTTGATTGTTTCACAGGAATGGCCACAATAGATTGCAATAGAATTTTATGATCTATCTATTAAGCATATATCGTTAATCACTCGAAGCCATTTATCATAAATATCATCGATAGTATTTTTTTTCCAATTGTGATAATGTTAACATAAAATGACGAAGGAGCTAGAAAGAGAAATACCGTCGAATTAAAGTTCCATTACGATCGCCATTGTGTTTTAAAATATTATATGCTGAGAAAAATGTCTGGTTGAAAATGAATGAATCATCAATATATACGTAAATTTCGATTATATAAATCAGAATTCCGATCGTAATTGGACATTTGGGTTATCTCTCGACTAGAATTCGGATTTATATGCAATCAGAATCTATATTGATTCATTCATTTTTAATCAGAAATTTGTTCAGTATATACTAAAAGAAAAATATTATACATTTTTACTGAGAGAAAAATATTATAAATTTAATCACTTTGTTTGAATAGCGCCAGTTGAACATTTATTAAATGTAAACATATTTATATTCATTTATCAAGTAATAGTTTTTGCAATAAATTATTTATAAGTTTCTAAGATAAATTATTTATCTAAAATGCTTATTAGCATCATTATTAAGTGAATGATCAATTTAAGATGTTAATTTAAACTTCAGTTATGATTGCATTTCAAGTTCGATAAACCGCATTTATCAACGCTCAGTTTATAAAACTGAAATAATATATTTGCATTTAGTATTATTAAATACTAAAACTCGCTTTGACCGAAAAACAAAATTATTTCTATTAATTGATTTATTCTCATCATTATTCTTATATAATTTCGATTTATAATTGTTCATATATTATTTATTTAGTACAAGAGCCATTAATTTGATTCAACTATTACACTTTTTATTTAGCAAATATTTAAATAAATGTTATATTATTATTTAAACAATTATTTATTAAGCAAAATTTAAAAGGAAAACGGTCAGGAAAGGAGCAATATTAGATGTAATTCCGAAATCAAAATTATTTTATATAACAAGTGAAAGGAAAACAACGATTAAACCAATAATTGTAATAAGAGACAATGTCAAACGTTAATAACTTGTAATATACATAAATAAGTAAAAAAGTGTATACATTGATTATTAAAATAAAAATAACAAATTATTAAAAAACAATCGGTCAGAGAACCGTGTTAAGTCCATAGAAAAAAAAATGTAGAGTTCGTTGAAATCAAATATTAAAAACTTAAGTGTTGAATGAGATGTCTACACAAGAATTCTTTATTAAAATTGAGTACATTTTTCTCTCAGTATAAACATGCATTGTAATCCCTTTACTGAAAAAGTAATTTTGCTGAAGAACCTGAAAATTTGGTAGATACAGATCTGAAATAAAATTTTGTGGGACCATCAAAATAATTTTGCAAAAATCTTAAGTATATTGAAAACATTTTGATATTCTAGAAACTAATTTTGTCGTCCTACTTAAATTATTTTTCAGAGCTGTATTTAGCTAAATTTTTAGATTCTTCAGCAAAATTGCTCTTTCAATGTTTCTTTCCGTTCTTTTTCGTATTAGTGTATGCAAATAGACCGAATTACGCCATAATACGCGTATAATAAATCTAGCTTTCCCGATCAGGCGTCGCGTTAATTAGCGCGTGCAAATATGCAATTCGAATGCGAGGCGTGATTTACGTGATCGGCAGGCGAGTCCGTCAATCACGTAAATTCGATCCGCGAGCACCCGCGATTTGTCCCCAATGATTTTGCGCAAGACTGGAAGAGGATGACTTTAATGTCAATGTTAGCACCAGCGAACACCGGTTTGTTTCGTAAACAACGGCGGCAATGGACGAAATCGCGAGTGGCCAATCCGTTTCGGATCGATCTCAAGGGGGGATATCGGGAGATATGGCACAAGAAACATTCGCTCGTTTACTCGCGCGAATTGCGAAAGGCGGCAATGCCGGCAATCGCGATTGGATCATGCGCGCGCGCACACGAGAGAACATCTTGGGGGCTCGCAGTTGCGACACGCGCACGCAATTACGCAACTTGCGTAACCTGCGCCGCGAGCCAGCGACTCGCTCTCGAGGAACGTGCCCGTATATTCGCCGTATATGTCGAGCAGAGACTGGCCGGTATACCAATTCATCTGAAAAGATCTGGAATATCTAATACCCGTGTCTGTACCAATAGGATATACACTGTTAAAATGTCAAAAAAATAAAATAAAATTCAATATGTACTTTTAAGTTACACAAATTAAATTTAATCACTAAGAAAAATTATGAATTATGAATAATTATGGGTTGAATTAAGTAGTAATTCTAAGACACTAGATATGTAGGTATTCCCATTCATCATTTTGGTTCTACTTGATTGATTATAGTACGATTAGTGACAAAAGTTAATTAAGAAAAGCCCGCTCACCTCAAATTTTAATAAAAATATACTGAAGCGATTTAATATTTCGGTTCGCGGAGCAGAGCGATACTTTTTTCTTGTCGAATCTTTATTTTTACGCAAAAACGATATCGATTCAATATTTTCATCCAAATTTGGACTCTTCTTAATATTTACCTTTGTCACTAACCTTTGTCGTAACCTATTAATCAAGAGGAACCAAGATGGCGGATAAAAATACATACATATCCAGTGTCTTAGTAATTCTGGTGGAAAATAGACGAAATTTTTCCAAATTTTTTGGTTAAATCTACTAGAATTCTAGTTGAATAGAATTCTGATTGATATAATTATTCTGGTACAAGAAGAATTCTAATAGATTTCACAAATATTATATCAACCAGAATTCCGGTCTCAATTAGAATTCTAATAAATTTAACCAAAAAATTCGTCCATTTTTTACCAGAAATTTTAATAATTTAATGATACTACATGTATGATATTATATGTAAGTATATTTATGCACATATGTATGAAATTTAGTGTATTTTTCATAAAATTTTGTGAAAGTTAGTACATTTTCCATTAAATTCTGTATAGATCTGTTTGAAACTTCATGCATGTGAACATTAAATTTAAGTTACCTGATTTCATTTTCATTCCACATTAAATATTTCTGCTTGAAAGTTTTCGTTACGTTAAATTGAAATTTGCTACCTTGATATCTTTATCTTTTTCTAATTCTAAGAATTAAAAAAGAATGAAGAGTAAATTGAACTGCGATTAAAGTCAATCTACATTGATAGAACGGCTATAAGTGTGATTTGAAAGCAGCTTAGCAGAATATTAATTCAGAAGATTTCGTTAAAATGAAGAAAATTTCTCATCGATTAAATATTCCTTTAAATAAAATTAAATATTTAATTATTTAGAATAAATATAGAGAGGAAGAGAAGAAGAGTGATTCTTTTTAAAAAAGATAATATTAACTTGGAAAGCAAGTATTGTATTAATAATAAGTATATTGTATGTAGGTAAGTTTGGCTTGCATCTTGAAAATTGCATTAGACGAGAAGTAAATATATTACTGGTTTTTTAAGTGTGTGTGTGTGTGTGTGTGTGTGTGTGTGTGTGTGTGTGTTTAAAACGATTTAATAATTTAAATAAAATTGATAAGAGTATATATAGATATAATAATAATAATAATAATAACTTTAATGGAGTGCAAATAAGAAATAAGAAATAAACATTTTGTACGTATGTATGTACGTATATATGTATATGTTACGTTTTTCATAGAGTATGGAAATTTTGAAACATTTGAAAGTTCAAAGCCCTTCCCCTGTCGCCCTTATTTGAAAGAATTCCAAAAATTAAATTGTGATTCCTCAGATATATTAGTATGACATATATTAGTTTGTAACTTTATTTGTGCCACCCTGTATATGCGTATTCTTTAATTTAATATAATTTAGTTCTTTAATTTAATATAAAAATCGATTAGTGCAAAATGGTATGAAATACCGATTTTTTTTGGAATTATGATTTTATAATATTTTTTCTTTCCTTTCTTCTTCTTCTTTTATAACTTTAGACGTTGCTCAATTATAATTTCTAAGTGCATGCAATAAAGTCATTATTATGATTCTGATTATCATTATTATTACTATTATTAAATACTAATAATATTATTTCTCCTCTCGAAAGAATATATGATGTTGCTAAATCAATCGGATTTGCAGCATATTTCTGATGTATCTCTAACAGAAGAAATCACACGAAGAAAAATTATTTCTCGTAATTCCTTTCAGTGAGAAACACACACTGAAAATACACTTCGAATCTGTCTTATTTTGTAATCGGTGTTCAATGACATAATAACAGTAATATCAAGATAAGTTTTAGTATTTCATAATCAAAGATTTTGTATTACGACTTATAAAAAACAAGAACACACATTACGCACAATTGCGGCTGAAATTACTTCGTATTCATATCTCAGATACCGGTTTTCGTTCATACTTCACTCTTATCGATAATGCGCGATATATGTAGCACCATTACCTTACATATACCATAAAAAGTCTCAAAAATAAATGCATGTGTTTATTGATAAAAGTACATATGGATCACTCACTCGAAACGGAATCGATAACATTGTTTATTTATATGTATATACATTTGTATGCTTTAAATATAAATACTGAATGTCAGTGCTTCCACAGAATATATCGAGTTTCGTGTTATACGAATCAAGGGCGATCGACGTTTTCGTATTCTGCTCTCGTAGGTGACCGTGAGGGTTACACGAAGTTCTTTCCTCGACAAAATCTTAAGTTTTCCCTTTCTTTTTTTTTTTTTTTTTTTTTTTTTTTTTTTTTTTTTTTTTTTTTTTTTTTTTTTTTTTTTTTTTTTTTTTTTTTTTTTTTTTTAATATTTT
>Ga0157362_1001009_pt1 | contig 11117 bp, 6 predicted proteins | sample AttlaeALBM3_FD_111480 | JGI IMG/M metagenome (GOLD analysis project Ga0157362, IMG submission 111480) | Fungus gardens microbial communities from leaf cutter ant in Ribeirão Preto, State of São Paulo, Brazil - Atta laevigata ALBM3 | ecosystem: Host-associated > Fungi > Mycelium > Unclassified ... | reverse complement strand
TTTATTTGTGCTAATTTTCTTTATGACTTATCGAAATACAAAAGCACACTAATAGGAATAGGCACAGTAATTGGAACAGTTACTAGCAATCAATTTGAACGTTCTACATAATTATTTTGATGATCCAATTATCTTCAGATCTGTATCTAGCTAAACTTTTAGATACTTCAATAAAATCGTCCTTTTCATACATTATTTATATATTACGCCAAAATATCAAGTTATGCGCGATATTTTTTTCACGATTCATCGTTTATAGAGATTTATACTAATTTTTATACTAATTCACCAATGGAGCGGTTTTTCCGACAAAATCGAAAGTCGTGAATACCAACGAATTAGTTAATTCGCGTTGATTCTCGATTAGAACTAATATCATATATAAACAGTGAACCATGAATCGCAAATAGCACAAAATGTCCGTAGTGGCGAATAACGAATAATACAATTGAATTTTATATGTTATATTTACGGAATTAATCCTTTTCATGTTTAAAAAGAGATTTTGTTTGTTTAAATGATTTAAATTAAAATAAAATAAATAAAAATTTGAATAAATTTAAATAAAAATTATGAAAAGATTTGTATTTATAAAGTTATATAAAAATTTATATTTGATAAAACAATTGGAAATATGTAATTGTTTTACTAAATATCTACTTAACAATCGAACGAAAAAATTAACGAATGCGTTAATTACTTTTCCAGGTATTACTTTGGATGATGCTATAATTTGTGAATAAATCTTTATTTTGCAGATTAAAACATCGCGATGCAACACTCCGCTGCTGCGCGTCGGCGTCGTACCGGTGAGTCGAATTATCTTTTATTTTCGGTAATGAGAACGAGAGATGCAAGTAACGATTATAAGCACGGGTCTAACCGTGCTTGTGCGTGCCATATACATTGCTCGGATTGAATGAACGCGCAGGAAGCACGTGTGCGAGGTAGCGCTGCAAGCTGCGAGGTTTGTTCGTTTTGCTAGGTAATCTCAGGGCGAGGCGCGCGGCCTTCGCGACCGGCTGGCATCGCAGGTGGTGAACCCGCGCGAAATTGAAATTGATTCCGCATCGGTAATAAGCGGCTCCCTGCGGTCCCAGGGTTCCACACACAGTGCCACGAACAGCCCTCGAGGTCGCCGCCAAGATCGGCCCACACGTACGCCACGGCCGCGCGCAAACGATATGTGCACCTCTATGCAGGTGCACATGGTTAACGAGTCGATCGATGCTTCTTTCTCTTTCCGTTACTTTCGCGACGTTGTAGCTACATAGTTTTCTCAACGATTTTCGGACTCATACGTTGAAATCGCGCGTATAGTTGAAGGAAATTCCATCTCGTCGCATACAAACTACAAATTATTTCTGTAAAAATATATTTTCTCAGATTAAATTAGATTTTCACACCCGTTGCATATCTTTAAGAGGTTATATCTTTTGAAATAAATAACGAAAATAAAAGAGCACGTTTTTAAGGTATTATATGTACTGCGACGATACAATCGTATAATGCTTAGTGAAATAACTGTAATAAAAAACTTTTATTTTTAAAGGATGAAAGAAGAATTAAATTAAAATGAAGTTATTGTAACTATATTGTTGTTCTCTCTCTTTGTCTCTTTCTCTTCCTAAAATAGCACGTATATATTAGCTCATAAATCAACTCTCATATATTCAAATTTTTAGAAAAATTGCTCTCTGAAATTTTTACAATGAATTTTAGAATGAATCTCATTCTGGAGAGTGAAATTTCACTTTTAAAGATTGAAAATTAAGCCACTCTTTTTCAAGACTGGCTCAATTTTCACTCTTTAGAGTGAGATTCTATTCCAAAGAATTTAGAGAGTGAAGATTATATTGCGTGATGATATCCGCTTTATCATAAATTTTATTCTATCAATCTCGAATGCGTGAAATGAAGAAAAAACTATGTTCTTCGTGAGTCTCTGTGCGTATATCTTTCGCGTATACGAGCGTGCACATAAAAGAGGAAATCACAAGGATAAAAGGACGGGAGAGGGCTGTCTCGCGATTGCGTTCACGTAGCCGGATGTATTTCTCGTCGTAAACAGGGCGGGGAGGGGGATTGCCGGTGGTCGTTCTCTCGGCGAAGAGAGGATTTATCCTTCGCCGATTTACAATGCTTTATGGTGTCGGTCTCGCTGCCTCAACAAATAATTGCCAATTAAACGTTCTGCGCATCGATCGTCCTTGCCAATTGCGAGAGAATAGTGGATATCCTTCTATCAAGGGACCGTCGATTTTAATGTTTTTTTTTATCAGTCTTTAGTATACTCCATTGGTAAATATCCTTTTCACACACGTGGATACCGAACGCGATATTCTGGAGCATAATTCTGTGACACTTTGAATTTTCAAATTTTTCATACTTTGTTTTTATATTTTGTTTCATACTTTGTTTTATATTTAATTATATATATATTTTTTTTAAGCGTGAAATCATTACTATATTATATAATGATTGAATAATCATGATTGAATAATCTAAATAAAAAAACTGTTTTATATTTTTAACGCGTGTATAATAAAATAATGTGAATAACATAAATCTTTTGCGATAAAAGTAATATTATCAAATAACAAATTATTATAATAATTAAATTGAAATGAATAAGATAAAGATGATCAAATGTAATACGATGAAAAGTCCAATTATACTTTTATACAAACGACATTATATCTAAAATTATATCGTCTCGGATTAATTTGAATTATTATAGAATTAGTAATACAAAATCGTGCAAAAATTTTCTAAATGCATCTTATAGAATAATTGATATTGCTATTTCCAATGATTTATTTTATATACACAAGCATCGTTAAAGAAACACAAAAATTCATCAATGTGAATTTTTACGTTTATTAACATATAATTATAATATTGAATTTGTCAACAAAATAAATTTTGGAACAGTTTTCTTCGCTATCTCGCCACTGGTATCCCTAATATTCTTTCTCTTTCTCGATACATTCGACAAGAGACCAGCGAAAACGCCCCCGTTTCATTGTCTACCGGATCGTTTGAACGGAATACAATACTTGGCCACTGCCTAACATGAATAAATGTATTTACGATTTGACGTAGGTGTGCCCGCATGCATCTACAAAAAAATTCGAAACGAGCCTGCGGCCTGCGGTCGTGGATTCCGCAGGCGGAACAGGGAAAGAAAGGTGACGCCAAGCCGTCCGCCTTCCTCGAGGAGGAGAGGACTTTGCAGGTGGAGAACGAGTTTCCCTGTAGTCCGACAAAAAATCCGATATCGACAGCCTGATCTCTTTGATCCGGCGAAATTGACTTTAATCGCTCGACGTTTGCTTCGTGGTACATTGTTATCTCGAAGCCCGCTAAATAGGCGTCTAATCGATTTTTCATTGTTCCGCTTCTTTTTTTTTCTTCTCGAAACTTCATCCATTTTATATTTCACCATACGTTCGGCAAAAACATTTATTTCCCCATCCCCCTCTCGCTGTGCTCATTTTGATGAAGAAATGGTGTTTTATGTGGGCGTCAGCAATTTTATCTTTCTCCTAAGACTGAATAGTTTTCGTATGCTTCGATCGAGTATTAATATACGACAATTATAGTTTCTCACTATGGCTAAATTTGTCGACCTGGTCAATACCTATTTTCTATTCGAATCAGAATTGTCTCCTCGATTAAATTTCAAAGCGCTTATTTAATTAAAGAAATTCGCTTGGTTAAAAAAAACTGACATATTAAATATCGATAAAAGAGTTGATTTATCAATGATAATAAAAAATTAATTAGCAGACAGAAAAAAAATCACTTTTATTATATTAATTATTTAATATGTGCTCAATAAATTTTTCAAATAATTTAATAATTCTTTTTCAAAAGGAGTTTAGAAATAAAATTTTATTTATACTATCTATAATGTGTGAGAAAATTATATTCTAAAAATATTATTAATAAAATATGTTTAATTGAGAAGATAAATTAGAATTTAAATTATCTGGAATATAAAATATTTATTATAATATTTATTATATTATTTATTTATTTATTTAGTATAATTATATTTATTTATTTATAATTATATTAATCCGTTTTTCTATACGCATGTCAAAAACGCACAGTTCGATTGGTAAAAATAAAACTAAGTTAACTAAGTAAAATAAAATTAAGATGTAAAAATAGGAATTCAGGATATATTCAGTCTTACTAAATCAATAGTCAATTACGTAAAGTTTAAATGAGTTTAAATATTTTTTGGATTAACGAGCAGTTTTCGCGAAGGATTCATGATGCGCGAAGTCGCGGTGCAGCTGACGACACTTACGCCGCGGCTCTTCTTCTTCGTTCTTTCGCGGCGTGTTGAGTAGGGAGAAGGTGCTCCGAAAGTTTATGGCCACGGAAAGGAAGTGAAGGAGATATATACACGCCACGCTGTGAACGCGCAGGGACTTGCACGTTGTGCATACATATATACGTGCAAGAGGGATGCGTATACGCATTCACCAGATAGATCGTCGAATAAATATAATGCTTCGGCGTGGGCGGCCATTGTTCGCACGCATAAAATTGAAACGCGCGAGAAATCAACCGTAAATCGAAGATTTCGAAGTTAATGGTCAACCGAGATGCGCGAGCTCTTTCGTCCGTGGGAAAACCCATGTTAGAGCACTACTTTTGAGCATTATTACGCATTCTGTTACAATTGCGACTTCCATTGCAGACAATGTATGTTGGATTCGACATCTTCTTATAAAAAATGTATTTAAAACTCGATCGGAATAGCCGTTATTGAGATCCAATAATCTTGATCTGGCGCAATTCGCGTAAAGAAGGCACGTCAGTATCTCACGCTATATCTTAGCGTCGAGACACTGTATCTAGTCACTAGATATTTTGTTTGAAAGAATGTGAAACGTATATATTCGTCATATCATTCGATACTTTTATAACCTGTTCATTTAGCTGTTCTAGCCATCCAGATAATTTTTAGAATAATCTATTCTTTAAAATTTTTTAAATGACTCTCAAGAAAATAGAGTCACTCTTTTTCTTTTTCTTTACTTTTTAGAATGAAATTCCACTCCAAAGAATTTATAGAGTAATAATAAAAATCTCAGATATAACTTTAAAAAGATTTTGAATTATTTATTACAAATCAGTATTGAATTTCTTGTTGGACAAGTATATGATATAATATGATATTTAATGTAATAATTGAATTAATCACTATTAATCTTCGCATATGTGACTTTAAATAATTATTATATTATTACCTACATTATTATATTATTTCAATTTCAATCACTTTTATACTTATAGTTTTATGACAAAAACAGATTTATAACTTCAGCGCTTTATAGTCGAACAGTAGGATCGGACTTTCCATGACCGGCTATCACATGAGCAAGTCTTTCTCTTTCTCTCTCTTTTTCTCTCACGTATTTACTACGTGGGTAGTAAATCTGTCGTGATTTTTCTTTTCTTTTCTCGTTGGCTTAGGAGAAATCACTTACAAAAAACAGGAATGATCGAATGCGAAAGCGTTTTAGGGCTATTGATAGAGCAGCCAATGTTTTACAGATTGGCCAAGTCTCAGCCATTTCAGGCATTCGCATTTTTCTCGCTACAAACATGCTATTCGTGTCTGGACAAAATCAGCAACAACCATGTGTGCAAACCGAAGGCGTTCTATTGGTGCTTAATAAATGTCGCGTTGACACCTAATGGAATAGCAGATAATAGCGAAAGGACTAAGATGTTGTTAATATATTGATTTACATGGCTTGATTTACGCCGAAGTTGTATCGATCATGATCATTGGCCAATCATAGCTATTCCTCTGAAGAATGGAACGACTGTGATTGTGCAGTTTCATAACATCGGCATAAATCGAGTGTTATAATAACTTCGGCATAAATCGAGTGTAAACGTAGTTATTGTTAGATGTTAAAGGAGTAATGATAACTCAATCTCTTGAATTAAATAACATTTTATTATCTTTAATATCTATTTGTGCCGAAAGTATCCATTTCTGTAATTTTAAAGTAGAATTTTAAGTAAACATCATCTATCAACGTATGTACTCAGTAAATAATAATAAACTTTTATGTCAAGTTTAATATGATACATTTTTAAAAATTTAAATTATTTAACATTACTTTAGTTAAATTAATAGTATATTGAGTAGGAGCAATCGAGACTTGTAGAAATGATTAAAAATAACTCAAATTTGACATTATGAATATGTATTTAACAGTATAAGCTCCGTAGATTTTAACATAAATTGGATTCTGGGAGGAAATGCGATTTTTAATCCAAAAGATTATATTGCATCCAAGTTATATTTTCGCGAATTAACAAAAATGATAATAATTCGAGACAAACTCCTCTTTATCGATTTCGTCATTGCAATTCTCGACAATCTGTCTCGAGAAGAAGAGCAACGACGAATAGAATAGAAGAAACGCAGAGAAACGGGCAGCTCTTTTAGAGCTAACGACTGATGGCTCTACATTATTTATACAGCAATCCAACTTGAGTTGCCACTACGAATCGGGAAAACGAAACGATCGTTTTTATTACTCTTTGTACTACATCGAAATGACTCTTCTATGGCGGATAGAATTGCAGTTTATTAGTCGAGGTACTATTTACGAACGCATCTTCTTATCCCATAGGATAGACGTCTCAATGAAAATGTATTTGTAATATAAATATATATCAATAACGGGTTTATAAGTTATGATAAATAATCAAAAATGATAGAAACGGATCTGATATAAATTACTTTTACAAATTTTTCTATATGTCACATATGAAAAATAATATTTTAGGAATAGTCATAGAAAAATTAATAAACAATAAACTATAAAAAGAAAAAAAATAAAATTAAGAAATAAAGAATTAATAAATCAAGAGGCCACTATAGTGATTATCCATAGCGATAAGTATGAGAAGTGGGTAATTTTTAAATATCTATATGTATTGTTTTTATGTCTCACATTTCATGTTTATTTAAACTCCGTCGTGGTCGCTTGAAGGAGAGATGAGCTTTCCAAAATGTTGCAGATTTTCATTTTTTTTATTGAAAGCGTCAAAGTTGAATGTTGTTGCAATTAATAGTTAATTTTTTATTCTAAAATAGGCGGACTTCCATACTTCTCAAAAAGGTGCAAGGGATCGCTATACTGGGTCAAAGTAGTAAACTTTTTCTGAAAAAAAGTATTAATAGCGACAAGGTTGAATTTTTATTACTTAATTTTGATATTAATTGTTAAGAAACATGATTTCGTAGCCTTTGATCACGAAGACAATTAAACCTATCCGAACACGTATAATTTTCTTATCCCATGTAAAATTATTTTTATTTGAGTAGATGCTGCTTTTATAACTATCTAAAATACTTAATTTTTTACGTTATTTGTTTACTTATTCATAATATTGTTATTTTAACACTAAGAAATCAATTTGATACAAAATCTTTAAATAACAATCACATTATGTTGGATTAACACTCGAATATGTTAAAAAATTCAACACAAACTGTTAATAAGAACGTATAATAATTATTTCTACTACAAATGCACAATTTTTTTTTACGATGTAATATATTTCCATTGAGTTAATTAAGTTTTAATAAGTATATATTTTTACTGAGTTTATTAAGAGTTCATTAATAAATGATACAATTAGACAAATTCGATATTATTTCATTTAAGATCACTTTTTAAATAAACCGCGAAAATTCGCTTTTAATGTTGACCTAAATTCCATAATTGACATATTGCATCCGAGCAATGAGCTCGGATTTTCAAATAAGACAAAGGAGTGACGCGAAGTAAAGCTATATAGCGTTTGACCTCTCCCAACGATTCAGTTATTTAATAGCCGAAATTTCTAGATTTTGCATTCAGGTGCATTCACCCTCTGCAGATGTCAATCTACGTTAACCAAATTGAACATGGATATATTATTGAATGTGAATATCGTGCACACAGACTGTAGCCCAAATTACGCCCATTTATGAAATGTACACGAAGATATTTCCGGATAAGATAAAATAATATTTGATCTCGGCTGGGGGATGACCCGGTTTATACAGTTTCATAATAAATGAAGTGAGCATGTAGCTCTACATTTATCCGCAAGCAAGTTCTAAAATTAAAAAGTACGTTTTTTTAAACATCAATAGATATTGTAGTTACTTTTTGCTAGAAGTAATTAAAGTTTTGTGTTCATTACATCATAAAAGATTTAATGTGATATATGATGATATAACTTCCGTAAAAGAGAAATTATTTCTATATAGAGAATGTTTTATAACTTTTAATTTATTTAATTCTGAGTATAAATCGAACTGATAGCTAATTATTGAGCAATATAATAATATCGCATCGTGACGATGCGCGAATGATTAATCCAAACATGCCACTCAATGATTAATCCAAACATCCACTCAACCGTAATGATCCATTATGAATTATTTTATATGTCAAATTTGTCTCGATTTGTTCTGTAAAACATATATCGTGTCGAAATTGAAAAAATGAGAGAACATACAATTGTCAATTCGGCATCCAAGAGAAAAAAATGAAAGAACATGAACACATTGCATGGGAAGACAAAAAAGAAGCAGACAAAAGAAGGAGAGGACATTAAGCTGTATTTACGCCTAGTAAGATTTTGCGTGGGCGAGCGTTAGCAATTACGATGCGAGGAGCAGTCGATGAGCAAAGTCACCACCACCGCCTTAACGAGTAGGGGGGACGGGGGGGAGAGGTTTCGAGCTGAGTACCCCCTTTCTCTTTAGCTTTGCCGATCGTAGTGTCTCGCGAATTTTAAGGGACACCTTTGTAGGAGACGACAGCCGCCGTCTCTCCTCACAGTTTTCCCGGTCGTTCTTGCCCAAAAGGAAGGCGTAAAGAGAAAGGGGATATGGGACAAGAGGAGGGCAAGAGGAAGGAGTCATCCTCGGGAGCAGCAACCTGCGGACTGGCCTTTTTATCGCGCCGACCGGAGCCGGCTTTACGAGAAGTCCCATAACGGAAATTTACGGTTCTCCCTTGCCCGCCTCTCCTTCGTCGGCCTCTCCTTCGGAGTCTCTTCTCTTTCGCGTCTCTTGCATCTTCTCTTTTCTCTATCTTTCTTCATCTCACGAAGATCTCGTGAAACTGGCCAATCTCTCGTCGTGTTTCGTACCTTTTCTTCCTTGCTTATGTGACGTTTTCGAAGAGTGTCTTCGATCGTGCGATGATCAGCGAAAATCTTCGGTGAGGAGTCAGAAAGAATTAACACCGATTAATTAAACTCTTCCGATTTAGTCGCTCTGTGTGGTCTTGCGGGACATGCAGACGAGACGATCTTAAAGACATAATCGAAGATCAAAATTAAAGGAACAGTTGGATCTCCGGTCTATATCTCTCAGTCGTGTGATAGAACAGTCGATAAATGATTCTTACATCCATGGTTTTTGCAAATCGACGATAAAATTCATAAAAATTTATTCTCTTTTTAATACGTCATATCACAATGTAATATAATAGATTAACTAGAAATAAAATTTTTTCTCACTTTTAATTGGCGCATTGGATATTTTTATTTTTTAAAATTCTTTATAATTCAGAAATATACATATAATGCGGTATAATGTTAATTTTTATTTTTTAGTTGTATGTTAATATAAGTATATAATGTATGAATTGTACAATAGAATTATGAAAATCTTAATCTTATATCTAATTAACAATCGAATATTTCCTTATCGAAAAATATTCATTAGTTTGTTAAACTTCTCAGTGAGATATAGAATTTTATTTTTTATTTTAGTCTAAATAGATTTTGCTTTAATTTAAAATGTTCTCAAGAGCCTCAAGGGGAAGAAATGCAGAACTGTGGGTTGTTTAATGCACTTCAATCAATGGAATGATAACATTTACACTTTACACACTTCTTATCATTTTCTTTCTATAACGTTGTTACACAAATATGTCGAGACATATTTATATCGCAACGTTAATGATTATAGTTTCTATAATACGGGGCTATATATCTATCGGTATATTCTCGTTCTCAATGATAGCCAACTGCAAGGAGAGTGATTAAAGCCCATGCCAACAAATAAGTATCTCCACGTTGAAGAGAGTGCCGATTGTATGCCCGGCTGTCCACGACGGACCGACAGTCACCTGCGGCAGCACTACATGATGCATACGAGGAAAGGTGCATACGATATCGAGATCAGTATCTCTCGTGCCCTTCTCCATCCAGTCGGTAGACGCACATCAGTGCGCGTTTTCGTGTGTGTCACCCGGCTGATATATTTCCGACTAATGACTGTGAGGGATAATTACGATCCCGTTGGCTAACAATTTCGCTCGCATTCTGTATCAACGCCGCACTGCCGGCTGATAGCTTACCCCGTACTGCCGTAATTCTCGATTGGCTTGATCGCGTCTGATCGCCCATTACGCCAGATAAATGTATCGCACTGATCGACGATCGCGCGAATCGCGAAACGATATAAAAGAGTATAAAAGAGTATCCACATACTCGTTGATATGTATGCTCTTTGAGACGTCCCGCTGGTTTTTCTCTCGCGAAGAGCAAGTAAAGTTGAAAGTCGTTTTCTTCACATGGCACCGGTTACGATTCGATAAAAAGTCATTATGAGAAATAAACGATTATGCGTTGGCATTAATTCCACCGCGACGTCAAGCAGTAGATATTTTGATACGATTTAATCAACCAAGAAACACGCCAGAGAAATACGATATCACGATTTAATAGCAATCGTGTCAAATGTTACTTGCTTCGTTATCATCAGATATCATTTTTATGTGAGAAATATATTGATATTACTATATGGAATATATACAAACCCCTCCTACCTACCTACTGCCATTTTGAATTGTGACGTCAAAAGCAAGAAAAATACGCAATGTATATTAAAATGTATTTTTTAATTAAACAACATTTGCAATCAAATAAAATAGATTTGTAAAATATATCGAAAACTTCTTTTATGTTTTGGTAATTAATAAACAATCATATATTTGAAATTGAATTATGTTAATCGAAACAAGTTATGTGATATCTATGAATTGAGAGAAATAAATATAATT
>Ga0157362_1001007_pt1 | contig 11117 bp, 6 predicted proteins | sample AttlaeALBM3_FD_111480 | JGI IMG/M metagenome (GOLD analysis project Ga0157362, IMG submission 111480) | Fungus gardens microbial communities from leaf cutter ant in Ribeirão Preto, State of São Paulo, Brazil - Atta laevigata ALBM3 | ecosystem: Host-associated > Fungi > Mycelium > Unclassified ... | reverse complement strand
CTGAGTCATTCTTTATATTGATATAATTCTATGAAACTGACATGGGATTCGTGTCTTATAGTAATTTAACAAAGTAATAGATAAACGAAAACTGGTCTGTATTATATAAGAATACTATTATAAGAATACTATATATGAGAAACAAGGTAATTAAGTATATAAGACTTGCGAGCGACACGGCATATGAATGCTGAAAATAAATTTCTATTCACTTACATTAAAACGATTAGCCAAGATAAAATTCTTCTTATTGCTGCTTTCACAAATATCATTCCATGGTTTTAATAACATGCACTTTTGCATAACATGAAATTATAATGCGGATATGCGTGTAATCGCGAGATTGAATTACAGCGTCTGCAGTTTCGAAACATACTAGTAATTTGATGTAACACAGAACAATGGTCATACGGAGTTCACATAACATTATTACGATCCTAAACCATATATAATCCGATCGATAATATAATCCATACGTTCGATTTATTGATTTGTTTCTTTTTATCAGAAAAAAATTCCTACGTATTTTTGATTGACTTGGGTGATTATCCCAATTAATTTCATTAAATTAATTAATAATGATTGTGGATATTGTGGATATTATGGATATTGTAAAGAAGTAACAAAAACGTGTCACTAATTAAAGAAAGTTATAATTTTTTAAGAAAGAGAAAAATACTTAATCAAAATTAAGTTTCTTTAATTTTTTGATATTGATAATTTGCAGTGAAAGTGCTGCGGTTTAAAATCTGTGTAGTTGAAGTACTAAAATTCGAATGAGCGACCGCATAAAAATTTATTAGATTGTTCGACATTGACTTGCTGCATTATACCTGTGATATTGATTCTACGATTACTGTGATTAGATATTACGGTGATTAAAAGACCGATGTGTCGCGCGAGAATGCGATCGGGAACAGATGCATTGATTTGTCCACGACAAAATTAAATGGATGATCAAACAAGATTTCCTTTTCGCGTAATACGATGGAGAGGACGTGACGTGGATTTCTTCTATTTCTCAATATTATTGCGAAAAGTTTCGCCGAGCCCGGACATCCGCCGATAAAGCGCGTAACGTTAACTACCCGAGGGGTATGAAAAACGCGAGAGAACAACGGCGGCGTGCGCGCCTCGGGCGTTTGCGTGGAAAGAGCGTTTCGCCGCGGGCAAATAAAATGCAAAATTAATCATCGCGCCGGTCACGAACGCGGGTCGATTTAAATCACGCGGCGGGGCGCGCCCCGTAATCGGGTTAACCGAGTACAATTTTCCTCACGGCCGCAGATACGACATATTATACCACTCGGCGTACAAGCTCTCTCTCTCTCCTCCCACCCTGTAATCTTAGCATCAAAATGGGAAAATAATGTCGCCCCTAAGCGTCGGCTAAAGGGTGCCTCATCGTAATTACTGTAAAAACGATATGATTACAAGATACTACCCTCGTCGTCGTCTGCACGACAATTGTCCGATCGTTTCATTTCTCTCACCTTCTCTTTTTTACTCTCTAGCCTATAAATATGCATATAGCTTTTTTGCTTCAAAAGTGACATAATTAAAAAAATTAAGTTTCTCAAAAAAGAGGAAAACTATTTTTCATCTTGACACGAAATTATTGACTAATCAAATAGTATCGGCAAAAAGAATATATTTTTAACACGATCAAATGTCATTTTTATTATTCTTATTTCATAATCCTTAAAAAACTATCTTTTTTGAATTGAGAATTTTGACGATTTTTTATAAAGTTAAGTTAGTTTACTTTTGAGGATTGATAGGGATAATTCATTCATGTTATATTAACTGAAAAATCACGTTTTTCTAGTTATGTCACTTTTAAAGTAAGGGAGCGATATATTTGAGAAGCAGATTTTCAAAATGCATTTTGTCTAAAATTTGTAATTTTCAAAAAACTAGAAAGAAAGAAACTATGCACAAAAAATTGTGCACTTCACAGAAAATAATAATATGCCAGTAGGATGTGAAATATTAAATAAAATGTTAAACAACTGCTAAAAATGTTAAACAAATGCATTTTGTTTGTCTCTAGTTAAAAAAGCGTAATGTACTTCGAAATGTCTATATATTTTCAGTAAATTAATGATGAAAAAATACTTTTTAAACATCTTAGAATAAATATAATGTGGGTCTTATAATATTGAACATTATGCGGTCTCTAACTAAAAAAATGAAACTTTAGACAAAACACATTTTGAAAGTTTACTCCTCATTTCCTCTTACATATATTTACGGATTCTCTTTCTTCTTTATATATTTTCTGTTATATCTATTGACTTCGCCACATATTTATTATAATCTTGTAATCTTTACTTATTCTCTAGACTGGTGAAATAATTCAAAATCATTATGTTGATGATTTAAAACAAAATAAATAACTCAGTAAAATTAAAGATAATATTTATACATGAATGTAGGAGATAATATATAGCCTACATTACGTGTTTTAATTAAAATAATAAATTTCTATTACGTACGTCATTATAAGTACAAGAATGATTATGTATTACTTGTCGTAATTTTTACGCGAAAGAAAATTTATTTTGGTTAGCATTTTTCGTTATTATATTTAGTTTCGTATAATGTAGACATTGTTCTATGAGGCGGAAAAAATGCCTCATTGTGAAAAATATTCTTCATATCCAGAACTTGAAAAAGGGGCGGTAGATCCCCGGGGCACCTTTTCCTTTGTTCAAGCTGCAAGACGTTACTGTTTCTCATATACATTCAAACATGTAGCTCTTCCAACTCCCACATTTTTGCACAACACTCTTTCAAGCACAAGCGCACACAAGCTTCGTTCTTCCTTTTCACGTTCTTTCCGTCTTCGTTTTCCACGTGTGAGCATTAATGCTAAGGGTTAGGGGGTACGGCGATTTGTAGTCGTGCCGGAGTTATAGCCAATAAACTACGCACGCGAATATAACGGCTCGAGTGTGGTGAGAGAACGAAGACGCGTGGATGGGAAAAAGAAAGGGTAAGATGACGTAAGAAAGGGAAAGGTAGTCGCGCGACTGGAAAGGAGTTGAAAGAGAACGGAGGAAAGAGTGAAAAACTGAACGAGTTGTGCCATGCTGTAAATGAATATTTAATCAATCTTCTCGCGTGGATGTACCTAATTCCAAGCCGTCGCGAAGACACGCGCACGCCTAAGGGCTAAATCCTGGGGAAGTTCGTACCAACGCGTCAACCCCTTGGCGGAGGCGTCATGGCATTTCTTGCACGCCGCCCCGGCGACGACGCTGTCATCGGCCCAGTGTTACAGCGTGAGCTTTCTTGCGTACTTCCGGTCGTTGGCTTTCTTTTCGTGTCGAGCGGAAGGTAATCATGAAGGTAGCGAAAGAAGAGCGACGAGGGAGTTGCAACATGCGTGGCTAATTCCAACTACTTGCGTAACTTACATTGTGGCTGCTATACATAGTATCATCTGATGAAAAGTATAATTTCGAAAATTATAACTTTTCATTTACACAAAAATTGAGTTTTTTTTTATACACGGGAAGAACGATTTTATTGAAGTATAGTTATATATTATATATTATATATTATATATTATATATTATATAGTAGAAGGATAATTGGAATTCTAGTTAAAAATGGACGAATTTGCAGATTAAATCTACTAGAATTAGTTGAGATAATCAGGTTTCTGATTGATATAATCAAAATTTTCTGGTTTAACCAAATTCTGATTAACCGGACATTTTTTTTAATGCACAAATACATATACTTTTCTATTAATTAAAAATAGTGTAAAGATTTTTTTGAAGCTGTTAAAGGTATAACTGTGTTTGTAAGATATTTTAATGTTATTGAAGATATTGATATTAATTGCACAGGGACTTTTTAATCATTTCATAGTTACGACATAATACTGCATCATTAAATGAAGAAATAACAATGCGGAATTCCTGCAGCAAAGCTACTGTTAAGCTAATTAGTGTTGTTGCGACGAGTTCGGCGGCGAGTTGCTACTAGACACGACATTTCAGTGGATTACATGGTATGCAAAGCAATAACATTGAACTTTATGAACTCCGGTAATTCTAAATTATAGGTCTTTCGCTCGAATGGTTATACTAGGATTTTGTTTCCCTTAGTCTAGTCTCTAAGCGGTGTCTTTCTAATATAATACAAACGCCCTACGATGTTTCTTGCCGATACCGTTTTTTATTCGATTAATCTTAACTTCTGGAAATTTGAAATGCATGTTACGCAATTTACTGTAATAATAATGTCCGTTTCGTTACATGAGAATATTAACGTGACTATATCCAGAATAATTTCAAAAACTTGATTGGAGAGTAATTGCATATGTATGTTTATTTGCATAGGAAAATTCACATTTGATTCCATTGTAAAGAGCGGGCTAATTTAGATCAATCGACATAAATTTCCGATTCAGTCTATTATCGCGCGTGGATAACCACGCAAAAATAATTCGACGATTGAGTTAGACGTGCACAAATAATGCGTGACGAGAAAATCTCATTAAACTGTTTCATTCAACGCTCAACTATCGCTCAGTTTCGTTTGACATTGCTATTCTTCGCATCAGTCGAATTCAACAATTCCATTCTTCTTAGAATGTTTTAAAAGGCAAAGCAATTTACCGCAAGCATTGCGTCTTAAGGATCCTCTATATAGAAGTCGTAGACAGTCGTGAAGTCTTAAGTCGTAGGAAATCGACTAATCATAATCAAATATAAGGAGAATACTCGATTAGAATTGATCAATTTCCTTTACGACTTTAGACTCCACGACTTCTATGTAGAGGACCTTTTACAGATAGAGCCGCGACACAGACTTTTGCATAATGCATAACGTACAGTGCAAGAGAATCAAACAATCAAAGTTTTTCTTTTCCGTGAAAGAAAGAAAGGATTCTGATTGATTGATTCCCATATGCACTATGCGTTATGCAAGAGTATGTGCTGCGGCCATTACTTCTCTCCCTAATTTCTCTTTTTTTCTCTTCGTCTTTCCATACAATAGAGAACAAGAGAACTGAAATGGAAAATAAAACGTCATATTAAATACAAAAGTACCGGTAATCTGCAAAACGTGGAACGCAATGATACAACGGAAAAAAATTGTCACGGTTGCACATTCCCAACCCATTATGACGAATTCGGTTACAGTTGGTTACAGAAAAGCGATACTCTTTTTTTGATTGGTTTCAGAATGCAGCCTACTCACCAAGTGATTGATTCTTATTTGTGGATTCATGAATAAGAACTAACCGCTCGGTGAATAAGGTACGTTCCGAAACCCGAAAACATCGAAAAAAAGTGTTGCAACCTTTCTGTGACCGGCTGTACACATGCACAGATTCTGCTCTAGTGCTGCCGTGATCTGGTGCGAGTGCAGAACCACTATGCTAAATTGCATTATCAGAAACGTCGGTGCAACATTTTTTGAACTCGTTCAGTTCATTCGGTTGATTTGAATATAAATTCAGTATTATATTAGGTCAATTTTCATTTGCGGAATACGGCAATCTTAACGCACTGATAATGTGCGCACCAATCGAATGCATGGCACTGAAAAAATTTGCGCTCAGTGTGCACTAGTGCAGTCTGCTGAATTCGTTATTAAATTGGTCTTTGTGATACCGGTCGAACGAGTGGTGACGTGCCCCTCTCACTCTTTGAGTTATTTTCAATATCCGAGTTTTCAGCTGAAACTCTCTTGTCACACGTATGTACGTGATATTTCCCTCATATCAAATTCCTTGCTTTTGCAACGACATTTCAGCACGATGATCCTCGGGCGCATCTTCCTCCGGATCATTACGTCGTGTTAGAACGAATAACGGTGGTAGAAAGAGGGAAATAACGATGTACAAAACTGTACATTACAATCTAGCAGATCGAATATTAGATCGAATATTATTGAATGAAACAATAACATGGATTTTCAATATTTGAATATCGAGAAGCGAGCTTTCAAGAAATAATGGTCTCTGAATAATGTATTATTATAATCGTAGCAAAAAAATATTCTTATCGTAATCTTCAACGAAACATTCTTTTGATCTGTAAAACTGTCAAATTCTAATTATATTAACGACTATCACATTTTATGGTTTTAAATTGATACATAATCCAATGAAACTAGGTCGTGACATTAATTCGAGAATATTGGTTTTGATCAAATACGATCAAATTATGTCAATACGGAATTAGAGATATTATGAAATAACGTCATATTAATTAAGCCTTCCGATATTCTCGGATTTTCTCAAAATGAGGTTACAAAATTATAAAATTTATATCCTATTAAGATTGCTAACATAACAATTATCATTGCAGCCGTATCTTATTAATCTTTCAAAACCATTTACATGTTACTAATTAATATAAAACACGTGCAGCAGCACATGATATAGTATTAATTAAAATTTGGCAGTATTATGTTTACTTTTTCAGCATCATGCATGTAAATGCAATTATATTTTGTTGTGCATTTAATTTTCAGTTATTCCATACAGCGAATCCGTTGTTTTCAGTTGGACTCTTTCTCGCTCGAAATTTTTGTGTTCATGCTTTCCCTTTGATGATGTAAATAATTTTGTAGCTATCTTGCGGGTTCATTCAGAATGATGGAGAGACACGAATATTCGTCAATCTTTTTTTAAAGATAACGTGTCACATTCTCTCTTCTCTCAATTTGAAAATGCGTAATCATATATGTGAGGTTAGCTCTCAATATTAAACAAAATTAAGTGTATTTTAAAATTAAGTGTAATTTATTCGATTGCTCATTGTTTACACATGTATGCACACTGTATGCACATTTCGAATTTTTGCACTTCCAATAAAAAAGTTATTCAAAAACAATTTTAAGAGGATTAATAACTAAAAATATGCAAATGAAAAATTGATCTGTTTTAAAATATGCAAAAGAAGACCTATCAATTTATGCTTTTTTGAATAACTGCGATTTGAGCTTATCTACGAAAGCCAACCGTTCCTCGAAAGTTTAATTTTTCATAAACTTTTAACTAAAGATGTGCAAACGAAAAATCGACTTCTTCCGAAATGTACAAACGAAATCTGTCGATTAAAATCTTTTCAATGTAATTTGCTCGAAGTTGGGAGACTATGTGAAATTTCCTAAAATTGTTTTTTTGAATAACTTTTTTACTGGAAATGTGCAAACGTTGACCAATCAAATGAGTTGTATAAATTTAATTTTTTTTAATGTTGGAGACTAACTTCACAACGGTAATCATATATTCCAATTATGTCTCTCTTTCCGTTGACTGATTTAATTTAATTCGCGAATTTTATTATATTCACGAACAACGGTATTTAATTTTGTAATATTTAAATCAGCAATGAAATGACCTCTCGTGCTTCTCGATGCAAAGAAAAAGTTATGTCATTAACATTCTCTGCACCTTGCACTGAGGCAAAGAGTTGATGACGAAAAAAAGGATAGAGTAAAATAAAATAATGCCTTTCTTAATGGCGCTTAAGTAAAATGCCTAGTGGACGTTCCGTTAGTAGAGAGGCAAGTCGTGAATGTATTGTCGAAACGAATTGTCCCGTACATCTCTCCTTTCTTTTTCATCCTACATTTTTCTTCTTGTCCGGAGATACTTCAGAGATATTTGCTCTCGAGAGGAGAGTTGTAAATTCCGCTGCTTAGCAAGCATGTAAATATCGATCGCATACCCGATATTCGTCATTTAAAAATTTATTGTTTGTGACATTCATCAATTGAAAAAAATCCCTATTTAGTGCAAGAATAGATATTTTCATGTATTTAGAAATTTCTTTTTAATGAAATACAAACGTACGAGTAACCAGAGAAACGAGAACAAATTACTAAAGAAATTTAATTTGATTTTTTAAATTTATTTTTATTAAAAATTCTATATGTGTACATTTTCGTCTATTCTCACATGCATATTTAAAGAGTAGTACTTTCATAATTGTACAAATTACAGTAATGAAAGCTACTTAATAGTCATTTAATAATGATAACGCGATAAAACATGTTATATTTTGCATTTAAAGAAATATAATCCTTCACGAGACGTGACTTTTGATCTATAATGTATAACGTACGTGTTGTATTGAATTTTACATGAAGAGCATATTCTTTTAGAAGCACAAGTAGAGCAGGTGATACTATTAAAATAACATCCTCATATATTCTGCATATTCTCCAAAATTTCTCTGCTGTCCTGCATTTCAAATGCATAGTAGCTCTAAAAGGTTAGATCTTGATGTGCCTAACAGGAGAAATCTGAATGTGAGTTTGAGGTAGGTTGTCGAATCGCCTTCTCGAGGCGAAGGCTTGATATCGCATAATTATTGCGCGGTTTCCGCTAACGAAACCCCAGCTTGGATCCTTTGAAGGCTGAAGTAATCAAAGTCTTGAGTACGGCTTGCCTAATAACGTAGTGAAAAGACACGAGGTCCGCGATGCTTCATTAAAGCACCCGAACATTCGGAGCTTAATTAGCGTGCTGTCTCGCATCAGTGAGCGGTACATGCCAATGAAAGCACGAAATGCATATTTTTGAAACAAATGTGCGAATTATTACTTTTAATCTTAAGTTTGGAGATACATCGCGAGATTAAAATATACTGATATTTCAGAATCAATTTCTGTGTTCAGTAGAAAAAGTAGCTTTGCAATTATTATAAGATTCTTTAATTTTATATATTATGATTTATATATTTAAATTCAGTGAGGAACTAAGAGCTAGATCAATCATATTAGAAAATTTTAAAATTGCAAAGTTTTCTGCTAAACGCAGCCAATATTAAAAGCAAAACTGTTCTTTCCCTAAATATACGTCTATTAACTTTATACGTTGTATGGTATAAAGTTTTATCAAAATCACAATCCTCAGATTAGCATGTTTCTCTATATTGAAAGAAAAGATTGGTTGCTGCAAAAATTTAGATAGTAAAATATGGCATATCGTTTTTAATTGGCTGCAGTAGCCAATTTTTGATTGCGTCCTATCCGCAATGTCAATATAGAATTTCGATAGGCTAACCAAAAATTATAGTTGCTACAAACAATTAAAAATGCTATACCATATTCAATTAATCTTTTCTTTCAGTGTAGAAAATAGAAGTACAACTGAGAGGACAATGATTAATTCTAGATGTTGATTGTCAAAGCGATTCGTGATGGTGTTATCCGATAAGTGAGGAAGCGAGCATGTAGAATAAGCAGCACGCCAATACAGAGAAAAATCTCGAGGAGGAAAGTCGACTGTGTGATAGGTAAAATAGCATGATGTAATACAAGAGTAAAATTTTATCGACCGCACAGAATGTGGGGGACAAGGGGTACCAATGTGGCCACTCGTGCGGTCTGCGGGTGGTGGGCGGAAAGGACGCGATTGAAAGCTCGCCGTGAAACGACTGGGGAAGTCTTGATATTATGCATTATGTATGGGCCTATGTAACGGCACCTGCAGCCCGACACGCGAGCCCGCCCCGTCGTTCGTCGTGTACGACCCGATCGGCAATTCCACAACACGAACGTGAACTTGCGACCCCGTCGAGCCTCCGGTCGCGCGGCTGATCCCCGCGAAAGCTCTCCGTAGCGGTAACTTCGACCTCTATATATTTTACACACCGACCCCCAACGCTCGCCTGCGGACATAGTCGATATTTCCCTGTGGTATGTCGTCGCGTAACTTTTCTTATTGTTATTCGTCACACACATCGATACGTACGTCGTGTGCGTGTGCGCGTGCATTATATCGATACACGGGTGTATCCGGTTATTATGCGATAAGAAAAAAAGCCAACTTTCTATGCGAATCACGTTAAAGCTCGAATTAAAAAAGAAGAAGTAATGCCCTGAATTTAAATGAGCAATGTAAATACGTTATATAAAAAGTAGAACGTTCAGGCGTTTGCAGGATATGATTTCTTCCGCCTCCGAATTGCGGCTTAACGTTTATTCGGAAATTATTCGAAACAACGTCGCTGCTTTTCTTCCGCATAATGGAATTCATTTACGAATGCATATCCCATTGCAATTTATATTTACCTCTTGGTGGAAACGGCAAGTAAAAATACGATTACCGAAACTGCGGATTACAATTTACAGTGATTTTAACGCATGTGGTATTGTTAATGTTCATTAATGACGCAGAGAAATGAAAAATTATTTAAAAACAGCTAAGGATAATACGAGATAACAGGGATGCGCCGTAAGTTATCATACGAATAATCAATGTATCGCAGATCCGTGGCGTCGTTAGATAGCATAGATTATTTACTGGTTGCCAGCGAGGGGTCGGGAAATATGGTCGACAGGCTGGGGGTCGAACGACTAATAGATAATTTATCCGTAAAGTTCTGACGCGCTTAATACGCAAGCAGCGAATGCTATTCATATATGTGTTACGTAGTCGACCTAATTGTTCACTAGAAATGAATTTCAAATATGAAGTTCCTCAGAGATATAAATATTCTAATTCAAAAGAAGAAACGAAGAGCTGAAGAAACATTGAATTACGGTTCATTGAAATACGATCTATAAATATTCTCCACCAAATTCTCTATCAAAACATTGTAGATACTACTTTAGTTCAGAAACGGAGCAGCTAAAAAAGATAGCATGCATAATGCAGAAAAAATAAAAATATTATACATTTGATATAATTAAAGAAGTATATTTGCAATTCAAAAAACTATATCTGAAGACATCGAGAGATACTTAAATATATTAGAAACATTGACTTATAGCTATTTGAGGAAGAGAGGAAGGAAAAATGATGTGTGACTATCTGAATAAAAAAAATTAAAAGCAGGAAGCTTAAAAAGCAGGAAACTATCGAACCTGCACAATTATATTAGTGTGAATATTGACTCTCATATCATATTATTTTAACTGATATGAAAACTAGTTACTAATATAAATACACTATAAAAGTTTATTTATGCAATATTTAATCCTGGAACGACTGTTTTGGAAGAACAAGGATGAAATAATAAAAAATTGCATTTGTTATTCATTGAAAAATGTAACCAACTTCACGTTCTATTATTGCAATACTATATCAATTATATTCATTTATTTATTCTGTTACATTTTTATTTCTTTTGTAT
>Ga0157362_1001006_pt1 | contig 11121 bp, 2 predicted proteins | sample AttlaeALBM3_FD_111480 | JGI IMG/M metagenome (GOLD analysis project Ga0157362, IMG submission 111480) | Fungus gardens microbial communities from leaf cutter ant in Ribeirão Preto, State of São Paulo, Brazil - Atta laevigata ALBM3 | ecosystem: Host-associated > Fungi > Mycelium > Unclassified ... | reverse complement strand
TAGATACGATACCGTCGTCGATATCGTCAGTCATGAACTTTACGAGCTATCGCGCGTTGAAACTGAGAGAGACTCGAGAATATACATTGCAAATGCGTGTAAACTATTGTGCACGCTATTAACGCGGCATTTATGCTTTCGCCAAATTATACTGCACGGCGGAGACCATGGCTATGTATGCTCGCTCGCGTATGATAAAAAGTATTATCGTCGAGCGTAATCGGCGTAACGATCGGTATAAAGTCCGCCGGCGCAGTTAGTCGTCAGTAATTGAAAGCTTTTAACGTCGGTTCCGCTACGATTTCATCGGCCGCAACTCCGAGTTGCATGTAATACAGTCCCACTGAATATTGTTGCCGCTGGAATCGAGCGTATTTTCTTTCTGCATCTTTTTATTTCAACAAAATAGACGAGTAACGTTTTATGCGTAGATTGGTCGACGTGGACTGGCAATGTAGCGGTTGCAGCATTTACAATTTGGAGACGGATTTACACGGATTTTTATAGATTCTCGATGAAAAAAAATACAAGATAGTATTTGATCATATTTGAAATTATTTTTTATAAATTGATTTATTAAATTTGTTGCTAAGAGAATAAAAAGAGACATTTGAAACATTTTTTTGCCGACTTTAAAAATGATGTTAGAGGATATTTATATTTATTTCTTACAGTTTCGAAATTATGTAATTATTAATTATTTATTTGTTGTGCATTAGGATTTTAGAACAAGTTTAAATCTGTTAAAAGAAGTTTAAAATTTTTTTCAATAAATAAATACCCGATTTCGGCTTAATCGACGCTTAATTATTGCTATAAAAAAGACTCTGCATTTCTTGAGACAACACTTGGGCAGAACAACATTCTTATGCATGTATATGACATGCTCTCGATCGACGGTTCAATTAGCAATTAATTACTTGCTGTACGCCGATGAAAATCGAGCTGTTTATGAAAGAAAAGTACTCGTGTAAAAGCTGATGGCGATATGCCGGAGAGCTCGTACCTGTTAAAGTTCTCATCGAACTTCAGTTAGTAACGGCGGTCCCGGATCGCCGACCTGGCAGAGAGTTAAAATCTGGGAGTTCGTTTTAATAATCTCGGCGTCGCGTCAGCGGTGTAACGCACCGCTCGCGTTACACCGGTGAGATAAGATTACAAAGAGTTGCTTTTCCTTCCTCCCTTCTCCTTGGAGAATTACGGAGGTTGGCGGAGTACCAACGAGAAGTTTAATTCTTAAAATTGTTCTCCGAGTAACCGCTTGTTAAGCATTCTTTCTCTCCCTCCCTCTCTTTCCCTGTATTTTGCAGATTGTAACTTCGGTGCATTTTTTGTCAAAGTTGCACCAGAGCATAGATAATTATTGTGCGGTCTTTCATAGTTTTTGTGCCATTGTGGCTTTCGCGCCTTGTTCTTATTATTTTTATGTAAGATTAATTTAAAAAATATATATAATTCTATATATAATATTCTATATATAATATATTATTAATATTCTATATTATTAGAATATAAAAGATGCGCAGATTATCGTAATAATAAGTGAGATAAATTTTTGTATTTTACGAGTTTTTACTCAGACTAGTCAGCTGCAAAATGAATTATTTACTTATACGTTTTGATTAACTCATTTGTAAATCAATCAATGAATGTTATATCAAAATTTTAAAAAAGAAACAGATACAGTGCAATACTTTTGCGCATCTTTTTGCAATCTTCCTTTGTAGACAGTCAGTAGATACAATTTTATCGATCGCGGAATGAAAGTAGCCCAATTGCATCCTATCGTTTTCGCGGACTCTTGCTTTGAGGCTATCTTCGCTTGACATTAACATAAATTCCGAGATGGGACGAGAAAGAGACAAAGAGAAAGAGAGAGAGAGAGAGGGGGGGGGGGAGAAGGGGAAGAGAGGGAGCACAGTCGCTTTGCATTCGGTCTATACCGCGAACTATTCCGAATTCCGCGATGTGGTCGTATGTGCACCTTTGTGTTACTGCGCGACCGGTGTGGCCTTTGATGTTCGCGATTCCGGCAGAATGCGCGAACACTACCACCGCCACGTTCCGTTTCAACGCATCCACCGCGCATCCCTTAGAATGCCATTATCTTGTTCCCCGCTGCCTCCCAGAAGACTTCTCAGCCGCGCATCTTCGACGTCAGCGGCCGCTCGTTCGCTCCGAATACCCGAAATTCGTCCTTTGTCTTCCAAAGTTCAGTCGCAGGTCGCAGCTCCTTAATGCGATTCTGTCGGTATAAAATTCTCGATATCAACCACCCAAATCAGATTACAATCGATACGAGATTTTGCTGATTTTAGTTCAATTATGATTTCGCGCAACCGCAGCTAAATTATGACAGATATTTATTACTTCTGCCATTTCCATTAAATATCAAATATTGAGAATCATGAGCAATTCATTATTATGATATATCAATCATAAAAATATCTCTCTCTTTTTAATCCTTCCCTTGTTTGCGTTATCTTAATTGCGTGCAAATAATGTGGTTATTCTAGCTAAAAGATAAATAAAATACATATTACAATCAAATGTCGCGGAAACATTTATCTTTTCATTAATTAATTTAATTATGAGCGTTTAATTAATTCATCAGACATATATGTGGATTCATAGCTGTTACTAATATCGATATTAATATATTTATGCTCCTTGTTGTTCGTTATGTGCAGCCAAACAATAATTTGATTTGTTTATCGTATTAACTGGAGATTCAGTTTCGCTCAATTAGTTCTAAAGAGCAAAATAGAATTGTTGATAACTATAATGTAATTCAAATATGCCTTGCAGATGATTATAAGTGCGTTTCGTTTTATGTATGATGCGTATGATATATCATTCTCTTTGTTTAACATTCGATGAACAACACGAATAAAATATACATCATGCGCATCATGCGTAATGTAGAACGTATTTCATTTATACATATATATATATATACATACATATATATACATATGTATACAATTAAAAAATTTGTGTTAAATTTAACACATTTCACATATCTAAACGATCTATTTATTTTTGGATTAATTTAACACAAGATTAAAATGTTAGAAAGTATTATGTAAAATATTACGTAAAAAATTGACACCAAAAAATGCAATACTGACACAGTAATCATATTTCTTCATCAAAATTAATACTGTTAAATTAACACGTTTGAATAAATTTAACGTCTATAATATTAACACATTTTATTCATTTATCTTAGAATTTACGCTTCAAATAACATTATTTTTATATTACTTATTCACTTACTCATTAATTGTATTATTTTAACTCTAAAAAATGTTGAATATTAATTTAATATGAAATATACACAATCACATTATGTTAAATTAACATTCAGATATACTAAAAATTCGACAAAAAATTTTAACAAAGACCTGAGTGGATTATTCTATCACAAAAATGTTTTTTACACTTATATATAAATGTATACATATATACATTTTTATTAATATAAGAAAGATTTACATCCCCTATTGATGATCGCTGTAGCGTCATACAATTTTTTTATTTTATTCATAAAGAGGATTCCCTGCGGCGTCGTTTGTTGGGTTTAATACAGTCTGCGCCGCGAATAACGAGACGACTTCCGCTTCCGTGGTTGCACACACGGCGCAACGACTTGAGAAATATCAGGGAAAGAAGTTATCTCAAAATTCTCCTCTCGAAAGAGAGAGAATTTTGTAAAGGACCGCGGTGCACGCGAAAGTGTGTGCCGCGGTTCTATTCAAGCATCGGCCGACGGAGGCAAAACTACTTTAACGACGTCTTTCGCACACGCTTGTGTGGTAGTATAGTTTTCTCGCACGGTGAATCCCGGCCGCGATTACGTTGCCGTAGACATGAAGGAGGAAGTGAGGAAATTATATTTCTCTATCATATCTTAACGCTTCGAAAAATTAATTTACAACGGACGTTATAATATATCTACTATAGGAGAGATGCCGCCGAGTTGGTGGCAGAAGTTATTTTTCTGAAGAAAAAAAAAGCATGCAGTTTGTCCCGATAGTTCTTAAACAATTAAGATAATTGACCTGTCGATCCATTTGACGAGTTGACAAAATTTTACTCTAACGAAGACATCGACGTATTTCACAAGTTGAAATTTTGTTAGAATTATCGACGGATAGGCAAAAAGAAATCATAGGATAGATAAAAAGTCCACGTCCATCGCGTTTAAATCGCCGCGGAATGAGTTGAAACCACTTCACATTGTCACTCTCAACCGCAAAGAGCCCGGAGCGAATCGACGAGTATCGCTTTGATCACGTCATGGAATGACGACGCTCGTCATTCCAAACGAATCCCCGTGGAAACTCTACGTGCACACGTTCTCTACTCGTCCGCCATTACCGGAAGTTCGTACATCCTGGCAGGTAAAGGATGTATCGAATGAGGAGTCGCATCCAGAATCTCTCTCCGCGAATCTCCGTGGCATGGTGGCCGGTTGCACTGGTTAGAAACCGGTTGTACGAGCAACTTTTGTAATGAGATTCCTCAAACGCTGCCGATGGCGATACAGGACGGCAGTGAGGGTCGCGGGTGAAGGGAGGAAGTTGGCAGGGACGGATCTAGGGAATTCTCGGAGAGATTATTCTCCGAGAGCTCAGCACCTAAAAGTGTATCGCATGATAGAATCGTTAGTTTTGGAATACTTTTGGAGAAATAAAATTATTTCGTTATTTCTTTAACTGTGAAATTGAGAAGATATAGTCTTCGAAAAAGTTACTTTTCTAAGGAAAGTTTGGATGAATCGTGAACTCACATTAAAAGAGATCAGGCAGACTAAAGAAAACAAGTACGAATGAATAAATTCATTCAAACGGAATCTTGTACATACAAATAATAGGTATGAATAAGATCGTTCAAAGTTACTTTATAAAAAATAGCATAGATACGGATTCTCGATATTAAGAAATGTGTCTTTATTTTATTACACTGTGCGCTTGTTACGTTATACAACGTCGCTTTCAAATTACATATAGTTTATATTTTTAGTTCAATCTGCTTCCTATAAATTTTATAAAATTCTGATTGTAAAATAATGTATAAATATTCAGAGACTGGTTTTGAATGTATAAATTTACTTTCTTTTACTCTTTAAAATGTGTTGGATTTGCATCGAAATTTATAATATAACGTTATGTATCTTAGTAATTATGCGCAAAAAGTGCAAATGTTATTGCGCATAAATTTCTGCCAAGGAATATAATACCACACAAGGACGACAGACTGACGTTTTCGCGAAGAGCAGTATCGGCGTATCATTTCGTGTGATCGGCCACCTCGGGAATCACGCAGGACACGCACGCTCGCGGCCGTTCACACGCACGAGAGTGACGTGTAAAGCAGGAGAGTGCCGGCTTGGAGTCATCATCAGCCGGCAAGGCCAATCATCTGTTCGAGGGCAGCCATGCAGAAAGCGCGGTGAACGGATTCGGCTCGTGAAATATGCCGATCCCGTAGCCGGATTCCTTTTTAGTCGAATACGAGAACGTGGCTGCCCGCGAAGACTCGGACGTTTTCACGTTTATGAGGTGTCCGATAAACTATATCTGTGGATTCGTTAATTCCGATTCGGATGTTTTTCAATGCTTCTTTATTAAATATTTTAATATTGAAATTCAGATTTTAAAAAGTTACAGGTGAAATAAATTTTCAGAATTGATCCAATTTTGGCCAAGGGATCCGACTAAAAAAGCCATCCCTTTTCGTATAATTTTTAAACCGTAAATCTCATTTAGAGTCGAAAAATCATAAAACAACATCAAAAAATCATAAAAACAGGTAACTCATATTTTTCAATCTGTTATTCAGGCGGACTATCTCTATTTTTTAAGCGAAATGTGATAAATACATAGCGCGCATATTTCAATAATCTGTCGCTTGCACGGTTTATTTTCATTTCCCGAACAAAATATGAAGAATAAACGAGGGAAATATAATTTGTTTCTCCACGTATTTACTCGAAAACAAATGTCCAAACTAACCATTGAAGCGGTTGTTGTTAATTCAAACAGATTGCAACGGAACTGGACCAGCTGTGCAAGCACGATAAGCGCAATGACTGCATCAGTACGATATCGCGATGATATTATCAATTAGAGATACAAATAGCAATCGAAACGGAAGTATCGATCGATAACTAGCAATTAAAATCGCGAAGAGGAAAGTAAATGCAGAAGGAGTATTTCTATTTTTTTTTTTTTTCTTTCACAACTCAAAGAGCGAAAAAGGCGGGCGAGTGCGCGGAAAATTGCATTATGAGTTTGTTACGGGATTGCGAACGACGATCTTGGAGGTGCGCTCGTCCGACAAGCCATAAATGCTTCGCGCGGTATTTCATTTTCCGCGCGCCAGCTTTACGAACAGAGCGGCTCGGGTTTCCGCTCGCGCGAGAAAAACCATTCCACCCATCGCGGAGGAAGAACTCTGCAGGATGAAATTATTTGCGCGACGGTCGTTATTATTTTTCAGCGACGCGTAAAAATTTTACGAGTCTGGCGTTGTGCGAAACGCGCGTTTCCCTCAAAGTTTTCCTTCTCTCTCTTTTTCCTTTTTCTTCTAAAATACACACAGTCTCTCTCTCTCTCTCTCTCTCTCTCACATATTTCACATTGTAGATAGAGACGGACTACGAGAAACACTGGTAGTCCCCGGGTTAACTCGTCGCGACTTCTGAACTACAAAACTTAGGGTCCAGACAAATATCTGTAGTTCGCCGAAAGAGTGTCAGGATCGTACTACCAAAGTTGCAACTTTTATTAGCTCAGAGCGAGTCGAAAATCTTGATTAACCGATTTCGCAGATTTTCACGCGTTCGCTCAATATATGGTATACAATTTGCGTAGCTTAATCGTAGCACTTTTCTTGTGAATAAAAATATTGTGTTTTATTTTATTATTATATTATAAAATCTATACATATGAAAATTTCGATAAATGAATAATTGATTATTGGCTCGATTAAAGAATATTATATATATATAATAGATAAATTGAACAATGTGCAATTTTTTATTAAAAAAAAGAATAATTAATTATTACTTGCTATTATATTGTGCGATTATATTGTATGATAATCAATAAATATGTAACTATTTAATATTGCAATGATTTGAAAACATAAATCTATTATTTAAATTAAGGTTTATTTTGAATTTATTGATTTAAATATTAAATTTTTCGTTTAATAGGGTCTCTATTTCTTTTCTATAGACGCTAGCTATTTTTACACACTTCGTTTTTCATTTCCAATTCAATCCATTAAAATATATCAAGTATAAAAATAAATTGCTACGATTGCAATTAATATTAAGTATTTTTTTTTATTTTCGTTTGTAAATCGTGAAATGGATCTCAGATGAACGTAGTCTTTCGTGGCACGACCGCTACTTAATTACGCGGAGTGCCTGGCAGGAAGAACTTCCCACATATCACTAGGCCAGTGCTACATTTCGTGAAAACCCCGAACCGAGCCAGCCGCCTGGCTGCAGAAAATCAATAACACCTTTAATCCGTCCCGGTGAAATAAGCTCGCACAGAGTTCATTACCGTGTGGTTATTTCAACCAGTCCAAGAACAGTCTATTTGGTGGGACTCGTACGCATTTTTCATTATTCGGTATCGCAGAGCACAAGCAGTTCCATTTATTCGCTGTTAATCGACGTCGGATTTAAACAATTTTATTTATGATTTTGTTAATTTTTCAATTTTAGTATGATAATTATTATACTAATTCATGCAAAGTTCATTCTTTGACTGCAGAATTATTGATAGCTCTTCATTAAATATGATAAGTTGGCTCTATATCGAGGAAGATCTTAAATCTCGCGTCTCGTCAAAAGCGATATAATAAGGTTTACGCAAGTTTCGTCGAGAAATAGAATTCGCTCCGGAAATCCAAGCGACGGGCTCGAGACTGGCCTATTTTACGGCACGTAAATCAATTCGCAAACGTGGTAATGCGCGTCGCGCGGATCCTCTATGTTGTAACGTGAAATAAAATTACGATTTGTGCAAACAGCGCGTGGCCGCCGCGCTCGCGATTATTGTTGATCTATCGCGACTGTCCGTTGCGATCGCGTTATCCACCGGCAGGGGTGACAGCCGTTCGATCAAATGGAACCTAAATCAAAAGAGGACGAGCGCAAACGGTATCCCGCAAAAGGAATCTTGAATCTGTTTGACGAGAAATCGACTCATACCGTCCCCTTTAAGTATAAGGACGTCATGTGCCATCAATATTCATCGATTCACGCATTTTTTCTGCGAAAAAATCATTCGCGTTTTTAAAGACGTCTATAACGAGATTGTAAGGCGTAAAACTTAAACTTTAAGCTGTGATAAATTAATCTATCATAGTCGATTCTCCTCACATTCTACTATGAGTCAATTCTTTACGGTTGGCTCAAAATTTAGTTTTACGTCTTTAAATCTCATTGTAGATGTTGCTTTATTCGTTGTTCCTCCGATTTTAATCTTTTAAGTGATTTTTGACATCTCTGTAAGTTTCTTTAATAATGATAAATTATAATATAATAATATTATAATATAATAATTATAAATGATACAAGCAATTATACGAGTAAATAGGTTTAACTAAAACTAGGAACATATAATATGAAATAGAAATACCATTAATAGTGCTTCACTCTGGACTTGAAAACGTAAATATACATTTGTACCACTCAAAAGATTAATAGTTGCAAATGGACAAATCAAGAACAATCCGAATATGTTGAATCGCGTTGTTACGACGCGATAACAACAAAAGTAGATTTCAACTAAAATCGCAATAAATGAAGAAGGAAAAAAAAGAGAATGAAAATCTTTTTTTATGTTTTTTTAAGTTTTCGAATCTCTTTGTTGAACCGAGACAAATTCTCCTTGTACCTTTTGTAATTAATGCACACCGCGCTCGTTGGAACAATATGCAGACCGTAATGTACACGTGCACCGTTGCAGAGCGCCGTCGCGGTTCTCGCAATTGGGACACCTCGCGGCGCGCGCGAGCTGCATTGCGGGTCGTCCGCGGCGTTTTCCCTGCAAAAATGCAACATCGCGACCCGCAAATCTCCCTGCCGACAAACAAGTTTATCACCATTGAAAAAAAAAATCGATTCTCTGAAGCACCGTTTCGCTTTTACCCAAAAGCTTCACGGTAAATTCGAACAATGTCCAAAATCCCATATTTACACTTCGTGTTTAACAGTGATTCACTAATTGTGGCATCATTTTACGTTGAGATACAAAGAGTTATGTTATTTCGAATCAAAGATTGAGCAAACAACTATTGAGCGTTTAAAAAAAAAACGGATTTGTTATGATCAGGATAAATTTGTAAGTACTAATTAGATCTAATAAATCTATATAATATTTTAAATTACAAATTTAATTAAGCCTAATTAGTATTTATTAATTTAGCACAAGTTTACTCTGACCATAATGAAACAGTTTTGTTGAACACTAAACAGTTGCGTAATTTGTAATTTAAGATATAACTAAATTTAATTTAGTTTTGTTACAAAAGGATTTATTTCAATATTGAGTTTCGTTCATTCAACAATAAGGACAAATCGTAAATTATCAATCGATAGTAATACTTCAATTTCAGATTTGATCTTTATATCTATATATCGGATATAAAAGTTAATAACTTAACGTGATAAAAGTTACGTTTCTTATAGGTATCTGTTGATAATAACAAGAGCTTGTAAGACACAATAATTGATATCTGTTTAACTGTCCAATAGTGTTTTACGTGGAAACTCTTCGACTGACGTGACAGATGTAATCGCATTCTAGTGAGATTCTATTGTGAAAAGGAAAAGATTCTTTACGAAGGGACGGAGGAATGAAACGAGTGCTTCGCGCGTCACTGACTTTGCCATTTAACATCATTAAGATAAAAAAGCACAAAGGATGACGACGCATAGTGAATCAAGAGACAAGTAATTTAGTCAAGTATTTTAGTCAAGATTTCGCAAATGTGTTTCCATAGGACAAGTCTATATCTTATCCTTGAATATGTATATAGTGTATAGCCATGATCCATAAATATTTTCAAACAACATATGAGCGTCATTTAACAAACAACGCGATACACTTCATTTGGACGTGAAAAAGGGCTCGCATGCAACGCGACAGTAAACTCTCATTGCGATGCAAACAAAAGGGAAACGAGCGGAAGGTAACGCAAATTTTACTCCATCTTGAAAATATATATTGTTCGCTCGTGTTACACTTTTCACACAAGTACACAGAAAATTAACAATGACTTTGTAAAGCGCGAAGCCTGTATAAATTAAAAGGAACTCCATTACAGAAACTATTATGTTTACTGAACTGTTTACAACTAAATCGTATTTCTGGCTCTGTGTCATTTTCTTAATGAAATTATAACTTTTTTAAAATTAATGTTTGATAATTTCTAGAAGGTAACGTCCAAAATATCATGAATTTCTTTAAGCTAACAAGATTTTATCTTAAAATTGTCTTATCAGATTTCATTAGTGATTTTATTATTGAAGATAATATCGTTTCGTAATATGAAAGACAATATTCTCCAATTTTTTTCAAAGACGATATTCAAATATATCCCTCGGCAGTAATGTTCGAGATGTGTCCGGATGTAACATCCGGAATCTGCCTGCGGGCAACGGGTTCGTAACATCGAGAAAAGTTCGAAAGAATCTGGAAGTAATGATCAGAATTTCTTTAGGGTTAAAACTCAAAGTTTCTTCAGTTTTAAATGGCTGATGAAGCTATGTGCCTTGCGAAGTTCTAACTTGCTATCTGAGAGTTTTCAGTGATGAGACATGCAAATTTTTTTTGTCTCGGGGATGACGGATCATCGTCTCTGGCTCAAGGTGACATCCGAAATCTCGCAGGTCCCGGCTAAAGTGAATGTTGCGACTCTCGCGCGGTACTCACCCAGAACATGACGTTAAATCCAAAGATCACGTACTTGAGGCAGCAGCTCACCTCGCTGGTATCCCTTCGGTACTTCCGCACGGCGGGCATGACTGAGAGACATTTATCTACCGGTCGTGTGAACCCCACGCATACGTGCCACACAGACACAACACAC
>Ga0157362_1001005_pt1 | contig 11121 bp, 4 predicted proteins | sample AttlaeALBM3_FD_111480 | JGI IMG/M metagenome (GOLD analysis project Ga0157362, IMG submission 111480) | Fungus gardens microbial communities from leaf cutter ant in Ribeirão Preto, State of São Paulo, Brazil - Atta laevigata ALBM3 | ecosystem: Host-associated > Fungi > Mycelium > Unclassified ... | reverse complement strand
GCAAAAGTAGAAGGAGAAAAAAACTGAAGGGAAAAAATAGAATAGATGCGAACATGTGTTGTCGATAGATCATGTGTAGCGATTAAGAAAATGTATTATCCCTACACTAATATCACTTGGATTGTGTAACAGCTTGTAACACTATGAAAAGCGATTATATATCATTCTATTTCTTGTAAATAGAATGCCTATCTTTTTTCTTAATTTGACGGTCTGATAGACATTTGTGATATCGTGATTTTTGTTCTTTTCTCAGATTGATTGAATTCATCGAGGAAAAAAAAATTAAAACATGACTGAAAATATTTATACCGTTTTCAGTTGTCGATAATTAAATGCACGTTTGATGAATACGTCTCGGCATATTTCTGTATAAATGAGAGGCTAAAGAGCCGGTTCACGGTTATCGGCATACACGCTTTCAAACGCACGGTAGCGATCTGTCGAGCGGAGAAAGATGGCGTTAAATCCAAGTTAAGAACGTACGTGTCTTTCCAAGTCAACATTCACGTGCACACGTACGTGATATCGCACGCCTGTACATATGTGCATACACAGGATGTGGGAGAAAGCGCGCACATGGCTCTCAGATTAATTAACGTTCTTGGCGATTAGGTGCTGGCCACGTGTCCAATCATTAAATCAATCGACGAATCGTAGTGATTCTGTGTAAATCCCCGGACAGTTTGCTCGCTGCCCATGATAAGAGGATACTTTCTAAATATAATTCGCACTGTAGCGAATTCGAATTTATCCGTCTGGATAGAGATACAAAGATACTAGTAATGTCGAATAATTACAACCACTAATTGCCAAAAACCGTATACGTAAATTTGTGAAACTTCGATAAATTAAAATCGATATGATTTTGTTTCCAGTTCTTACTGAATAAAAATAAAATTAAGTAAAGAGTCAAAAATAGTAAAACTTTAATAAACACACGTCAATTTTCTAATATTTATTCTCGATATCATTATTCTAAAAATTTTTTATGGATGGTATAACATGTCTTACAACAATAAAAATTATATGTTTCGGCTTCTTGATCGAGCCATCTTCAGATTTATTTAAATCGCAGCCCGCAATAAAAGTGAAACGATAAAAATAAAAATAAAGGTAAGTAAGTTAATCACACTCTCTCTCTGATCTTCTTACTGAATAAACAATTACATAGACAAATGAACGATGAAAATTCATATAAAAATTCATATAATTATTTAATAAATTTTTATTATACAATTTTTATATTTCAGAATGTAAATAATTTATGATTCTGATTTTCAGTGGAGCTGAAAACAAAATATAAGAGATTTATAAAAGATTATATAATTTAAAATTATATATCAATCTAAACCTGAAACTATAAACCGTTAATTTTTTTTTTATTATCTTCGGCGTATTATTTTCTAATATTCAAGCTGAATACGATTCGCCGTAAATCGAATTCATTAAATTATTAACATGATTCATTGATATAGCGAAGCGAAAGATTGTCACTATTACGATCATATCGAGGTACCTACACGCGAATAAACAGATCGCATTAGCAGTCAATACGCTTTTCATCATTAATTTCGTAAATGTTTTAGTACAACGCGGGCTATCATTAAGAATGTTTAAACGCAAATCTACTATACAATTAATAAAATTTTGCCGCCACAGTATTGCTGTCTATCTAAAACCGATAGTTGCTGATTGTTTGGTAAATGTATTATACAATAGATACTCAATAAACTTAATTCATTAAATCATCTTTTATCATTAAATTATATATTGCTCTTTGAAAAAAGCAGATTATATACATTAAGAAAAAGTTACAATTATATTAATTAAGTAAAGAAAGAATTATCCTCTAGAACTTATACACCTCATTCAATTAACTTAATGTGAATGTATTTTTATTTATGAAACGCAGTTACTTGAATTTGTGATATCAAAATTGCAGAGACTATGATAGATAGCGAACCAAATACAGGAAACTGTTCGGATCGATGGATAGCAAGCTTGGTGCAGTCTGTACAGGAAGTATCTAATCGAATTCGCGCAACAATACAGTAATTTTTAACAATCTCTAATTTCATCGATCATCCATCATAGAAACATCATACAATCCTTTCCCAAACATATCCGACATCCAAGTCAAGGCAAACCCTTCGTGCGAATCGAGCGTGGCCGACGGAATTGCGGATTGATCGACGTGGAGGAGGAAGCGCTTCGGCTTCAAGCCGCAGGAATCTAGAACGAGAACGTCCCGCATTCGACGCGCACGTCCGTAATCGACGTGATACGCGATGGGTATTAGCGCCTATTAATGATTAATTGATCGATGCCAGGAGGCCTCGTTTCACGTGTGTGACGATACTACACGCTAGTTCTAGCAAGCGAGAACGAAGGGTCGACCCGGGTCAGATCATGCTTTGCGCCGAATCGTTAGAAAGTCCGTGCTCCGAGTCTCGCTGCACTGCGTAGCACGCTCCGGATTAAGCAGAGATACCTATCCATCGACTTGATGACTCGTCCCGATATTGAGAAGTGTTGCTCGTTCCGTGCACTCGCGTTGTTAGAAAAGGAGTCGCCGTACTCAGGACAGAAAAATCTTGTGCAATAATTCAGATCTCAGAAGGGCCTCACCGATATCCTTAAAGATCAGTGCAAATACAAGCGTGACTCTAAATGACATGATTCTAAATTTTCTTCCTGTCAATGAGCGACTCGCAGTAGTATCGCGATTTATCATGATTTATCGGATACAATTTATCGACGAGAGAAATGTTAATAATTCTTAAATGATCGGGAAATGAAAAATGTATGATTCAACGCGACAGCGAACGACTAACAACCATTCAACGAAGTTTCATGACTTGTACGAGTTGTTGAGGATAAATAGAACAAATATAATCGTTCAAAAATGTTCTCGGTCAATCTTCATCGTTAATCGGAATCGATTCAAAATGATTAAAGCGTAATCGGACGTTGGTCCCACACGGTCGATGAAATACGAATAACGAATGGATGTCATGGAGGAACTCATACGAGGATAAGTACGCGTGGGACGCGAGGACGCAACATCTTTCGTGTGCGTCGCATCGCGGAAGACATACAAATCACATTCATGACTTTTTAACGATCTAGGACGGAGCGATCCTACTTCAGACACACGTACGCGTTTATGTGTATAGCGGATGCTTTAATCCTCTCATCCTGAATTCTTGGAGTCTATGGATTGTTTTGAACCGCATGACGTATTACTATAAGTTACGTACTCACACCTTCTTGCAGTCGACGATTCGTAATTCTAAATAGGTACAATTACTTTCATTCTTCACGTTTACGTAATACATAATACTCTATATGTCAGCGAAAGTTTCACCGAGGTTCCATTGATGATAACAATATTGAAAAATGGAATTGTTCATATAGAACCACAAACAATTTAAATCAAAAGTTGAACAAAAAATATTTATTTATGCAAACGTATAAATAGATAAATTTTTTTTCAAATAAGTTTACGAGTTTATGATTTTATGACTTTTATAATAAGAATAGTATCACATTAGATCGATTAATGAGATAAAACTGTTTACGCTATCAGTAATAACATATAATTACCCCCTAAGCAAGTCTATATTTGTATATTTAAAACTGTATTTATTACAATTATTACCAAAGAATAATTTAATCGCTTCCAACTTCTCTCATCATGAAAATAAATAATCAATGTACTAAATACCAATTGAATACGTAGCAAGACTTGCAGTAATAATTACTTTCGTTTTTCCGAGATAGTTTCGCACTGTTGGCTCGAACGAAAGTGAATGCATTAATATAACAGGATAAGGATCACCACCATAATTCTAGCTAATCTATGAAAGAATCACTCAAACTGATCAACAAGTTTGCAAGAATTCTCCGCGACACGAGAATTTCGGTGCCATAATTCTAAGAGGATTCATCTGCATAGTGCCATATTTGTCAAACCAAGAATCAAGAGCTCAACATGATAACTCGATAGATGAATCGAACGGCGTGCACACGAGATGTTCCATGATGTAAATAACGACCGATGAGATCGTCATGTGCAAAGAATATTATGGCTCCACTTTATAAATCTTAAGCGATTTGTTTAGATTTCACTTTTATACGTTTTAATGATTCGATATTGCGTATTCGCGTGATCATTATAGACGCATTCATCGACGGCTGTAAAGAGAAGATCACAGATCTGTTCGTGTCTGCATGTTAATTCGAACATTTATAATTGAACAAATGTAATAAATTGCTGCATTAATTATCTCGCTAAATTTGTATTTAATTTAATACATTTTATGTGTTTTAAATAGTCCATTCAAATTTATATGTTAATTCAACACAAAATAAATATGATAGAAATTTAACACAAATATCATTTAAGAAGATATAAACACAAAAAAAGATAATACTGATACAGTTTGTAAACAAAATATGTTTCCATAGTTTGTTCAGTAAAATTAATATTTATACATAAAATTAACATATATTCATTCGTCTTAAAATTTACATTTTAAAATATATTATTTTTATTCACTTATTCATAAATTGTATTAATAATTGTAATAAAATATATTATTTTGACACAAAGAAATTTTGAATACGAAGAAATTCAACACAATTTAAATAACAGAATCATATTATGTTAAATTAACAAATATGTTAAAAAATTCAACATAAATATTTAGGATTTGAATGAACCGATTTTCTAACACCGATTCAAAATGTTTTTTTTGTTTCTAAAAAATCGATAATACACAATATCATTAATTCTATGTTCATATGCAGGGTGTCCTGAAAGTTTTGACCAATTACTTTTTTGTGTGTAGATAGAGCGGATTAAGCTGAGTCGAAAAGTCCTCTACTAAAAATTTTTTCGGAATTTTTTATCAACTTTTAAATACTGCATTTTTTTATTTTTACCAACATGAGAAAATACGATATTAAAAAATTCCGAAAAAATTTTTAAAGTTCTATGAGAAGAAAATTAATGATTTTTGTCTCTTGCAATTTTTAACTAAGTAAAGTTGATAGTATTTGAGTAAAAAATTATTCAAGACTAATATTTGGCAATTTTTAGTAATTAATATCTTGTTAACTATTGCGAAAATTGCAAAATGGTAGAGGACTTTTCGATTTAATTTAATCCCTATCTACACAAATGCAATTGACAAAAACTTTCGGGACATTTTGTATAATATAAAAATGTTTACAAGGCAAACGTTTTTTTATATACCAACTGTACTAAATTTACGAAAGTCATTTATGAAGCCATTATCAGAGATTATTTCACATACGTGTGTACTACAACGAGCAAAGAATAATCGGTACCAGGGTTCCTCTCGAACGTTGATTCTCGAGATGTGTAGCGGGGTCCCTGGAGGCACGTCAGTTTCGATTATCCTCGGCTATCGTTAGGCTCCGTTCAGCGCGTGCTCGCTCGCGCGAACGCAGTCGCGGTCCTCGAAACGTCAGACTGTCGGGGCCGTAAATTTTTTCGCGGGCGCCCACCTCTCGTCATGCATATTCATGAATACTCGAATGTAATCGAACGCCGCGCGAGCGAGCCAACGTAGAAGGACTGGAGATGGCGGGGTCCTCGAGCGCTTCGATCAGCCGTCGACTCAATTCAAGAATGACGAGGGCCAACCATGAGAGCGTATATAGATAAGAGCGGCTCAAGGATCACTGCTCCTCTTGGCAAACCATGTCGTGGAATACCGAGGGACGGCCGTGCACTTTATGCGAATCCCGAGACGACACGCACGACATCGATTCTTATCTCGCGAAGGATACCGCGCGCCATGCAAAAAGTGCAGTACGAGCGCGACGCGGTGATGCCGTTTTCGAAACGGCTTACAATATCATGACATGATCGAATTTGGTTTCAAATAACTTCGATATCGATACCGGATACCGACGGATCGCTCATTAAATGTATCGATGTTCGCGCGGTCATCAAGCATCGATGTGAAAACTTATGAAAAACCCGTTATCCATCTTAATTATCGCGAGATGCTCATTAGGGTACACAAGAGAGTCGCATTACGGTGAGTCTTCATTTTTCAGTTGCAAAATAACTTCCCAAAGTGAAGTGAGAGGAAATTGCGACTTGTGACATGGATGAGGAATTTTTCTACCGCGATGCTGGAGTCATGGTTCTTGCTCTCTGTCAAGTGTGAGTGAACGATGTGACAGTCGGAGGAATAACTTCTGTCACGAAGCTGGTGAGGAGTGGCGCTGTTCAAGAGCTTCGTGACACCACCGATCCGCGAAGTGGAAGATCGTATCGTGTATGCGCGAGATAAGCAAGTCAGGTTATCTGTAATTAATCAATTTGCGTCTACCAGGCGGCAGCCTGGTAATTACAATTCTCCGTTTTATCGCGAATTATGAAACCATTCATCGCGCGATTCCCGAGCGCGAGTGAAAACGGGAGGGGGGGGGGACCATCTGTGGAAAGTATACCGCGCCCCAGTTTTACGATGAAAGGTCGTTACTGCCGAGCGATATGCCGCGCTTCTAAGTGGAGGAAAACGAGGGGAAGCATTTACACCCAATAGGACGGATGAGTGGATAATTTCAGTGGACACTCGAAAATCCCAACAACCACGCCCGTGACTTCGCGGAAATAGCAAATGTTAAGTGGTCCATAAAAACTATCATCGCGAGATCTAGTATTTCGTTCTCAAAACGAGATAAAGAAAGAAAGAAAGAAAAAAGACAAGGAGAGGAAAGAAAGGAGAAAGTAGATACTACAAACACTAGAGAGGGGTGGAGGATCACAACGCCAGCTTCAAGGGATCATTATAGAACTTTCCTAGCTGGCGCGCCGTCTCTCCCTACTCGCTAATGCCAGACTGTCCGGATTGACTGATGCCAGGTCATTCAAAGCCTTCTAGATCGCTTCGTTGCCTCACTAACATAGAAGTCGAGAAGATATTGCGCGATTGATGACAGCGTGCACCATTACAGAGTTGTGGCTTTCAAAAGCCATTAAAAATACTAGCTACGTTCAACGCGATTCGTGCAACAATCTAACCGAATCGAAACATTTATCAGATTTTTTTCCTTATTTCAATGAATACGCGGATCATCGTATATATGATCATTATAACTTAAAGGAATTAGCTGTATAGCTTATAGGAATTAGCTCTTTTTATTTTTCCAAGTTAGAATTGTGACAGAATAGAAACATGTTTCGAACAAAACCATCGCAGAAAAGTTTATAGGAAAACATTTGTCTCAACAATCGTTGACAATCGTTGCGCAATCTCGCGCTTTAATAAAGGCATTAAAATTCGTTTGATGCGCTTGATGCGAGTATACGAATAATGACGTAAGTGCATTATCTACTATTTTTCCTTGTGGAAAACCGCATCGCGATAAAAAAATCTCCTTGACTCACCTGTGCGTACTCGGCGCATATGTCGATTGATGAAACGTAATTAACGACATCCTCGATGGTCCAGCGATTTACGGCTTGCCCATCACCGCAAGGTATGTGGCCATAGAGAGTTGGACACCTGACCGGTGGAGGTGTGGTTGGTCTCGCGGTAGATTTCGGCTTGGGGGATACGCTTTCGGATCTCCTTGTTTCCGTTCTTTGTCGCTTGCGAGGTGCGAAACCACCGGGACTCGAAAGGTCCAAAGGACTCGTCACCCCTGTGTCTCTTTTGTTTGCGCCTACGTTTTAAAATAAAATAAAACGTTGTCTAATTTTTCTCAAAATTGATCAATGATATGCCACATAACATACATATCAATATAATACATAAAATATCTTATAATTCGATTGAATGCACTTAGTATGCACTGGTATACATTAAAGCCATTATACACAAACTAATATAAAAACATATATTTAATATAAATATAAAAACGCATTAACCAAGATATTCTCGGTGTATTTTATTATGCTGTTAAGTAAAATATATATTTTATAATTTGAAAAATATGTATTTTACTTTTGCACATTAAATCAAATTATGATTTTAATATACAGTACGCACTACGCACTGATGCGTCAAATCAAATTTGCTATTAAAAAGCATGGATTTTTGTCAATTGCTTTGATTAATCTAGAATTGATTTTTCTTCATAAGAATAGGTTGAGTATCACTCGCTTATATATATAAATGTTAAACAATTAAAAATTGAAGAAAATTAAAAATTAGTACAATTTGCGATTAAAAAATAATTCTGATTTCTTTTTTCAATCATAAAATAATGTTGATCTCTAATATATTTTTTTCTCTATTTAAAAATATAGTACACTTAATTCCTATGACACTTGCCTTTGAGATATGTTTCCAATTCTGCAGCGCTTTGTGCCGCATTGGCAGTTCGTACCATGTGCAAAAGAGCCTGGGTGGATGACATGTCGATCATAGGCGGAAACACAGGACTGCCGAAGAGACTATCCTGTTTTTGCTCTTTCGGATCTTTGTTGGAGAGCGGTGAGGTCGTCGGGACAGTCGATGGTTGCGGAGCTCCTAACGGCGCCATTAGACCAACGAACGGCGTTGCTGCAGCCTTGAAGGCTGGAAACCTCGGGTCTAAACCCGGAGGATAACCGTTTCTTGGTGTGCTAAAGTAACTGAAATAATCAATGGTCCTTGATCATTAACTTCCTATTATAAATATAAAAAAAATACTCGATACTATTATCACAATCGCACGTAAAAACATTTCAAACTTTTCAGATTCAAGAATGTTTTTCTCATCTTTCATCCGATATAAAAAAATGCTTTTCGTGATAAAGATGATGTATATGATATAGTAAATTATGAGTTTTAATTTCTTGACATGACTCAAACGAGAAAATAGATTCTTCTTTCAGATTCAACGGATTATCTAGATGCCAACTGAATTTAGCAAAGCGTAAACAGATATGCGATAAATTAAAAAATCGAACCTTCTTCTTCAAATAGTAAGGATCGCATTGTTCAACAAAATCTATGTTCAACACTTAACTAAGCAATTAAATAATCATTTGATCTGTTTCCAACCATGTGCCAGAAGGTATAAAATTAAAAATCAACGTACAACGCGACAACCGGTTTCATGCAAGAGTACATTAAGTCTCTCGAGTACTCTCTACGTCTTTATGAATCTTAATCACACGAATCTATTTGCAGCTTTCAAGTTTTAATTCTTTTATATCGTCTCGCAGTGTTCGTCAATATATTTGCATGTTATATTCCAACAAAAAATATTCAAAGACATTTGCAAAATCTTTCCTTAATCATACAAGACATTTAGATAAATTTTATGACACGGGATACAACAGTAATGAAGCAGTATTTGCATGTTAATTTTTAATTGACATGTCAATGTATGACTTATTTAAAAAGAAAATCGAAAGTGATGTTAATGTTGTAATGTATGCCTCTCCGTTATGTTAATCTCCCAACCTATTTACAAGGATTATAACTCTACTATGAATAATCAAAAGTGATCAATAAAATAAGATGGACGTACTCGTTGGGGTTAGCGTTGTTGTACTTGGCGGCGAGACTCCTCATAAAATCACTATAGTTCCGCCCCATCATCTGTTCCATGTGCTTGAGATGATGAGGTGGCGGTGGACCCTCGGGTCCTCCCAAGGACGTAGCATTTGGCGGCGTCCCCGGGTGACTCGATGAAGAAGGCGTCACGCTCCTCGACGATGTCGAGTTATTGTCAGGCGTGAGTCGTTCCGTTTTAACCTGCAACGTGATAGGATTGCCTTTCTTTAATCGAGACATTACGAGACGCGCACAACCGGATGTAATAAAAAGGAGCAAAACGTGCAGCAATTAACCGGTAATAAAAAGAATGGAGATATAAAGATGAAGTATTAATTAGTAAACGGAAACAATTTGGGTAAATTACGATAAAAGTGTGTTTAACGCTATTTTATTTAACGCTAAAAAGGACAGATTAATAATTATTTGCAAATGCAAATTTTTTTTCAAGTACATTCACTTAAAACATTAGATTAATATAAATTATAATTTTAATATATATCATATAAGATATATTTACAAAAACATTTTGTTATATTTCATCATAAAAGGAATATCCCACTTCAATTAATTTTCTATTCAAACCTTAAATTCTGGAACAGTGTTATGTTCGCGTAGGGTAACTGCGGATAATATACCAATATAGGGAATATTCAACTCGTTGAGTTTAACTGATTAGCAGTGCTTGCGTTAGTGCCACAAAATTATTTACAATTGTGTGCTTAAGTATATAATTGTGTTGTATAAGTATCAAGAAGAACCAAGAAGGGCAACAGTATTGTCTTTATGAAGTAAATATTATGATGGCATGATATACGAAAATGTGTGCTTCTTATAATTTTTATAGTGCTTTATGTAAATTATTAAACATTACACAATATTTAATTCGATTAGTTTGTTAATCTATTAATGTAGGTTAAAATGAAAATATTCAGTATATCATTGATCAGTATTCATTTTTTTAACAGCCACATTGTATAGGTTATCATAAGATGATAGGGCAATATGTCACTACTTTTGTTAAAGGATAAAATGATAGAAGTTATTTTCTCTAATATATAGGTTAGAGCACTATAAACACATATAATTTTCCATATAATTAGTTGTGACAGGATATTCGTATTGACAAATATTTAATAAATAAACTTAAATGTTACTCAATACGATATTATTTATTTACTTATTATTGTATTATATTACTGTTTGTTGTATTATATTTACTGTTCAATTCAAAATTATGAATAGACAATACAGTTTTTTAATCTTTTATAATGGATTGAATTTTCTTGATTACTGGAACTTAGACTTGTAAAACTATGTACTAAATATAAAATAAAACAAATATTTATTTATACATTTAATAGTTACACATTATAACTTCTATTTAAAAAATGATTCAAAATATAATTGGATAATATCTAATTGTTGCAGTAGATGGATTCACGAGGACTTGTAGAAAGATATATTTATGCTGTTAAAAACGTGTCTCTATATTATGTCACAAATATTTATTTTCATTATAAAAATCATTAATAATGTGTTCTTGCAATAAAACAAACAAAATAAACATTATATTTATTTTTTT
>Ga0157362_1001004_pt1 | contig 11123 bp, 10 predicted proteins | sample AttlaeALBM3_FD_111480 | JGI IMG/M metagenome (GOLD analysis project Ga0157362, IMG submission 111480) | Fungus gardens microbial communities from leaf cutter ant in Ribeirão Preto, State of São Paulo, Brazil - Atta laevigata ALBM3 | ecosystem: Host-associated > Fungi > Mycelium > Unclassified ... | reverse complement strand
GCCCGCTCCGCAGGCTGCGCGGGACATGTTGCTCGGACTCGGGGTGGATGACGGACTTTGCTATTGTGCAGACGGGATCGGGCCTGTTGCGGTGCAGGTTTTCGCCTGGCTTTCGGGTTACGGGGTCCATCCGAGTGTAACCGATGGTCTCATGCCGGTTGTGCAGCCCGAAGGGTACCAGGAGGCCCTGGCGGGGCTTCTGGCGGCACGGGATGATTTGGAACTTGCGGTTCTGGGTGTTCTGTCGCAGGCGACGGGCAGTCTACTTCTGTCGCTTGCGGTCGTGGGTGGTGCTGTCAGCCTCGTGGATGCGGTGTTGTGGGCCAATAATGATGAAAAATCCCAGCTTGCGACCTGGGGGCAGGATGATGAACTCATCCGCACGATGGAAAACCGCGAGAAGGACATTCTTGACGCAGGCATGTTCCTGACGCTCGGACGGCAGGTTTCGATCTGAGAAGAAAATGCCCTGAATGGGGCACGATCTTGCCATATTCGGGGATCATTGAAGCTCCAGCCATGAGACAGAACGAGATGATTGGTGACTCGCCCCGCCGGGGATCGGGCGCTATCTCCGGATCTGTCGAACACTGTGAGATTCGAGGAAGATATGTCCGTATCCGTTCGTAGGCCCCTGCTGCGCCACATGGGTACCCATGTCGTGAAAACCTGCTCCATCGGAGCATGGGTCTTTCTGGCCGCGACACCATTGATCGTGGTGGTCTGTGCCATTCACGGCTGAGCCGCTGCATAATCAGGCATGAAAAAAGCCCGGCCTCCTTTTGGGAGTGCCGGGCTTTTTGTATGGGACGTCTGTCTACCGCCCGCGTTTGAGCGGTGGTTCAGGAAGAAGCGGTGGCGTGCTGTCCGGAAATGTCAGCCAGTTATACCAGATTTCGTAGGTTCTGCCTTCAGTCAGTCGCGTCGCGCAGATCAGTTCCATGGTGTCTCTGATCGTTCCATCGGACCATGCACTATAGACGGCGTTGCATTCCTCTTTGCGGAACAGCTTCCAAGCGACTTGCGCCTCGTGGAAATGGGCCAGTGTCTGGGCCGGTGCAGTGCTCGTCTGCATTTTGTGGATGGCAGCCTCAGTATATCGATCGAGTTCTGCCTCAGCCTGTGACAGGTGCAGGCGCTCGCAGGCTTCGCCATCGGGCGTACTGGTTCCATCGCAGGGGGAGGCCGCCAGAGCTGGATGAAGCAGCAATGCCGCTGTGATGCAGCAGGCGGAAAAATAGCAAAACTTCATCGACGGTCTCCGGCGTGTGCGGGCATGAGGAAGGGTCAGGCTTCCCCGTTATCCGGGACCATGATGCTGACGGTAGCGGTAGCGGCAATCCCTTCTTCGCGGCCCGTGAAGCCCAGACGCTCGGAGGTCGTGGCTTTGACCGAGATACGGCTGACACTGACCTTCAGGAGATCGGCGAGGCGGTTGCGCATGGCTTCGGCGTGCGGGCCGATCTTGGGGCGTTCGCAGATCAGCGTGACGTCGGCGTTCACGAGGAAGCCGCCGCGCTCACGGATGCGCTCGCCGGCATGGACGAGGAAGCGGGCCGAGTCCATGTCCTTCCATTCGTTGTCGGATGGTGGGAAATGGCGGCCGATATCACCTTCGGCCAGTGCGCCGTAGATGGCGTCGCACAGCGTGTGGATGCCGACATCGGCGTCGGAATGTCCGGCGAGACCCTTTGTATGGGGCACCTCAATGCCGCACAGGATCAGCTTGCGGCCTTCCTCGAAGGCATGGACGTCATAGCCCAGTCCGACGCGGGGCAGCAGGTTTCGGTCAATCACACCTTCAAGACGCATCAGGTCCTCCGCAACAGTCAGTTTGATATTGTCTTCCGACCCTTGAACGATCGCCACCGGATGGCCGGCCTGTTCGAGCAGGGCGGCATCATCGGTACGGGCATCGCGCAGGGTACGGTGAAGTTCGAGCAGGGTGCCAAAGCGGAAACCCTGTGGGGTCTGGGCGCGCCACAGCCCGTCTCGCGGGACGGTATCGATGATGATGCCGTCGGCAGCTTTCTTGATCGTGTCGATGACGGCGACGGCCGGGATCACGCCCTCATGGGTTTTCAGTGCCTCGATCACGTTCTGCACGACTTCCGCCGGGACGCAGGGACGGGCCCCGTCATGAACCAGCACTAAATCGGGCGGCTCGGGGAGGGCAGCAAGGGCTTCGAGGCCGTTGCGCACGCTGTCATGACGTTCCGCGCCGCCGCTGACGGGGGGCATGATATCCAGTCCCCTGAGGCTGCCGGCCAGCAGGGGGTCGTCCCCGACGGGTAGGAGCACGTCCACATGCGGTAGGAGGGCTTCGGCGGCTCTGCGGATGACGGGTTTTCCCCGCAACATCCGGAACTGCTTGGAAGAATTTTCCCCGTTCTGTGAGGAGGCGTCAAAGCGCCGGCCACGACCGGCGGCGAGAAGGAGGGCAGCGATACGCATGGGGGAGGAATGGGCCGGGACGGCGGGAACGTCAAGCTTGTGTGACTGTTCCTCTGCCTGTCTGTGTGGCCCACTCACGGCCGGTCAGTGCACCAGTGTGCTGTCGTGAGGGCTGTCGAGGCTGAAAACGGGAATACTGACGTCAAAGCGATGGCCCGAGCGGGGCTCCACCATGTGATAGGTGCCGCGCATGAAGCCGGTCGGTGTCGTGAGCATGGCGCCGGACGTATAGTCGAACTGTTCCTGCGGGCCGATTACCGGCTGCTCCCCAACAACGCCATCACCATGGACATGTTCTTTCCGTCCAAGCCCGTCCACGATTTCCCAGCTACGGGAGAGGAGTTGGAACGTGTCTTTGCGTTCGTTCTCGATGCTGATGTGATAGGCCCAGGCGTATTGATGGTCTTCGGGATGGGACTGGTCGTCCAGCCAGAAGGTCCGGACCGTGACCGTCACGTTGTCCGTGGTTTCGCTGAAGCGGGGGGCGCTTTCCATGGCCTCGGCGAGTGCCGTCTCGGGATCGGCGTGCAGATGGGGGTGGGATGACTTGTCAGGCATGACGCCATTGTAAAGCCATCCCGGGGATTTGTCAGGAAAACTTATGCAAGGGCCGCGACAGCCGCCGCACCGCGCTTGAGATCGTCGATCAGGTCTGCCGGATCTTCCAGACCGACGGAGAGGCGGATGGCGCCATCGGTGATGCCGAGACGGGCACGCTCCTCTTCGCTGACGCGCATATGGGTCGTCGTGGCGGGGTGGGTCGCGAGACTCCGGGCATCGCCGAGATTGTTTGAAATCGCGATGATCTTGAAGGCGTTCATGAAGGCGAATGCGCCCTCACGGCCCTTGTCCACCACGAATGCCACCATGGAGCCGCCATTGCTCATCTGGGCTTTGGCGAGTTCATGCTGCGGATGGTCGGCGCGGCCCGGATAGCGGACCTGAACGATTCCTGGCAGTTCGGCCAGCGCATCGGCTACGGCGGCGGCATTACGGGCCATGGCATCCGTACGGAGCTGAAGAGTTTCGAGGCCCTTGAGCAAGACCCAGGCATTGAAGGGTGACAGCGCGTTGCCCGTGTTGCGGGTGAAGGGCTGGAGCGTCTCGTTGATCCACTTGCTGTAGCCGAGCACCGCACCGCCAAGAACGCGGCCCTGTCCGTCGATATGTTTCGTACAGGAATAGACGATCACATCGGCCCCCAGTTTGAGCGGGGATTGTCCAAGCGGGGTGGCGAACACGTTGTCCACGATCAGCAGACCGCCTGCTTTGTGCGTCAGCTCGGCAACGCGGGCGATGTCGAGGACATCGAGCATCGGGTTGGACGGGCTTTCGATCAGTACGGCGGCGGTCGGCTTTGACAGTGCGCGCTCCCAGGCGTCGTAATCCGTGCCGTCCACCAGTTCGGTCTCAATGCCGTAGCGGGGGAGGAGGTTGGTCACGATCCAGTAGCAGGAGCCGAAAATGGCACGGGAAGCCACGACGCGGTCTCCGGCCTTCACATGCGACAGGATGGCCGAGGAGACGGCGCCCATGCCGGTGGATGTGGCGACACAGGCTTCTGCACCCTCGAGGAGGGCCAGACGCTCCTGAAGCGTATCCACGGTTGGGTTGCCGAAGCGGGAATACTGGAAGTGCTGGACGTCCCCTGTGAAGGTCGCAGCGGCCTGTTCGGCGCTGTCATAAACGAAGCCGGAAGTCAGGAAGAGCGCCTCGGACGTTTCGCCGAACTCGGTGCGGTTCGGAGCTTCGTGCAGGAGACGGGTGGCTGTGCGCCAGTTTTCTGAAGACATGATGTCCCTCCATAAGACGCCCTGTCGGTGTAGGGCGCATGTGGTGGGCCGTGGAAGTCCTGGAAATCGTTCGATAACGACGCAGGGCCTCTTTAGCGCAATTCTTTAACCTCGCCGCAAGCCGGCCGCTCAAATCACGAGGGTCAGGCACGCCATGACGTTTCTGACAGGCAGGACTATGAGCCGTATTTCGGTTTTGCGTCAACACCTTGAAGGCGGATTGCGGAGGGCGCACAGAGCGGTTATGATCGGAACCGCAAGCGGGCGTAGTTCAATGGTAGAACGGCAGCTTCCCAAGCTGCATACGGGGGTTCGATTCCCCTCGCCCGCTCCAGGCTTCCTGAAAAACAGTGGTTATTTAGGTACAGGCGGTGCGCTGAGCGTGTCCTGATATTCCTTGCCGTTCCAGACCCAGCGGTCATTTGGGCTGACCAGCAGGTCATGCATGCCCTTGTGGCGCGTGGGCAGGACGGAAATATCGCCGTTCACGGAGTCCAGAACCGTGTTCCACGTGTCGTTGTGCTTTAGATAGACGGACGTTGTGCAGCCTGCGGAACCGCAGAGGCGCGCGGACTGGAGCTGTACGAACAGGGCTTCGTCATTTTTGCCTGAAGAGAGCGGGGCGGAGCCGACGAGCACGACCGGCTGGTCATGGTGCTTGGCCGCGTCCTGAAGATCGTCCTCGTTCAGTTTGCGGGCATCTTCATCCAGCTTCGTGCCCGGATGGGCCGTTAGGATGACGGGGGCGGCACCGGCAATGGCCGACTGCGCTGCATGCCGTGTGTGATGGCGGGTCTTGCCTGTCGCGGCATCCGCACAGGACAGGGATCCGGAGAGCATGAAGGACAGGGCCAGAACCGCCGCAGGGCGGGAAAAAATCTGCTGGATCGACATGAGACCTGTCATAACACGAAATTGAAGAAGAACATTGGTGAAGCTTCGGATGTCATTCGTGACGCAACGTCACCACCAGCACGTCCCGGTAAGCCGGTTGTGACGGATCAACGGGCTGGACAGCCGTGACACCGTGATAGACGCGGTGATCGTCCACGATGGCAGCGTCCAGCGGGTTGGTCAGAGTAAAGGAGCCAAGTGGCTCTTTGCGCATGTCATGGATCGTGGTGACGCCCTGTTCCACGTTGTGACGAGCAACCATCAGCACCAGAACCCAGTCCACGCCATCGCGGTGCAGGCCTTCGGGCGTGGGGTGGCCTTCATTGCCTGGACGGGCCTCGATGCGGAACTGATGGACTTCGACATGCCAGACCGGCGGCTTTTCCGTCGGCGGTGTCAGGGAATCCGCGATACGGCTGATTGTGTGGATTGCGGCTGTCATGGCGGGATGGGTGGCAATGGTGTCCGCTACGGCGGGAAACCAGCGTTCGACCCCGCCATTGAGCAGGTTGTAGTCCCGGCTCTGATAATGGGGCTGGTGTTTTTTCCGGGTGATGGTGTCGCGCGAGACGGAGAAGGTCGCATAACGGCGTCGGCGGTAACGGCCACCATCCGCCATGTAGCGGTCAAGACCCAGATGATTCCAGCTCTCGGCAAATCCCTGCCAGTCCGTTAGGCCTTCATGCTCAAACAGAGGGCGTGTGACGTCGGCCTGCAGGAAGGAAAAGCCTTTTTCCAGCAGTGTATCTTCGATGCCGGTCAGAACCCTGTCAAAGGGCGGAGAGAGATCGGTAGGGTTCATGAGTTCTCGGACCAAGGGACGCAGGGTTAGGTGAGGCTGCGTCCCACATTCCCTCTTTGACAGGCTTCTGAAAAGGGATTTCAGGCGCCCAGATCAGGTTTGACCGGCGAAAGATGTTCGCGGACCGTGCTGCAGGCTGTGGGGGCCAAACCGAGGATGCCTGCGAGGTGCTGGCGGTACAGTCCCTCATGGATCAGACGCGCAGCCAGACCTGACAGCAGGCCGCCGCCGAAGCTGCGTTTGGTGTCCAGCATTCCCCAGCCGTTGTAGTCTCCCAGGGCCACGACGGCACCGCGGTCATTATAGGCAAAGGGGGCAGGGGTCCTGCCGGCGATGATTTCCGGTAGGGCACGGCTAAGATACTGGCCTTCCTGGCGGGCGGCCTGAGCCGTCGGCGCGATCGGGGCTGAATCGATGCGGGAGCAGTCGCCGATGGCGAAAACGGCCGGGTCCTGCGTGGTCTGAAGCGTGGTGGTCACGCCGAGCTGGCCCGAGCGTCCGCGTTCCAGACCTTCGAGAAGGTTCGTGGCATCCGAGGCGCGCACGCCGGCGGCCCAGATGCGGAGGCTTGCGGGGATGTGCTCGCCGGATTTGAGGCTGAAACCGGTCTCGTCCGCGCCGACCACCATGGCTTCAGTCCGCACCGATATCCCGAGCTTTTCAAGCTGCTGCGTGGCGGCGGTGGAGACGGCCTCGGGGAAGGCCGGCAGGATGCGGGGGCCAGTCTCGATCAGGACGGCGTTCAGCAGGGATTTGCGAACGGCTGCTCCCAAACCGCGGGCGTCATCGATGGATTTGCATAGTTCAGCAATCAGCTGGACGCCGGTTGCGCCACCGCCGACGATGCCGATAGAGAGCTTCTCGCCAGCGGCACGGGCTTTCTGGACGGCTTCGCGGAAGGTGGCGAAGAGCGCGTCGGCGTCGTTCAGGCTGTCGATGAACATACAGTGATCGACAATGCCGGGAATGCCGAAGTCATTCGCGCGCGAGCCGAGAGCGACCACAAGATAATCGTAAGGCAGTGTCGCACCGGTATCGAGCGAGACGGTCTTGTTTTCGCGATTGACGGCGACGGGGCTGCCCTGGACGAAGGTGAAGCCGAACTTTGTGGCCGTTTCCTTGAAGGGGATGCAGTTCCCCTGATGCTGCATGGTGCCCGCAGCGAATTCGTGCAGAGCCGGCTTCCAGTAATGGACAGGGCTGCGGTCAATGAGTGTCAGGGAGATGTTCTGGCGACGGCCCAGCGCTGCAGCGGCTTCAAGCCCCCCAACGCCACCGCCAAGAACAAGCACGCGAGCTCCAGCAGACATGGATTTTTCCTCATATCAAGTACGAAACGGCACCCGGATTTTGCTAATGGCCGAGGCGGGGCTGCACAAGCCCCGCTCTCGCTGACGTGTTGGGGTGGTCAGCTGCGGTAGGAGCCGTTGATGTCGATGTAGCCATGCGTCAGATCGCAGGTCCAGACGCGGGCCTCTCCGTCGCCCAGGCCGAGATCGACGGCAATTTCGATCTCCTGACCCTTCATGTGGGCAACGACCGGGGCTTCATCGTAATTCTCTACGACGCCGCCATCTTTTGCGATCCACGTGCCGCCGATGGCGACGGAGAGACGGTCGCGGTCTGCGGGTTCTCCGCTTTTTCCCACTGCCATGACCACGCGGCCCCAGTTGGCGTCTTCGCCCGCAATGGCGGTTTTAACGAGGGGGGAATTGGCGATGCACAGTGCGATGCGGTGGGCGGAGAGATTGGAATCCGCTCCGGTGACGGCGATACGGACAAGCTTTGTTGCGCCTTCGCCATCGCGGACCACCATCAGCGCGAGCTCCAGCAGGAGATCGTTCAGCGCAAGGGTAAACTCGGCGAGAGCAGGGTCATTAACGTCGTCGACTTCGGGATTGTCGGCCAGTCCGGTCGCGAAAATCATCAGCATGTCCGAAGTGGACGTGTCCGAATCGACGGTAATCGAATTGAAGCTCTGGGAGCAGCCGGAGGCCAGCAGGGACTGCAGCACGTTCTGCGGCAGTTTGGCGTCGGTTGCGACATAGGCCAGCATCGTGGCCATGTCGGGGGCAACCATGCCCGATCCCTTGGCAATGCCCTGGATGCGGACGGGGGTGCCGTTGATTTTCACATCGCGACGTGCGGCCTTGGGGAAGGTGTCCGTCGTCATGATGGCGCGAGCGGCATCGGGCCAGCCATTATCTTCCAGTCCGGCCTTGGCGGCGGGAAGGGCGGCGATGATGCGGTCCTGCGGCAGTTTTTCGCCGATTACGCCTGTAGAGGCGAGAAAGACGTCCTGCGGGGGGCAGTCCAGAAGTCGTGCGGTGGCGTCCGCGCAGTCTTCGCAGGCCTGGATTCCGGCGCGGCCGGTAAAGACGTTCGCATTGCCTGCATTGACGAGCAGGGCCCGGGCATAAGGGGTCGTCAGAGCCTCACGGCACCACAGGACAGGGGCGCCAGGGCAGGCGTTCTTTGTATAGACGCCTGCCGCCACCGTGCCGGGAACGAATTCCGCGAGCATCAGGTCCGTACGGCCCTGATAGCGTATGCCCGCGGCGACGGCGGAAAGCCGCACGCCCGCAATCGTTGCAAGATCCGGCAGCGGACGAGCGAGCGGAGAGACGGGGAGCGGCTTTGCCATGGTCTTACTTCTTTGCAGGTGCGGCAGCCGGGGCTGCATTCGGGATCACCTTGCCCTGTGCGTCGTAGTGAACGACCTTCACCTGGGATTCAGCGGCCTGAACGATGTCACGCACCTTGTCGCGGATCAGCTCCTGACGGACCTGGTCGTGGACCTGGTCGAAGGTCGGGATCGGGGCCGTGCGGGTCGCGAGAACCTGGATCACGTGCCAGCCGTACTGGGTGTGAACAGGCGTCTGGGTGATCGTGTTCGGCTTCATGGCGAAGGCGGCGGCAGAGAAGGCAGGCAACATGTCAGCCTTCTTGAACCAGCCGAGATCGCCGCCATTTGCGCCAGCCGACCCTTTGTCCTTGGAGAGCTGCGCGGCGAGCTTACCGAAGTCAGCCCCCTTGTCGAGCTGGGCGATGATGTCCTTGGCCTGCGCCTCGCTGTCCACGAGGATGTGGCGGGCGTGGATTTCTTCTTCCGGCTTCTTGTTCGCATAATGCGTCTGATAGAAGTCGTGCAGAGTGGCATCGGTGACCAGCGGGCTGACTTTTTCTTCGAGATAGGCGTTCTGGAGCGCATTCGCGGCAGCGGCATCCATGGCAGCCTTCACGTCCGGCTTGCGGGTCAGGCCTTCCTTCTCAGCGGCGAACTGCACGGCCTTCTGGTCAACGAGTTGGTTGACGATGAGCGGGACCAGAACGGACGGCTGGATCTGGCGGGCCTGCGGCGGAAGATTGCCCGCTGCCCGCTGCACGTCGCCCAGCGTGATCTTCGCACCATTGACGGTGGCGATCAGCATGTCGGGGTTGGGGGCGGCGGCCGGAGCGGCGGCTGGTGCTGCGGCAGCGGGGGCTGCTGCGGGAGCGGCGAAAACCGTCGATGCTGCGACCGACGTACCGGCCAGAAGGGCGGCGAGAGCGAAAGTGGAGCGGGAAAGCCGCATGTGGGGACTACCTCGGATGTAACCTAGAAAAGGATGGTCTGCACCATGACAAAGGCTGGTCCGCCCTGCAAGGGTGCGGTCCGTTACCATTCCTTCACGCACGATGCAGGCGGGTGTCGTGCGAGGTACGGAGCCGGTCAGAGATGTGACACTGTGATGACAATGGGAACATTTCATCGGAGTTCTGGGCGGGCTCTCCATTGACCCTTTGCGGCCCGGGTCCTATCTCCAGCAGACGTGAAAATCCTGACGGCACGATGTGACGGCTCTTTTCGGTAGTGGAAAGAGCTGGCGCTCCGGGCCTTCGGCATCTCAAGGTTCAGCATGTTCGCACGCCTCGCCCGCGCCCTTTTCGGTTCTGCCAACGATCGCACGCTCAAGGCGTATCAGCGCCGTGTGCCCGAGATCAATGCATTGGAGCCTGCGGTTCAGGCCCTGTCTGACGAGCAGCTTCGGCACAAGACGGTAGAGTTCAAGGAGCGCCTGGAAAAGGGCGACACCCTTGATAGTCTGCTGCCTGAAGCCTTTGCGGTCTGCCGCGAGGCATCGCGCCGTGTTCTGGGGAAGCGTCACTTTGATGTGCAGATGATCGGCGGTATGGTGCTGCATGCGGGCCGCATTGCCGAAATGCGAACCGGCGAAGGCAAGACCCTTGTGGCGACTCTGGCGGTCTATCTGAACGCGCTGAGTGGCAAGGGTGTGCATGTCGTCACAGTGAACGACTATCTTGCGCGGCGTGACGCGGAAGAGATGTCTGTTCTCTATAGCTTCCTCGGGCTGACGACGGGTGTGATCGTGCCGAACCTGTCAGACGGGGAGCGTCGCGAGGCTTATGCCGCGGACATAACCTACGGCACAAATAACGAGTTCGGCTTCGACTACCTGCGCGACAACATGAAATATTCGCTCGCCGACATGGTGCAGCGTCCTTTCAACCATGCGATCGTGGATGAGGTGGACAGCATCCTGATCGACGAGGCGCGGACGCCGCTCATCATTTCCGGTCCTGCGGATGACAGCTCCGACCTCTATCGCTCTGTCGATGATGTGGTCGTGAAGCTCGTTCAGGAGCCGGATGTTTACGATAAGGATGAGAAGCTACGTTCCGTCACGCTGACCGAACATGGTTCACATCGGGTTGAAGAGCTACTTGCTGAAGCAGGCGTGCTTCAGGACGGCGGCCTATACGACATTCATAACGTCGCGGTGGTCCATCACGTCCAGCAGTCCCTGCGGGCGCATACGCTGTTTACGCGGGATGTGGATTACATCGTGCGTGACGGCAAGGTCATTATTATCGACGAGTTCACCGGCCGTATGATGGACGGACGCCGCTATTCGGATGGTCTGCATCAGGCGCTGGAAGCCAAGGAGCATGTGGAGATCCAGCAGGAGAACCAGACGCTCGCTTCCATCACGTTCCAGAATTATTTCCGGCTCTATCCGAAGCTGTCCGGCATGACCGGTACGGCTATGACTGAGGCCGATGAGTTCGCGGAAATCTATCACCTCGACGTGGTGGAAATCCCGACGAACCTGCCGGTCCAGCGGATCGATACGGATGACGAGGTCTATCTGACGGCTGCGGAAAAGTTCAATGCCGTG
>Ga0157362_1001003_pt1 | contig 11124 bp, 10 predicted proteins | sample AttlaeALBM3_FD_111480 | JGI IMG/M metagenome (GOLD analysis project Ga0157362, IMG submission 111480) | Fungus gardens microbial communities from leaf cutter ant in Ribeirão Preto, State of São Paulo, Brazil - Atta laevigata ALBM3 | ecosystem: Host-associated > Fungi > Mycelium > Unclassified ... | reverse complement strand
TGGTGGTAGGCGGCCTGGCGCTGGTGTCGCCGGCGGTCATGTCGTCCGGTCATTCGGCCATGCGCCTCGGTCTGGACGGACGCTACGGGCTGCAGGACGTGGCGCTGATGCTGGTGCTCAAATCCCTCGCCTCCGCCGTCTCCATCGGCTCCGGCTTCCGCGGCGGCCTGTTCTTCGCCTCGCTGTTCCTCGGCGTGCTGACCGGCACCCTGTTCGGGGACGTGCTGACTCTGATCACCGCGCAATCCCTCTCGCCCGTCATCTGCGCGCTGATCGCGATGAGCGCCATGGCGGTGACGATCGTCGGCGGGCCGCTGACGATGGTGTTTCTCGCCCTCGAATCGACGGGCAGCCTTCCGCTGACGGCGGCTGTCCTCGCCGCTTCCGTCGTGGCGTCCCTGACCGTGCGGCGGACCTTCGGCTACTCCTTCGCCACCTGGCGCTTCCATCTCCGGGGCGAAAGCATCCGCAGCGCAGTGGATATCGGCTGGATCCGCAACCTCACCGTCGGCCGCATGATGCGGCGTGAGCTGCGGCTGCTGCGCTGGGACTCCACGGTCGCGACGGCGCGGCGAGAGTATCCGCTGGGCTCGGCGACCCGGCTCGTGCTGCTCGACGAAACCGGCGCGTATTTCGGCCTCGTCCTGGTCCCGGAGCTGCACAACCCCGAGGCCGACGACGCGGCGCTGGCCGACCTCGTGCACCATCACGACGTGGTGCTGCTGCCGCAGATGACGGTGAAGGAGGCGGTGGCGCTGTTCGAGCAGGCGGAGGCGGATGCGCTTGTGGTGGTGGATGATCGCCAGCGCCGGCAGCCGCTCGGGCTGCTGACCGAGCAGCATGCGCTGCGGCGCTACAGCGAGGAGCTGGATCGGAAGCGCCGGGAACTGTCCGGCGAAACCTGAGGCGGCAGTGCTCCGGAACACCGGCCCCTGAAACGGCGAAGGCGCCGGGAGCAAGGCTCCCGACGCCTCCAGACCGCGGCTGGATCCGGATGGATCAGACCGAGTAGTACATCTCGAACTCGGCCGGGTGCGGCGTGTGCTCGAACTTGTACACTTCCTGCCACTTGATGGCGCAGTAGCTCTCGATCTGGTCGAGGGTGAAGACGTTGCCGGCCAGCAGGAAGTCGTGGTCGGCTTCAACCGCCTGCAGCGCTTCGCGCAGCGAGCCGCACACGGTCGGGATCGACTTCAGATGTACCGGCGGCAGGTCGTACAGAACCTTGTCCATCGCTTCGAAAGGATGGATCTTGTTCTTGATGCCGTCGAGGCCGGCCATCAGCATGGCGGCAAAGGCGAGGTAGGGGTTCGCGGTCGGGTCGGGGAAGCGGACCTCGACGCGCTTGGCCTTCGGGCTCGTCGCATACGGGATGCGGCAGGAGGCGGAGCGGTTGCGCGCCGAGTAGGCGAGCAGCACGGGCGCCTCGAAGCCCGGGATCAGGCGCTTGTAGCTGTTGGTCGACGGATTGGTGAAGGCGTTCAGCGCCTTCGCGTGCTTGATGATGCCGCCGATATAGTAGAGGGCCGTGTCCGACAGGTCGGCATAGCCGTTGCCGGCCATAACGGGCTTGCCGTCCTTCCAGATCGACTGGTGCACATGCATGCCCGAGCCGTTGTCGCCGTAGATCGGCTTCGGCATGAACGTCGCCGTCTTGCCGTAGGAATGGGCGACGTTGTGGATGCAGTACTTGTAGATCTGCATGAAGTCGGCCGCCTTCACGAGCGTCGCGAACTTCGTGCCGAGCTCGTGCTGCGACTGCGCCACCTCGTGATGGTGCTTCTCGATCGGCAGGCCCATCTCGCCCATCGTGGAAAGCATCTCGGCGCGCAGGTCATGCTCGCTGTCGACCGGCGGGACGGGGAAGTAGCCGCCCTTCACGCCCGGGCGGTGGCCCATATTTCCTTCCGGGTAGTCCTTCATGTTCGCGCCCGGGCCCTCGATGCTGTCGAGCTGGTAGGAGGCGAAGTTCGGGCCGGTGCCGAAGCGGACGCTGTCGAAGATGAAGAACTCGGCCTCGGGACCGAAGAAGGCGGTGTCGCCGATGCCCGTGGACTTCAGGTAGGCCTCGGCAAGCTTCGCCGTCGCGCGCGGGTCGCGGTTGTAGAACTGCCCGGTCGAAGGCTCCACGATGTCGCAGAACAGGATCATCTGCGGCTTGGCGGCGAACGGGTCCATGACCGCGCTCTCGGGGTCCGGCATGAGGATCATGTCGGACTCGTTGATCGCCTTCCAGCCGGCGATGGACGAGCCGTCGAACATGATGCCGTCGCGGAACACGTCCTCGTCGATGGTCGAAACGTGCTGGGTGGTGTGCTGCCACTTGCCGCGCGGATCGGTGAAGCGCAGGTCGACATACTCGACCGAGTGCTCCTTCAGCAGATCCAACACCTTCGCCACGTTGGCGTTCGGGCCCGACGGGGCGGGGGCGGGAGCGGGAGTCGCTTTCTTGGCCATCCGGTTACCTGCTGGTTCGACGGCCGCCCTACGCGGCCGGCTGAGACTGTTGCTCGGGACGCGCGGCAGCCTGGGCGCCGCACATGATGGGCGATGCTGCCACGACGGAGATGATCGGCAAGGGGGCGCGCTCAAAAAACTGACACAAGTTCCGGCGCCGCTCCCGAAAAATCTCGCCTCGGTCCCCGAAGCGACCTCTTCTTAGGCGAGATGGGGCTGGCGGGACAGACGGGCCGCACGAATCGGTGCGGCCGCCCGCATCAGATGGCGTCTTCGCCGCGCTCGCCCGTGCGGATGCGGACCACCTCGTCGAGCGTCGAGACGAAGATCTTGCCGTCGCCGATCCGGCCGGTGCGGGCGGCTTCCACGATGGCCTCGACCGCACGCTCCGCGATCCGGTCGTCGCACACCACCTCCACCTTCACCTTGGGCAGGAAGTCCACGACGTACTCGGCGCCGCGATAGAGCTCGGTGTGGCCCTTCTGCCGGCCGAAGCCCTTCGCTTCCGTTACGGTGATGCCCTGCAGCCCGATCTCGTGCAGCGCCTCCTTCACCTCGTCCAGCTTGAAGGGCTTGATGATGGCTTCGATCTTCTTCATGGCCCGATCTTTTAACGCGGGTCGGGCGTGTCCGCCACAGAAGCGTCGCTTCGAGCGTCGCGGGCGACTTTGGCGGCCGGTCGATCGAGGCTAGAAACGCGTCATGAAGCCTTTCAACAGCCTCCTGTCCGCGTCGCCGACGACGGTCTTCACGGTGATGTCGGCCCTGGCCGTGCGTCACGGGGCCATCAATCTGGGGCAGGGCTTTCCCGACACCGAAGGCCCCGCGGACATCGTGGCCGCGGCGGCCGAGGCGCTGCAGGACGAGGCGCTGGGGCCGCTGCGCAACCAGTATCCGCCGCTGGCCGGTCTGCCGGAGTTGCGGCAGGCGGTGGCGCGGGCGAACCGGCGCTTCTACGGGCTGGAGATCGACCCGGCGACGGAGGTGGTCGTGACCTCCGGTGCGACGGAGGCGCTGGCGGCGTCCCTTACGGCGCTGATCGATCCGGGCGACGAGATCGTGCTGATCGAGCCGCTCTACGACACCTACCTGCCGGTCGTGCGCCTGCTGGGCGGCGTGCCGCGCCTGGTCCGGCTGTCCCCGCCGGACTGGCGCCTGCCGCGTGATGCTCTGGCGGCGGCCTTCGGGCCGAAGACCAAGGCCCTGCTCCTGAACAGCCCGATGAATCCGTCCGGCAAGCTCTTCGATGCGGAGGAGCTTTCCTTCCTGGCCGCACTGCTGGAGCGCCACGATGCGTATGCCGTGTGCGACGAGGTGTACGAGCACCTCACCTTCGGGGGGGCGCGCCACGTGCCGCTGATGACGCTACCCGGCATGCGGGAGCGCTGCGTGCGAATCGGCAGCGCCGGCAAGAGCTTCTCCCTGACCGGCTGGAAGGTTGGCTACGTCACCGCTGCCGCGCCGCTGGCTGGGGTCATCGCGAAGGCGCACCAGAACTTCACCTTCACCACGCCGCCCAACCTGCAGCGCGCCGTCGCGCTGGGGCTGGACAAGGACCAGGCATATTTCGCCGCGCTGTCGTCCGATCTGGAGCGCAAGCGCGACCTGCTGTCCGCCGGCCTGCGGGCGATCGGCTTCGACGTGCTGCCCTCTGACGGCAGCTACTTCGTGATTGCCGACATCCGGCCGCTCGGATTCGCCGGCGACGACGTCGCGTTCTGCCGCCACATCACGGAGGCGGCGGGCGTTGCCGCCATTCCGGTGTCCGCCTTCTACGACGGCGCGGAGGCGCCGGATCATTACGTGCGCTTCGCCTTCTGCAAGCAGGATTCCGTGCTGGAAGACGCGCTGTCCCGCCTGCGGATCTGGGCGCAGGGCCGCCCGGCGGTGTCGGTCTGAATGGGGGACGACGGACGATTGACGTCCCGTGGCGGCTCCACTAAACCCGCCTCCGCTGTGGCGGACGTAGCTCAGTTGGTAGAGCGCCAGGTTGTGGTCTTGGATGTCGCGGGTTCGAGCCCCGTCGTTCGCCCCAGTTTCTTCTCCCTTCGGTGATGCAGGTCGCGGCCCTGGTGCTGGCCGGCGGCGAGGCACGCCGGCTTGGCGGCATCGACAAGCCGCTGATCGCGCTCGGCGGCCGGCCGATCCTGTCCCACATCCTCGAGCGCCTGCCGCCCGGGCTGCTCGCCACCGCGCTCAGCGCCAATGGCGATCCCGCGCGATACGCCGCCTTCGGCATGCCGGTCCTGGCCGATGATGTGCCTGGCATTGGGCCGCTGGCCGGGCTTGCGCGCGGCCTCGACTGGGCGAGGGGGCTGGGCGCGGAGGCGCTGCTGACGATCCCGGGCGACACGCCCTTCATCCCGCCCGACCTCCTTCGCCGCCTGTCACCCGCGCCTGCCGTCGCCGTCTCCGGCGGCCGTCGCCACCATCTCGTCGCGCTGTGGCCGGTTGCGTGGGCGGTGCCGCTGCGGGCGCATCTCCAGCAGCTGGGCGTGGATTCGCCCCGCCGTGCGTTCGGCGTGCGCGCCTTCGCCGACCGGCTGGGGATCCGCGAGGTGGTCGTTCCGGATGCGCCTTTCGACCCGTTCTTCAACGTCAACACGCCGGAAGACCGGGACGAGGCGGAACGGCTGGCGGCGGACGCGGCTTTTACAAAACGAAGCACGCCGACGCTTTGATGCCGCAATCCGGCCCCGCGGTCGCCACGGGGTCGGCGTTGTATGGTGTGCAAGATGAAGAAGGAGGGAGCTATGCGAATCCTCAAGCCTGCCCTGGTCGGTCTCGCCCTGCTGGGCGCTTCCGCCACCGTGGCGTCCGCGCAGCCTTATTACGGAGCCCCGCCGCCCCCGCCGCCGGCCGTGGTCTACGCTCCGCCGCCTCCGCCGCCCGGCTGGTATGGCCCGCATTACTACTGGCAGGGCCGTCACTGGCATCACCGCGTGTGGGCGTATGACCGGTGGCACCGGGGCTACTGGCGCTACTGGTAAGACTTCTCCGGCCGCGTGAAGGGGAGCGTGTGCGTCAAGGCGCGCACGCTCCTTCGCGCTTTGTCGGAACAGGACGCGATTGAACTAGGTCTGTCCGCTCCCGGCCGCGAAGGTGAGCCGGAGCCCTTCCGCCAGCCCGATCGGCGCCATGCCGAGCATGTCGCGCATCGGCGTGATGTCAAATGCCTTGTCTTCCATGAGGCGGCGGATCTCGTCCGGGCCGATCCGCGGCAGGAAGGGGACGGGCCGCAAGGCCGTCGCGACGGCCATCAGCAGCGGCGCGGGCAGGGCAAGGAGCCGCGGCCTTCGCAACCCTGCTTCCTTCGCCACGGCCAGCACGAAATCCCGATACGGCAGCGGCTCCGGCCCTGCGACCACCAGTGCGACCGGTCCAGCCCAGTCGCGGTCGAGCGCCGCCAGGATGCAGCGCGTGAGGTCGGACTGGTGGATCGGCTGGACGAGCGCCCGTCCGCCGCCCGGGAGGGGCGCGAGGGGCAGGCGGCTCAGCAGGGCGGCGAGGCGCTGCACGTTGTCCTCGCCCTGGGCGCCATAGATCATGGTGGGGTGAAGGATCACGCCGCTGCGCCCGGAAGCGAGGAAGGCGCGCTCCCCGGCCAGGACGCCGTTGCCGTGCGCATCGGGCCAGCGCGTGTACTTCCGCGTCGAGCCCAGGAACACCAGCCGCGCCCGCGGCGGCGCGGCCGCGATCACCGCGGCGGCATGCCGGGCGTGGGCGGTGCTTACCACGCGCACCGCGTCGTGGAGTGCAGCCTGCAGGGCGCGCGGATCGCGGAGGTCGGCGAGGCGCGGAGGCAAGGTGATCCCGGTGTCGTTCCAGCGGTCCCGGTCACGCACCACCGGCACCACCTGATCGCCACGCGCCAGGAGGGCGCGGACCAGCGCCTGGCCGGAGCGGCCGGAGGCGCCGATGACATGTACGGGCGTTCCGGGGGAGGGATGGTCGTCGGAGTGCGGCATGCGCTCACTCTGCGGGCGGCGGCCGAGGGAGGCAAATACAGCCGTCCCTGTTGCGGTATCCTATTACCACAAAGCAAAAGCCGATGATTTTCCAGGGGTTGTTCAGGCTGTGCCCCAAGGTTCGCGCTTGACAGGGCGTGGCGGTGCAGGGATAACCCGCGCCTCTCGTGACCGCTCCTGAAGACGGAACACCCGCTCCATGAAGACCACCCTCTCGCTGAAGCCTGCGGAGGTGACGAAGAACTGGGTCCTGATCGACGCCGACGGCCTCGTTCTCGGCCGGCTCGCCGCCATCATCGCCCAGCGCCTTCGCGGCAAGCACAAGCCGCAGTTCACCCCGCATGTCGATTGCGGCGACCACGTCGTCGTCATCAACGCGGAGAAGGTGCGCCTGACCGGCAACAAGACCGGCCAGAAGCTGTTCCACTACCACACGGGCTTTCCGGGTGGCATCAAGGAGCGGACGATCGCGCAGCGCCTCGGCGGCAAGAACCCGGGCCACGTGATCACCAAGGCGGTTGAGCGGATGATCACCCGCGGCCCGCTGCAGCGCGCCCAGATGAAGAACCTGCACGTCTATGGCGGCGCCGCGCACCCGCATGACGGCCAGCAGCCGCAGCCGCTCGATGTGGCGAGCCTGAACCGCAAGAACTCCGTCAACGCGCCGCGCGTGGGAGCCTGATCATCATGTCCGAGACCCAGATCAACAACGGCGCGACCACGGGCGCCCGCACCGGCTCCCTCGCCGACCTGAAGGACATGGCGGCCAGCGCCGGCGTGGCCGTCTCGCCCGAGCAGGCGATCGTTCGCGAGCCGAAGCGCGATGCGCAGGGCCGTTCCTACGCCACCGGCCGCCGCAAGGACGCCGTGGCCCGCGTGTGGATCAAGCCCGGCAAGGGCGACATCACCGTGAACGGCCGCAAGGTCGGCACGTATTTCGCGCGCCCGGTTCTGCGCATGCTGATCACGCAGCCCTTCCTGGTGGCCGACCGCTACAACCAGTTCGACGTGTACTGCACCGTCGCGGGCGGTGGTCTGTCCGGCCAGGCCGGCGCCGTGCGCCATGGCATCAGCCGTGCGCTCACCTACTACGAGCCGAACCTGCGCGGCATCCTGAAGGTCGCCGGCTTCCTCACCCGCGACCCCCGCGTCGTCGAGCGCAAGAAGTACGGCAAGGCGAAGGCCCGTCGGTCCTTCCAGTTCTCCAAGCGCTGATCCCGGTTCTCCGGAGCGTGTGCCAAAAGGGGCGGGACCTTCGGGTTCCGCCCTTTTCGTTTGCCCCGTAAGATGCCGTTGCTTCAGGAGCCCGATCCCGCGTGACCCAGCCCAGCGTGTTCATCGACGGCGAGGCCGGAACCACCGGTCTCGGCATCCGCCAGCGCCTGGCGCAGCTTCCCGTGACCCTGCGCTCGATCGAGCCGGAGCGGCGCAAGGATCCGGGTGCGCGGCGCGCGATGATGGAGGAGGCCGACCTCGTCGTGCTGTGCCTTCCGGATGCGGCGTCGAAAGAGTCGGCCGAGCTCGCCGCCTCGCTGTCGCGGCCGCCGAAGCTGCTGGACGCCAGCACCGCATTCCGCACCGATCCCGATTGGACCTACGGCTTTCCGGAGATGACGAAGGGGCAGGCTGATGCCATCGCCGCGTCCGCGCACGTCTCCAATCCCGGCTGCTATCCCACGGGCGCGATCGCGCTGCTTCGCCCGCTGATCGAGGCCGGGCTGCTGCCGGGCGACCACCCGATCGCCATCAACGCCATCAGCGGCTATTCCGGTGGCGGCCGCGCGATGATCGCGGCGCATGAGGCCGAGGGCGGCCCTGCCTTCGAGCTCTACGGCCTCACGCTCGAGCACAAGCACGTGCCGGAGATCCGCATGCAGGCCGGGCTGATCGAGCCACCGATCTTCGTGCCGTCCGTCGGGCATTTTCCGCAGGGCATGATCGTGTCCATCCCGCTGCATCTCGACCGGCTGCCGGGCCAGGTGACGGGAGCCGATTTCGAGGCGGCGCTGCGCGACTGGTACGAGGGGTGCGACCGGATCGCGGTGGGCGGCGAGTCCGGCGGCACGCTGGTCGCCGAGGCCCTGGCGGGCAGCGACCGCATGGAGCTGCGTGTGTTCGCCAACGAGGCGCGTCGGCATGCGCTGCTGACCGCGCGGCTGGACAATCTCGGCAAGGGCGCCTCGGGTGCCGCCATCCAGAACATCGCCCTGATGCTGGATCTCCCGGTGCCGCCCGCCGGCTAGGAAGAGCCTTCGCGGGCGAGGGGGCAGAGGCGGACGCCGTCCGCTTCCAGGTTGGTCTCGACAGGTAGGCAGGCTCCGGCGCGCCGGAGATGGAAGCGCGCCACCGTTCCGGGATCTCCTGCCTGTCCCGGGATCTCGAGCACCCAGAGCGGCCCAGCGTGGTTGTCCACGATGTCCGTCAGGCGCCGCATGAAGGGGCTGCCGGGGATGAGCCGCGTCATGTTGTTGTCGATGCCGATGAAGCGCGTGCGCGGGTCGGCAAACGTTGCCAGATAAGCGAGCGGCGCGTCGCCGGAGACGAGCACCATGTCCTGCGGGCCGAGCGGCGGCAGTTTGACCGCGCTGGCGACGAGACCCGGAGGCGGGCGCCCCCAATCGGGATAGAGGGTGATCGCCGCCGTCCCGGCCAGCAGCGCCGCCAGCGCAAGCTCGGGCAGCCACCGGCAGGCGCGCCGGAGTGGCGTCAGGGCCAGCAGCAGGACCAGTCCGGACAGCAGCTCGACAGGTGCGAGATAGCGCAGCACGCCGAACTGCAGTTCCCAGAACAGGACGAATACGGCGCAGAAGACCAGAAGCCGCCCGCCGCTGCGCCCGATGGTCGCTCTGCGGCACAGGGCGGCAACGAGGATCGCCATCGCACCGAGCCAGGCGAGCGCCAGGCGCGGGTCGCGAAGCGGCAGTTCCGACGCCCGCGTGCTGGACCACAGGCTCCAGGTGAACGGGTAGAACAGATGCTCCCGGAGGCCGCGCGGCAGCGCGCGGGGGTCGCTGAAATCGACCCGCCCGATGAGCGGCGCGTGGAAGATCGTGTTTAGGTAAGGAAAGAACGGGTCGCCGAACGCACTCCACGTGCGGAACCACCACCAGCCGCCGCTGGCCAGCGCGCCCAGGACGCCGCTCGCACCGAACAGGATGAGATCGCGCATACGGCGGCGCGGGCTCCCGTCGCCCGCAAGAAGGAGTGCCGCGGCGCCCGCCGGCAGGGCAGGCGCGGCGGTGAGCTTCAGCCCGGCCGCGGCACCCATCAGCAGCCCGGCGGCGGCAACGGGCGCCCACCTGGCCTGCGGCCGCATCAAAAACAGCAGTCCTAGGAGCGCAAGGCAGCCATCCGGCATCTCGCTCATGGAGGTGCCGGTGGTCGGCCAGCCCGCCGCGCCGGTCGCGCCGAACAGGATCGCGAGCAGCAGGCCCGGTCGGCTCAGCGGGCGGCCGCCGGGCCGGAGGGTGCGCCCGATGAACCACGCGAACCCGACGGCCAGCGCGCTTGGCAGGGCGAGCAGCGCATCGAGCAGGGCCGGCGCCTGGTTCAGCCGGGCATGCAGCCAGTAGACCGGGATGTCGAGCGTGGGGGCGTGGAAGGTCTGGCGCTGCGCGGGGATGAGGTCCGTGCCCGGCGCCTTCTCCAGCGCGGCGAACCCGTCATAGAGGTGGTAGTTCCGGAAGTCCCAGCTCGCATCCGGTCCACGATGGACGGAGACGAGGAGCATCGCCGCGCCCAGCAGCAGCGCGATCAGCAGGTCCATCCACGCGACCCGCCGGCTCCAATGGTTCGCCCCGTTCATCGCAGTCCGAGGAACTGCACGAACATGCTGCGCAGGCGCGTGTCCGCGTCGAGCTGGTGGACGATGGGGACGCTGCCGTCGATCTGCATGGTGAGCGTCACCGGCGTCGGCCCCGGCGGTGGCTCGCCCAGCGGCAGGTCCAGCGAAAGCGGGCCCGGTCCGGCGAGGGCGATGCGCCGCTGGAGCGTGTCGCCCAGCGCGAGCGTCAGGGTCCGCGTCTGCCGGCGACCTTGCGGGCCTGGTGCGAACAAGCCGTCGGGCAGGATGGCGTGCAGGATGAGCCGGCGTTGGCTGGTGCGTAGAAGCCGGATGCGGCTGTCCGGCTGCACCCAGGCCCCGACTCCCTCGGCGCTATACCAGCCGGCGGCGTGAGGCATCCGGTCGCGGCCGGGGTCAAATTCCGGCTCGAGCAGACCCGGCGCTTCGAGCGGACGGACGGGATCGAGATGCACGATCCGGTCGATCTCGACTTCCGGACCGGAAGCGATGGGGGCCAGTTCGGCCGTCGCACGCAGGTCGGCCAGCTCGTAACGCGTCGCCAGGAAGCGCGCGGCGCCGTCCAGCACCACATAAGCGTGCGGCAGCCGGTTCACGGCGTCCGGCGTCCAGCAATACAGGTTCTCGGCGTTTCGCCCCGAGAGCAGGGTGAGTTGCGGCGCCTGCCACCAGCCAATGCCGAAGATGACGGCGTCCGGAGGCAAGGCACGGAGGCGGGCCGCCGCGGCGACGATCTCGCGGCGCACCTCCGGCGCCCGGTGGGGCAGTCCACCCGCCCGGAAGAGCAGAATGGAAGATACGGCCAGCCCGGCCATGGCGGCGGTCGCCAGTGGCGTCCGGCCACGCGGGCCGCAGAGGGTGACGAGAAGGATTGCCTGCAGCAGCAGCCCCGGCAGG
>Ga0157362_1001002_pt1 | contig 11125 bp, 12 predicted proteins | sample AttlaeALBM3_FD_111480 | JGI IMG/M metagenome (GOLD analysis project Ga0157362, IMG submission 111480) | Fungus gardens microbial communities from leaf cutter ant in Ribeirão Preto, State of São Paulo, Brazil - Atta laevigata ALBM3 | ecosystem: Host-associated > Fungi > Mycelium > Unclassified ... | reverse complement strand
GGCGAAGTACCTGGAGAACTCCACCGAGCTGATCGTCCCCGCCCAGCTGCCCACGCACATCTCCGACGAGGTGCGCCGCCTTGCCGTGGCCGCATTCGAGGCGTTGTCGTGCGAGGGCCTGGCCCGGGTGGACTTTTTCGTCGACGGTGATCGGATCGTCCTCAATGAGGTGAACACGATGCCCGGCTTCACCCCGGTGTCGATGTTCCCGGCGATGTGGGCCGCCTCCGGCCTGAGCTATCCGCAGTTGATCGATCGGTTGCTGCGCACCGCGCTGGGTCGACGGCGCGGCCTACGGTGATGGCGGCTGACTGAACATCAGGTGCGGTGGCGCCACGGTCGGGTCGGTGGCCTTGATGGCCGCCGCCAAGTCGACCACCGGCCCAACCGCGGGCTGGTGGGACCTCGGGACGCTCACCTCGACGTTCACCGACCGGCCGAAGGTCGTCCAGACCCGGCGGGTCGGCTGCTCGTCGGTGGACCAGTCGACGTCATTGACGGTGCTCAGCTGGGAGGTCGCGGTCAGCTCCGGGGGAGGGCCCACACCGCACCGCAGCACGACCGGGGGATCGCCCCACGCCGCCACCGTCGCCACGTCGGGCTTCGTCGGCCGCCGCCGCAGGTCATCAACCTTGGCGGGCAGGGCAGCGGCAAGCCTCCCGCACGCGGGCTGGCTCGATTGCCCGCCGAACTTCGGGGCGTCCACCACGACCGCGGGCGGCTCGCCGCCGCCGCAGCCCGCGAGCGCGCCGACGAGCAACAGCCCGCCGACCCCCCGCGCTAGAGGTGAACGACCGGGCAGGTCAGCGTCCGGGTGATGCCGTCCACGGACTGGACTTTGGCGACGACGAGTTTGCCCAGCTCGTCGACCGATGCCGCCTCCGCGCGCACGATCACGTCGTAGGGCCCGGTCACGTCCTCGGCGAGGGTGACCCCGGCGATGTTCTGGATCTGCTGCGCGACGACCGCTGCCTTGCCCACCTCGGTCTGGATGAGGATGTATGCCTGGACCGTCAACTCGTCCTCCTGTGCCGACGCTGGCGTGCTGGGTAGTTTCGCAGGTGGGTTCGTGGCCGTAGCGGCAGGGGAGGCTGGGACACCAGGTGGCGGAGCCGCAGCGACAGACCCCGGCCGCACTCGGTGAGTTCGGCCTGATCGCCGCGCTCACGGCGCGCTTCGCCGCCGGCGGCGCAGCGCTGCTCGGTCCGGGGGACGACGCCGCGCTGGTATCGGCCGGCGACGGTCGGATCGTCGCCTCCACCGATCTGCTGGTGCAGGATCGGCACTTCCGCGTGGCGGCGACCTCGCCCCGCGACCTGGGGCACAAGGCCGCCGCCGTCGCGATGGCCGACATCGCCGCGATGGGTGCGGTACCCACGGCGTTGTTGCTCGGCCTGGCGGTACCGGCGGATTGCGACGCGGGTTGGGTCACCCAACTCGCCGACGGGCTGAATGCGGAGTGCGCCGTGGTCGGGGCCCGTGTGGTGGGCGGCGACGTGGTGGCCGCCGACGTGATCGTGCTCGCGATGACCGCCCTGGGGGATCTGCAGGGACGCGAGCCGTTGACCCGTTCCGGTGCCCGGGTCGGCGATGTGGTCGCGGTGTGCGGCCGGTTGGGCTGGTCGGCCGCCGGTCTGGCCCTGCAGGAGCGCGGTCTGGTCGACGAGTTCCCGGAGCTGACGCAGGCTCACCTTCGCCCGAACCCGCCGTATCGCCAGGGACCGGAAGCCGCCGACCTCGGCGCGAGCGCCCTCATCGACGTCAGCGACGGCCTGGTGGCGGATCTCGGTCACGTCGCGACGGCCTCCCGGGTGCGCGTGAACCTGGCATCCGGGGCGCTCGCGCCGGACCCCGAGCCGGCGGCCGCGGCGCGCCGTTTGGGCGACGACGCACTCGGTTGGGTCCTCACCGGCGGCGAGGACCACGCCCTTGTCGGCACGTTCCCCGCCGCCGTCCGGCTGCCCGCCTCCTGGCGGGTGATCGGCACGGTAGAGGCGGGGCCGCCGGATGTAACCGTTGACGGCTCCCCGTGGCCCGGAGCGGGCGGATGGGAACACTTCCGCGCACCGGGACTGACGGGTGGTCACGGGGGCGGTCCCGCGTGAGCCTGCCCGATCTGGCGCGGCGACCCCGGGTGCTCACCGTGGCCGGGTCGGACTCCTCGGGCGGCGCGGGGGTGCAGGGCGACCTGAAGACGATCATGGCGTTGGGCGGCCACGGCTGCTGTGCGATCACCGCGGTGACCGCACAGCACTCCCGCGGGGTGACCGGATGGTGGCCGGTGCCGCCGCACGTGCTCCGGGCGCAACTGGATGCGGTCCTGACCGACGCGGGTGTGGACGCGATCAAGGTCGGGATGCTGGGCACGGCGGAGGCCGCCGAATGCCTCGCCGACGTGCTGGTGCCGGTGGTCGCCGCGGGCACTCCGCTCGTGATCGACCCGGTGTTGGCCGCCGGCACCGGCCACGGCTTGGCCGAGCCGGGGGTGTTGCGGGTTCTGCGGGAGCGACTCGTGCCGCTGGCGAGCGTGCTCACCCCCAACCTGGACGAGGTCCGAGCCCTGACCGGCTTCGTCGTCGAAACCGACGCGCAGCTGCGTCCGGCCGCCGCCACCCTGCTCGCGCTGGGGCCGGGTTGGGTGCTGGTGAAGGGCGGGCACCTGCCGGGAGAGGCCACCGACCTGCTCACGAACGGAACCGAGGAGCATGTGCTGTCGGCACCCCGCCTGGCGAACCGCAACACGCACGGCACCGGTTGTGCGCTGGCGACAGCGATCGCGACGAATCTGGCGGCGGGCGTGTCCGTCCCCGACGCTGCGCGCGCGGCGAAGGATTACGTGTTCGGAGCGCTCGCGGCCGGGTATGCGCTCGGGGCGGGTGCCGGTCCGATCGATCACGGCTGGCAGATGCGGAGCGCCGGCGGGGGGGTCCCGCGGCGCGGGCCTAGCGGCTGACCTTGCCCGCCCTGATGCATGACGTGCAGACCTGGATGCGGCGGCGCGTTCCGCCGATCATCGCGCGCACGGTCTGAATGTTGGGGTTCCAGCGGCGACGGGTCCGACGGTGTGAGTGCGAGATGCTGTTGCCGAACCCCGGGCCCTTGCCGCAGACGTCGCAGTTGGCAGCCACCGGACACTCTCCTGAACTGAGGGCGAATTCGTTCTGCGCGCGCGGCGCCAACGCTACCCGGCCCGCGTCCGGGCGCGGCCCGGCGCGGGGCCGAGCGTGCAGGATATCCGACCGTCGCCCGCCGGGGCCAATCGACTCCGGTCGGCTCCGGCCCGGCGCGGGCGAGGAAACGATTAGGGTTTCGTCGTGGCCGCGAACCCCGAATCCGGTGGCGTTCCGGCCCGCCCGGAGGCGGCCCGCGTGAGATTGTGCACCGCGCAGATTCGGCTGCTCGCCCGCGAGGTGCTCACCGAACTCGGCCGGGCGCGCGAGGAGATCGACTCGTTGAACGTCTTCCCGGTCGCGGACTCGGACACCGGGACGAACATGTATCTGACCGTCGAGGCCGCTCATCAGGCGATTGCCGCCCTGCCCGACGACGTCGAACCGGCCGCCTGCCTCGCTGCGCTCACCCGCGGCTCGATGATCGGCGCCTGGGGCAACTCCGGTGTGATCCTCAGTCAGATGCTGCGCGGGGCCTGCGAGGTGCTGCGTGCCGCGCCCGCGGAGCTGACCGCCGCCGCCGCGGCCGGTCTGGTCGCCGAAGCGCTGGCCAGGGCCGCGGAGTTGGCCTATCTGGCGGTTGAGGGCCCGACCGAGGGGACCATGCTCACCGTTGCCCGATCCGCGGCCGACGCCGCCGTCGGCGAGGATCCCGCGACGGCAATCCGGCGGGCGGCAACTGCGGCGCGGGCGGCCCTGGAGCTCACCCCGCTGCAGTTGCCGGTGCTGGCCGAGGCCGGGGTGGTCGATGCCGGCGGCCGCGGCCTCACCGTTGTGCTCGACGTCGTCGCCTCCCGGGTCAGCGGGCTGACCCCGATGTCACCGAGCCCGAGGGCTCGGCTGTCGATCCCAGAGCTGCGGGCGCAGCGCTGCACGCCCGCGTCGGGCGGCTACGAACTGATGTTCCTGTTCGACGGCGATGAGGCCGCCGCCGCCCGACTGCGGGCCGAACTGGCCAACGCCGGCGAGTCGTTGGTGATCATCGGTGGGGACCAGCTGTGGAACGTCCACCTGCACACCGACGATTGCGGGGCGGCCCTCGACATTGCGATGCGGTTGGGTCGCCCGCATGGCATCCGCCTGGAGAACCTCGTGGAGGCGGCCGACCGCGCGATCTCCGGCCGGGCCGCCGCCGGACGAGCGGTGGTGGCTCTGGCCAGCGGCCCCGGACTGACCAAACTGCTGGAGGGTGCCGGGGCGGTCCCGGTGGAGGTGCCGCCGGGTGCCGTACCGGGCACCGCCGAGCTGCTGGAGGCGGTGCGTCGACCGCGGGTCGGTCAGGTCGTGATGCTGCCCAACGACGAAGCGGGCCGATCGGCCTGCGAGGCGGCAGCGGTCCAGGCCCGCGCCGGGGGCATCGAGGTCGCGGTGCTGCCGACCGCGGCCTCGGTCCAATCGTTGGCGGCGTTGGCAGTGCACGACCCGGGACGTCGCTACACCGAGGACGTGGTCGCGATGACGGCCGCCGCCGGTGCCACCCGCTACGGCTGCGTGCTGATCGCTGCGGAGCCCGCGATGACCAGCGTGGGCGTCTGCCGAGCCGGCGACGCGCTGGGGATGATTGAGGGCGAGGTCGTCATGATCGGCTCGGACGCCGAGGCGATCGGAGCGGAGTTGATCGAGCGTCTCCTCGGTGCGGGTGGTGAATCGGTCACGCTGATCTCCGGTGTCGGTCTGCCCGAGGGCGCCACCGGGCGACTGGCCGCGGACCTGCATCGGCGCCGCCCCGACATCGCCTGCGTGTCCTACGAGGGCGGGCAGCCGGACCACCCGTTGCTGCTGGGCGTGGAATGACCTCCGCCCTCGTCCAGCACCGGCTGGGCGAGCCGCTGCACCGGGTGCTGGGCAAGCCCACCGCCAACAAGCTGGCCAAGGCCTTCGGGATGGCGACGGTGGGCGATCTGCTGCGGCACTACCCGAGGCGGTATGAAACCAGGGGGGAACTGACGCCGCTGGCCGACCTGGAGGTCGGGGCCGAGGTCACCGTGCTGGCCGAGGTGCGATCGGTGAGCAGCCGTCGGATGAGCCGCCGCAGGGGGGAGCTCTGGGAGATCGTCGTGACCGATGGCGCCGAGGACCTGCGCCTGGTGTTCTTCGGCGCCCGGCATACGGGCCGCCAATTGCAGCGCGGTCAGCGCGGCCTGTTCTCCGGGACGGTGCGTCTTTACGACAAGCGTCGGGAGCTCGCCCACCCCGACTTCACCCTCCTGGCCGACGAGCAGTCCGGCCCGGCCGCCGAGGCCGCCGTCGAGGACTGGGCCGACCGCCCGATCCCGGTGTATCCCGCCGCCGCCGGCATCCGAAGCTGGCACCTGTCCCGATGGATCGGCACGGCCCTCCAGTGGCTGTCCGGGATACCCGGTGAGCTGCCGGATCCCCTTCCGCACGCGGTGCGGGAGCGGCACCGCCTCCCCGGGCTGGCCGAGGCCCTGCACGCGGTGCATCGGCCTGCCGATCACGCCGAGGTGACCCGGGCGCTGGCGCGGCTGCGCTGGGAGGAGGCCTTCGTCCTCCAGACCGCGCTGGTCCGGCGCCGCGCGCTGATTCGGGAGTTGGCCGCCACCCCCCGCACCGAACGGCACGACGGCCTGCTGGCGGCCTTCGACGCGCGGCTGCCATTCGAGTTGACCGGTGGCCAGCGTCGGGTGGGGACCCAGATACGCGAGGACTTGGCCCGGGCTCACCCGATGCACCGGTTGCTGCAGGGCGAGGTGGGCTCCGGGAAGACCGTGGTCGCGGTGCGGGCGATGCTGACTGTCGTCGATGCGGGTGGTCAGGCCGCCCTTCTGGCCCCGACGGAGGTGCTCGCCCAACAGCATCACCGCTCGCTGTGCACGCTGCTCGGGCCACTGGCGGCGGCCGGTCGCCTGGACGGGGATGCCTCCGGCACCTCGGTGGCGCTGCTGACCGGATCGATGGGGCAGGCCGCCCGGCGCGCCGCGCTGCTGGAGGCGGCCTCGGGTCAGGCAGGCATAGTCGTGGGCACCCACGCTCTGCTGACCGAGCACGTCGAGTTTGCCGACCTCGGCCTGGTGGTGGTCGACGAACAGCACCGGTTCGGCGTGGAGCAGCGGGACGCCCTCCGCAGCAAGGGGAAATCGCCGCCGCACGTGCTGGTGATGACCGCCACCCCCATCCCGCGGACGGTGGCGATGACGGTTTTCGGTGACCTCGACGTCTCCACCTTGGAGGAGCTGCCCAGCGGCCGGGCCCCGATCTCCACGCACGTGGTGCCTGTGAGCGAGAAGCCCCACTATCTGGACCGCACGTGGCGCCGCATCCGGGAGGAGATCGCGGCCGGTCACCAGGCCTACGTCGTGTGCCCGCGCATCGGCGACGAGGACCCCGACCCCGGCTCCGAGGCGGCGGAAGACCGGCGACCGGCGGCTGCCGTGCTCGAGGTGGCGCCCGGGCTCACGGCGGGCCCCCTGGCCGGGCTGCGGACCGACATCCTGCACGGACGGCTGGCCACCGATGCCAAGGACGCGGCGATGGGCGCGTTCACCGCCGGCGACCTTGACGTGCTGATCGCCACCACCGTGATCGAGGTGGGTGTCGATGTGGCCAACGCCACCGTGATGGTCGTTCTTGACGCGGACCGGTTCGGAATCTCCCAGCTGCATCAACTGCGCGGGCGGGTCGGTCGCGGAGCGGCGCCGGGCCTGTGCCTGCTGGTCACCGAGGCCCCCGCGGGCAGCCCGGCCCGCCAACGCCTGGATGCGGTCGCGGCCACCTGCGACGGGTTTGAGCTGGCCCGGCTGGACCTGCTGGCGCGCCGCGAGGGCGACGTGCTCGGCGCCGCCCAGTCGGGGCGCCGCTCCAGCCTGCGCCTGCTCTCGGTGATCCGTGACGCCGATGTGATCGCGCAGGCCCGGGCCGAATCGCGCGCCGTTGTCGACGTCGACCCGGGGCTGAACGAGCACCCGGCCCTCGCCGCCGCCCTCGCCGACCTGCTCGACGACGACCGCGCCGGATTCCTGGAAAAGGCGTGACCTCGGCACCGCACCCGCGATGATCCGCATCGTCGCGGGACTCGCCGGGGGCAGGCGCCTGGCCACCCCGGCCGGCCGGGTGGTCAGACCCACGGCGGATCGGGTCCGCGAGGCGTTGTTCTCCAGCCTGGCCGCCGTGCGCCCGCTGAGCGGGCTGCGGATTCTGGATCTGTACGCGGGCACCGGCGCGGTCGGGCTGGAGGGGCTGTCCCGCGGCGCCGCTGAGGCGCTGCTGATCGAGTCCGACTCCCGAGCGCTGGCGACGCTGAGGGCCAACGTCGATGCCCTGGCCCTGCCCGGCGCGAGGGTCATCGGTGCCCGGGTGGCCGATGTGCTGTCCGGACCGGCACCGGGTCCTTTCGACGTGCTGTTCGCCGACCCGCCGTACGCGCTGCCGGCGGCCGAACTGGCCGAGGTGTTGAACCTGGCGGCGGCGGGCCGCTGGGTGACCCCGGACGCGGTCATCGTCGTCGAACGGGCCGCCCGGGAGGGGAGCTGGGCCTGGCCGGCGGGCTTCGATCCGACCCACCACCGTCGCTACGGGGAGGCGACGCTCTGGTACGCCCGCCACCGCCCGGGGCACCCGGGGTCCGGGTGAGGCGGAGGGCAGGACACACTTGCCGCGTGCGGAGTTGTGTATGTCCCGGCTCGTTCGACCCGGTGACCAACGGTCACATCGACGTGATCGCACGCGCCGCCAAGCTGGCGGACGAGGTCATCGTTGCGGTGCTGGTGAACCGGCAGAAGGCGGGCCTGTTCACCCTCGATGAGCGCATCGACATGCTGCGACAGTCGCTGACCGGCTACCCCAATGTCCGCGTGGACTCCTTCGACGGCCTCCTGGTCGACTACTGCACCGCCAACGACATCCCCGCGATCATCAAGGGACTGCGCGTCGTGGGTGATTTCGACTATGAGCTTCAGATGGCGCAGATGAACCACGCGTTGACCGGCGTGGAAACGCTGTTCGTGGCCACCAATCCCGTCTACAGCTTCCTGTCCTCCAGCCTCGTCAAGGAGGTGGCCGCCCACCGCGGTCAGGTCAAGGGGCTGGTTCCGGACCTGGTCCTGGACCGACTGATGACCCGGTTGTCCGGCACCGAGTCCGGCTGAGGCCGCGCCGGTGGGCGACCCGGGACCCGACGTGAACCCGCGGGAGATGCTGCTGCTGCTGCGGGAAACGGTGACGGCGGCCCGCGCGATGCCGCTGTCGGCCTCCTGCCTGATCAACCGGGCCGAGGCGCTCGAGATGATCGACGAGGTCATCGCCTCGCTGCCGCAGACGCTCGCCGCCGCCGCCGACCTGCTCGCCCGCGAGCAGGAGCTGCTGGCCGCGGCGGGGGAGCGTGCCGAGCAGCTGTTGGCCGACGCCGCCGCGGAGGCCGAGCACCGGCTGTCGGCGAGCGAACAGGGTGCCGCCGCGACCGCATGGGGCGAGACGGCGCGGGAGCAGGCCCGCTCGGACGCGGCCGAGGTCAGGGCCGCGGCCGAGGACTTCGCCGATGGCCGGTTGGCCCATCTCGAGGTGATCCTGGAGAAGACGCTGTCCGCGGCCCGGCGCGACCCGGGTCCGGCCGACCCGGCCGATGTCTCCTCGCAGCTCGCGGCGCTGGTCGATCAGCTGGAGGCCATGCTCGCCGCGGTCCGGCGCGGCCGCGAGCGAATGCACGGGCGCCAACACATGGAGGACCTCGCCGAGCCCCTGGCCGCCGGCAACGAGCCCGGCGCGGTACCGCCGGACCCATTGGGCAGCCCCGGGGAACTCGGGTAGCCTACGGGCGGGTCTTGGACCCGAGATGCGCCATGCCCGAAGAGATCCAGAAGAATCAGCGCCTCGACCCGGCGGCACCCCTGGTGTTCGACGTCCGCCGACTCGGCCGCCGGCCGGGGTCGATGAGCCGGATCTCCCGGTCTGTTCCGGCACCGGCGGATCTCGGTCTGGACGTCATCGGTGTGCCCGAGGGCGCCGACCTCGAGCTGGACCTGCGGCTCGAGACGGTGCACGACGGTGTCCTCGTGTCGGCGACGGCGCGGGCGCCGGTGGTCGGTGAGTGTGTGCGCTGCCTGGAACCCATCTCGGAGGGGTTGGAGGTGGCGTTCGCGGAGCTGTTCGTATTCCCCGGCCGGGACGGCGACCCCGAGACCCACTGGCTTCAGGACGACCTGGTCGACCTGGAGCCGGTGCTGCGCGACGCGGTGGTCCTGACGTTGCCGCTGCGTCCGTTGTGCCGGGAGGACTGTCCCGGGTTGTGCTCCCAGTGCGGCGCACGCCTGGCGGAGAATCCCGGGCACGGGCACCAGCAGTCGGATCCGCGCTGGGCCGCGCTGCAGGGCCTCCTCCCCCGGGAGGAGTAACGTCACCGGGCGCTGCCCGCACATCGAGCGCCGCGGCCCGCATTGGGCCGGGGCATGGAACAGGAGTGAGTCACGGTGGCCGTCCCGAAGCGGAAGACCTCCCGGAGCAACACCCGCAGCCGTCGCGCGAACTGGAAGGCGGCTCGCCCGACGCTGGTCAGCTGTGATCGCTGCCGTGAACCCAAGCTTCCGCACACCGCCTGCCCGACCTGCGGTACGTACAACCGCCGTCAGGTGCTCGGCGTCTGAGACGCGCGGCGGGCGGGTCGAGGCCGATGGGCGTTTTCGCGAGCGACGCCCCGCAGTCCACGTCGCCACTTGAGCAGCGGCTCGGTGTGCGGATCGGCCCGGACCTGCTGGAGCGTGCCCTGACCCACCGCTCGTTCGCCTACGAGAACGGCGGGCTGCCCACAAACGAGCGCCTGGAGTTCCTCGGCGACTCGGTGCTCGGTCTGGTCGTAACCGACGCGTTGTTCCGCCGCCATCCGTATCTCCCGGAGGGTCAGTTGGCCAAGCTGCGCGCCGCGGTGGTCAACATGCGCGCGCTCGCCGACGTCGGCCGCACGCTGGGGATCGGTCCCTACCTGCGTCTGGGCCGCGGCGAGGAGGGCACCGGTGGACGGGACAAGTCATCGATCATCGCCGACACCCTCGAGGCGCTGATCGGGGCGGTCTACCTCGAGCACGGGCTGCCCACGGCGGCCACGCTGATCCGTCGGCTGTTCGACCCCCTGATCGAGTCCTCGGCGCGGCTCGGGGCCGGCCTGGACTGGAAGACAAGCCTTCAGGAGCTCACCGCCACGATCGGGATCGGTGTGCCCGAGTACGTGGTCACCGAGAGCGGCCCGGATCACGCAAAGATGTTCGAGGCGGCGGCCCGCGTCGGTGGCAACGAATACGGCCTGGGTCGGGGACGCAGCAAGAAGGAGGCCGAGCAGCACGCCGCGGAGGCCGCCTGGAATGCCCTGCGCCGGGCCCATCACAGCGACGCGTCGGCCGGGGCCGACGCCTGACCGGCGCGAGCGGAGCGGGGATCGGCCGTCGTGCCCGAATTGCCCGAGGTTGAGGTGGTCCGACTGGGGCTGGAGCGGTTCGTCGTCGGTCGGCGGCTGCGGCGGGTGGAGGTGTCGCACCCGCGCGCGATCCGCCGCCACGGCGCCGGAGCCGACAACTTCGTCGGGCGCCTGACCGGCTGCCGGATACTGGCCGCCCGTCGGCGCGGCAAGTATCTGTGGCTTCCGCTGGACTCCGGCGAGGCGATCCTCGCCCATCTGGGCATGAGCGGTCAGCTGCTGGTGCAGCCCGCGGCGGCCCCGCCGGAGAAGCACCTGCGGGTCCGGTTCTCGTTCGCGGACAACGCCCCCGAGCTGCGCTTCGTCGATCAGCGGACCTTCGGCGGGCTATCGGTGGAGGCGCTGTTGGGGAAGGGCGCCGATGCGGTGCCCGGCCCGATCACGCACATCGCCCGCGATCCGCTGGACCCGGCCTTCGACTCGGCGGCCTTCAGTCGAGGGCTGCGCCGCCGCCGAACCGAAATCAAGCGAGTCCTGCTGGACCAGAGCCTGATCAGCGGGATCGGCAACATCTACGCCGACGAGGCGCTCTGGC
>Ga0157362_1001001_pt1 | contig 11127 bp, 5 predicted proteins | sample AttlaeALBM3_FD_111480 | JGI IMG/M metagenome (GOLD analysis project Ga0157362, IMG submission 111480) | Fungus gardens microbial communities from leaf cutter ant in Ribeirão Preto, State of São Paulo, Brazil - Atta laevigata ALBM3 | ecosystem: Host-associated > Fungi > Mycelium > Unclassified ... | reverse complement strand
TGTTTTTCGTTCACTCGAAAGATCATCTGTCCCCCCCGATATTTTCAATGTAATCACATACTGAGTACAGAGGATGAGCCATTCATTTTGCCCTCATCCACTTTGCCCAAAGAATCTACTTGGCGCAAATTTAAAAAAGAATAAGTTTAAGCAACAAATGAAAACTGTTAATCTCGAATACACATTTAAATTAAAAAAATTCTTACAAAAAATTATTCACACTGGTTAAGAAACAGTTATTGCTAATAATTAAATTATGTACCTTAACGAAAATAGAAAACGCACAATTTCTTTTATTCCTCTATCAAACGAGCATCATTATATATTATTTCGCACTTTCATGATGATGCCGATCGATCATTCCTTCAACAGTTAGAGACTCATAGCACTATCAGATAAATAAACGGAAATAAAAAAATATTCACTTGGCCCAGGACGTCCGTTTTGCCTGGATTTCCTCTATGTATATTTTTTCTTGCGAATTCGATTTACAGACTCAAAATTGAATAATTCATAAATGAAGTTAATAAAGATCAATTATTATTATTACTATGTTGTGAAATTAGTTGTTAATTTGACTTGAATTTTAATATGTAGACAAATTCATAGTAAATGATCATAATAAATCTATCATTGTAACCACTGTACATATATTGTACATATACTCCTAAATCTAAATGATACATATATCAATAATCTAAAGAGAATAAAAAAAATATAATTTCTCACAATGTACAAAAACGAGAGCAGATTCTTCGAATTTAGAGATAAAAAATAAACTAATAATTAAGAATATCGAAGCACAAAACGAAACGCTAATTCGCGAGTCGTAGACATAGGCAGAGAAGAGAACCGTGCTACACATTTTCACTGCCAACAATTATATAACTTTTTGTCTTTGATCTTAATAAAGAAAGCTACATTCAATCCAAATAAATCAGCAGTAAAAACAGTATTTAAAATTTAACAATTTCTTCTTTTTCTATTTAAAATAGAAAATAAGAACTAGAATATATCATAAGAAATTATTTAAAATAATATAAGTATTAAATAATTATTTTATCTTATTTTATTTTAAAAAATACTAGTATTTTAAATAATATTACTTTAAATACAATTGATCCTTACACACATTTATCTTTGGATCCTTTTCCTTCCCATCCCTCTCTCCATTCCTCTCATTCTATCACTCTCTCTTTCTCTTTATCTTTTCCTTTCTCACTTAAACGGAAATGCTTTAAATTACAAAGTTGCAGAAGTCAAAGTTTTATAATTCGACATACGCTGCCAAAAGTTTAAGCCCACATATAAAATTTATAGATGTTCCGCAAAATACTACTTGAAACTTCGATTCATGTCATATTAAAAACTTTTTCCTAATTTAAAAACAAATTGATATTTTATTTGGTACAGTAATGATTAACATAGCATTGTTGAATTTTAAGGAAATAAGACCATGATTATAAAGCCTTTTTTCTAAAACTGTGCTGTGGTATATTTTAGAAGAGAAATGGAAAAGTCTCTTATTGAGGACAAATAAAATAAACATTGTTGACAGATTATCTAGAATAATAAGAAAAATTAATTAGTATGAATAACTACCTTGACAAAGATATTTAATGTTCTTTAAAACTTTTCTTGTAAAGAATGTTTTTTAAGAAACATCAAGCATTACATATTATTTTTTATTTCGTTATAAGACAATGAGTAAAATAACAAAAATGTATTATAATCTATAAATTTAATTTTCTTTTATGCAGAGGATACGTTTTTAATTGAGTCTTAAACTTTTAGTCGACAGTGTAGCTGAGAGCACGATGTAATAAGAAGATGATAACAACTTGCAACAGACTATATTGTAAGAGTTTATATAAAGAGTGATCCGTCATTAAAAAGTTCAGTTCCTTATCATCTGCAACTCATATGATATATTATAGTGATATTGTAAATAACAAAAACAGGTATAATTGACAGTATGAATAAAGAAAGTAAAAATATAAGTACATAAATTCAAAGTTAGAACCCGGTAAAATATTTTTCATGTAAAAACATTTATATAAATATATATAATTATAATTATATAAAAATATGTACATATATGTCCATATATCATTTTTTTCTTTTGTAAACTTATTGTTTGATATAGAAAAATAATATTAAGAACAAATAAATAATTAAAAAATAATTTCTGCATTATTTCTTTTTGACAAATTATAAGTTTGAAGAAATGAGAAATATTGCTTATATGAAATTATATATCAATCATTACGTGGGCAGTTTGACAAGTCAGTAACTTTAAAAGGAGGCTTTTGAGTAGTAATACATCATATTTTATACTGTAGTATTGAATCATATTTTAAATAATGCTCATTTTTATTTGTAACGAAATATATTCATTAATATTATTTTATTTTAAAAAAAACCTTTATAAACAATGCTAATCAAAATTCCTTCGCTTCAGAAAGAAAATATAATACAAATTCATCGAGATGAAAGAATTTTTTACATTTTTAAAATAACTTTTGCACGCCATTATGTACGGACATATATCGTTCAAAATTATATTTGTTTATATATGAAAAAATTTACCTGGTAACTAATCTACAAGTTAAAAGTTAAGTAATAAAGTTAAAAAGTTAATAACTCTTACCTCAACTTAATTAATTTCAAATGAGTTTACTGTTAACTTCAACTAATAAACTCATACAACTAATTAAGATGTAAAATTAATTTTTTCTTATTAATTTTTTAAATTGAATTGAAAATTTAAGATTTTTTTGTAAAGTTATTCTTCATGCTTGCAAGTAGTTGTAGAAATAAAATATATCGTTCATGCAAATATTCAAATTATTATATACCGTCGAAATCATTAAACGTACAAAAAATACAAAAGACCAATTTTAAAGATTAACTTAAATTGTTCCATGAATGGATGATTTTTAATTTATCATTTTGATAAAAATAAATCATTTTGCTTACAATTTTTATTAACATTTTTCATCATCAATTCACCAATTTAAAAATTTTGTAAAAATATTATCATATTCCTACTTCAATTATGAAGTAACTCTGAAAATTACAAAGGCTGCGTTCGGAAATATCATCCGTGTATCATCTTACAAGAGTTGATAATGTTACGTCATAAAAATAACTTGTTACCCTTAGCTTTTCTAAAATGTTATCTCGTTATCGTTACTCGTTATTGATTTTCAAAAGTTACTTTTTCGTTACTTTTTCTCTTGACACTAATAAAATATTATAACGTTTTTCATTGACAGAAATTTTTTATTAAAACTATTAAAATTTTTGAAACCATAAACTATTGATTTAAGAAAAAAAAATGGATTTTTTCAAACTTCAAAAAAGGTAACTCCTTAGGACCTTGACCTCTTATATTTTTTTTGTATGATTAATGGTTTCAACGATATAATAATTTGAATGTTTGCATGAGCGACGATTTTTACAAATTTCTGCAACTTAGAACTTACAAGCATAAATAATTTTTTTTTTAATTCAAATTTTTTTCGCGAAACACGCATCTGATATCTCAACGCTTTTTATATATTCTGATATCTCAAAAGATTCCACAGCTAAACTGTTATCTTTAAAGATACCAGAAAGTTTGTGGGTATATCCGTGTTTTTGTCCACTACTAATGCCAACATTTTGTGAACCTTGCCGTTCATTTTATGAGGGCGAGGAGCTATTCTTCCGCGAAACTCTCTTTATGTAGACGCTATAAAAGGGGATGAGGCCGGTAGGTATTGAGGAAAGGAGAGAGGATGCAGAAACAGAAACAGAATCTTGAAATACAGAAACATTCAGACAATTTGAACAGAAACTCAGGTTATAATGTAAGTAGAATATATAGAAGACTGCTCTCTTGACAAGCCAAAGATCTGCACTCCTTCTCCGTCTTATATCCACTTTCTTCTACAGCGTCTATGTAAAGGGAAACTCCCTTTATATAGATTTCTATAGCGTCTATATAAAGGGAGTTTTCCTTTATATAGACGCTGTAGAACGTAGGAGCAACTCAATATCAATGCGTTTCTCATCCTGATGAAGTGAACGTCAAGATTTACGAAACGTTGACATTTGTTTATAATTCAATATTTAATAAAAGGAAATCGGAGGGAAACGAAATTATACGCTGATATTTGTTAACTAAGTTAGGATAAAAAAATGATAAAAAACGATTTATCTCTATTTGTTTATAATTAATATTTAACAAAAGGAGGAAATGAAATTATATACTGATAATTGTTAACTAAGTTAAGAAATGATAATGAAAAAGTAATTTATTCGTCATTGATGTCTATTTGCTTATAATTAATATTTAATTTTATTTTTTATAAAAGAAGATCGAGCGGAAACAAAATTATATTTTATTAACTAAGGCCCATGACACACAAAAAATTTAGGCAATAAGACGTAAGCAGTAAGGCTTCAAGATTGTTTTAAAGCCATCCGGATATCCGTTTATTTGAATTACGAATGAATGTGATGCTTCAAATTCGGATTATCCGGAGATTCGAATTTTCTAAGATATCCGAATAGCCGAACTTGAAAGATCCGGTTCTCAAATTCTGTTCCAGATTTGTCCAAGCAAAGTCGGATACAATAGTGTGGACTGAATGTATATTAAAATCATTATATTATACACTTATTTAATCTGAATGTAAAAGTGAAATACAAATATTTCTCTAATCCTTGTACATCTTTGTTATTACTATTTTAAGATTGAGAGTTTGTTCTAAACATTATATTTATAAACAATATTAAATCTCATAGAACGTATATGTGAGAAACACAACATATAGAAACAAATGCCTGTGATTGGTTAAACGGTCTAGTTGGATTTTAAGTGCTTGTTTAATTCTATGCGCTAGTATGAATCTGTATTTTTTGATTTTATTTTTCTCCAATTATATATGTGAATCATCAAAATTCAATTTTTATTTGAAAAGTAACTTATGTTAAAATTTATTAAATACATCCATGTTTTTTTCTTTCTGGATTTAATCCGGAGCCAAATTCAGATCCGAATCCAAATTCAGATCCGCGGATCCGAATAATCCAGATATCCGGATTACTCGAATAATACAATTTTGAGTTCTCGGATCAGAATCGATTTCAGATATCCGAATATCTGAATATCCGAATACTTAGAAGTCTTAAGTAAGCAGTAAGGAAACAACAGTTAGATTGGCTACTGCTTATGTTATGATCTTAATTCTACTGTGAATGGTTAATAATTCGCTTATTGCTTACGTTTTATTGCTCAAGTTTTTTTGTGTGCCATAGCTTTAAGTTATACAGGTAAATATTACTTTGGAAAATCGCATATCTCTTGGCAGGAGAGGAAATAGGACTCATAGTACCAGATTCTGGCCTGCTTATCACTTGGTGTCCGCAGTTTCTAAATAATGTCAAGAAAACGGATCTTTCCCTCATTCTTCATAATAAATTTCAAAATTTAGAGGATAATGATGCGGGCGATTTAAGTCTTGGTTCGTCTAGAGGATACGCAAGAACAGCTGCTGACAAATCAAGCAACCCCAAAATCACTAATATTGAATCGCTTCCTGCTGGACACAGAATACGTATCGTTCCGCATCCAAATACGACTATTCACTTAGGCGTTTCACAGTCCCATCGCGAGTTTTTGTTTGAATCTAACGCTCTACATGGCGATAGTAATCAGTTCAATTCGGAAATGTGACAAGATCACGCGTCCGAAAGTGATGGATCTCACGACAGCAATAATAATTTTTCGCTAAGTTTTTGGACTTCCTTAATAATTTTAAAATGCTATTCAGTAATCAATTACTTTCTACTTTGTTTGGTCGATCCAATTATTTCTCTAACATAATCTTGAAACGATTATTTGTCTTTATCAATTCGCTAGGACTCAATTTGGACAGCTTATTCAATCTTTTCAAAGATTTTTATTACTCAGACTCTGCTGGACACTCAGCTAATTTAAGCCACATTCACAAAATAATTAATAAGAAGTAACATTATTTTTAATCATATATAGATCTAACTCAATGATGATCACTCTGCGATGGAATTTCATGGCGTTTGCATATCATCGGACAAGGAATGCATTGCTATAGTTAACATCTACAGACACCCGAATCGCAACATTCTGGAGCACGGTATCAGGACCTGTTTCAACTTTTTAACTCATACGGTTATTTTCGTGGGGGATCTGAACGCACATCATTCTATGGAGCTGCCAAGACCGACAGATAGACTCATTTTAAATGCTGTGGAAGGAGTTAATGCTTGCATATTGAACGATGACCATTCTCCTCCAAATTCGGACATCTCTATCATTAACCTGATAATTGCCTCACCTGACTTTGCCCCGTTTTGCGAAGTTAAAGTTTACGAGGATATAATGGGCAGCGATCACTTCCCCATCGAAATTAAGGGGACACATGGGAGTACAACATCGACAAAGTTTGTCATTTCTTATATAAGCTTAAATTAAATCAACAAGAGGTTAACAAATTGTATATAGCTATCCTTCTCAGGACATATTCAGCCGCCTCATTCAAAAATTTCTTTCCTGAGGACATGCGAGGCATACAACTATCTGATGGAGCTGACAAGATGCTTTTTCCCACTGAAGTCTCAGCACTCACATTCAGCACTATCTGACAAATGGAAATCGCTTCCCAGAATGTGCTAAGTGTTCCAGAGTAATCTACAAGCAAAAACGCATGCAATGGAAAACATTCTCCGAGTCCTTTGACTGTAAGACGCTCATCAGCGTCCAAATCTGGTCATTAGTTAAGATCTTCAAGAATCTAGCCGGACTTGATCCAAAGATACGTGAGGAACATACCCTTATCAAATTGGCTGAAGATAAAATATACTCTCCTTTTTGCTCTCGCAATACCAGAAAGAGCTTGGAAAAAATGAAGGAGAAAGAGGTAACTCCGCTGCGATGCACAGGGATTTGAATTATATTACAGAAACTTAAGATGGCTTAAGATTAATTTGCTCAAGCAAATCGGAAATGCCGCCCTAGGGCTCGATTAGCTTTTTGATGCTGTTGTGTCTTGCCTAATTACCTGGAACTTCTTCTCAAGCTCTATAATAAATTCTTGACAGAGGGCGTGATACCGCATGCTTGGAAAGTAACACCAGTCATGTCCGAAGGCGGATGGAGCCGGCATGTCATTGCCCCATATCATTGCTATCATGCCTTCTCAAAATTTTGGAAAACATCATTTACTGAAGACTGCAGTGGTTAGTGCAAGCACAATCCATCCTACCTCAAGAGCAGATATTCCATCTAGGTCATGTCCGGTAATTCTTATTAATAATATACAGGCATGAAATTGACTCCGTAATTCTTGCATCGTTATTTTTTTATAGGTCACAGTCATCGCGGACAATAAGATTATAGGTATACTAAATAAAAATTTTTGCCTATTTTTGTTTCATTCACTATCCTTTAGCATAAGAACACTAAAAACTAAAATAATATATAATAAAATACGATAGAATTAAATGTAAGTATGTAAAATATTAATAAAAGATAAAAATGTTCAAAGATAATAAATATCTTTCTAAATATCTTATATTTAATTTATATTCTGCCTTAGCATTCTATCTTAGAAGTCCGTTTTAACATTAAAAAAAATATAATTATACAGGCTTATTCATTGATTTTGATGATTTTCATGCATTTTTGCATGAAATGAATGAATCTGACAAATTTTCTTATCCTATCAACTTTAATCATTAATATTTATCTCGTTTCGCTGAGCAGAGTGATACTTATTTTTCTGCCAGATTCGTTCATTTCGTGCAAAAACGCGTCGAATGATCCTAATTTTATCAAAATCGATGAGTAGGTCCCGTCTTCTACATAATTACAAAAAAAATAACGAAACGTAACGATTTTTTATTTTTACTTTTAAGTAATGGTAATGCGTTACTTTTTAGAATAACGAGTAATGGTAACGAATTACTTCTTATCGCAAGTAATGGTAACGATAACATGTTACTTTTAAAAAATAACTTTCATTGGAATTACTGAACTAAAACTACTGCTCACTTACGAGTAATACGCCAATAAGAACAACAAGCGTGTGAAATGAACGTTTCTGTCATGTGAACAATCCAAATGAAATCTACGTGAACAGTCGAGTTGTCTGCTCGACTACAATTTACGTGAATTCCATAAGATAATCCATTTGACAGAAATGATAGGTCGATTTCACATATTTATTCGCATCAGATTTTCTCCTTTTCTTTTTCCTTTTTGTTCTTTCTGTTTACTTTAAACGGACATGCTTTTTAACTCTCAGACAGCAGATATTGTGATAATCGCACGCGCGACGGATATAAGGTCAAATGTGAATAGAAGAGTGATAGAGTTTTAGAATGTTTAAAAAGCTGTTTTTATTGTAATCCTGGTAAAAATTTTCCTACGAATATTTCTGAAACATTTATTATTATATTATTTTTCAGAAATATTCAGAAATATTCAGAAAATTCACATTCCTCAGAATTTTTCATACACATAAATTTGAAATATTCTGAGATAACTCCCCATAATTAAAAAAAAATATTTTTTAATTTTTTAAATTTTATAACATTTTATCAGAAATTATACTTACAAAAGTCTTAAAAATCTTACAACATTTCGTAATTATAACACATTTAGAAAATTCTAAGAAAAGATGTAGATATTCTGAGAAGTATTCCAATTCATATAAAAAATATGAAAAAGTTATAAAATTATATAAAAATTCTGAAAAATTTATTCATTTTCTTCATAGTTGAAGAAAGTAACAACTCTAAGACTCGCGAGTCTTGAGAGACCTTCCGGCGGAAGGATAAAATACAAAGGTTAAATTACAAAAGTAAAGCTTAAAAAGACGACATACAATGCTAAAACTTTGAGTTCATATAAAATTTAAGAATAATAAAATACTATTTCAAACTTCGATTTATATTTACTCAAAAGTTTCATTATTATAAGAGTAAATAGATATTTAGCACAATAATGATTAACACGTGTCAATTTCAAGAATATACATAAATTGTAGTATCTCTTTACCAAAATTGAGCTGTGTAGATTATTTTAGCAAATAAATATAAAAACATTCATTTGGAAAAAACAAATATGTATAACTAGATTATTTAAATTAGGAAGAAAAATTTAAATAAAGTAACTGTTTTGTCGAAAAAATATCTACGTTTTTTAATGCTTTTTTGTAAAAAATTTTGTAAAAGATATTTTTTTGAAATTAGTTTTCATTATAATATAAGATAATGAGTAAAATAATAAAAATATATTATAACCCATAAATTTGAATTTTTATGCAGTGCACAACTGTTTTTAATTGATCAATGGTCTTAAACTTTTAGTCGGCAGTGTAGATGAAATAAAAAGCAACGTCATAATAACTTTGTGTTGTAAGAGTTGACGTTTATATAAAGACTGATTTGTCGTAAAAAGCTCAGTCATTTTTTATCTATAATTCAAACGATATTGCAGTGATATTGTGAATATCAAAGCCAAATATAATCAATAGAAATAAAGAAAAAAATAAATATACATACATATATTTGATATTAACAGACTCAAAATCTTAAAATTAAAAAACAACGATAAATACAAGGCTAGTTAGAGTTAAAGCCGAGGAGTGTACATTATGGATATCATTCTTTGGATTGGAATTTAATTTTTTAATTTCTGGCACCTTCATCAATTTTGACTCTAACTAGCCTTTACTATTTATTGTTATTTTTAATTTAAAGAAAATAATATATAAAATACTTATAATATTTTTCTAGATTATTTGAGAAAATAATAAAAATCATGGAAGAAACATATAGATCGTGGAATTGTATTGATTCCGGTGAGGAGATTGTTCTATCTGGTATTGCTGGCAGATTTCCTAATTCAAATAACATGAATCATTTACGAGAAAACCTGTTCAATAAAATTGATCTTGTTAGAGCAGATCATAATCGGTGGGAAAAAGGTGATTAATTCATATTTACAATAATACATTATTTTTCATATTTTTTCTTAATTTGTAAATAACACGGAAAGTTATTTTATAAAAAGCTGTTTACTATTCATTTTTGAAAAAATAACTTGTTATTGTTACCGCTATTCAAAAAAAGATTGCATTCGTTTATCTCTAGTTGTAATAAAGAATTACAGTCCTTTTTTAAATATCTAAAATATTTCTTCCTTCGGAAAGGGAAATTTGAGATCTGTATGAAACAAGAGTTGAAAAATTCTTCATGGAGGTTTTCTCAACTCTTAAAATAAGGAAGGATTATATTGGGTTGTCCGGAAAGTTCGTGCCGATGTTGAAGGAAAATGAAACGAAGAAGATATAAATTTTAGTATACATTTATTAAATTACAATATATAGGTTAGTCGGCACAAACTTTCCGGACAACCCAATAAATATGTTAGAGACACAGAACACTCGAGTTCAGGAACGATATTATAAATCGTACAACATACCGCAAACCTAAGAAACATATTGCCTTTGAAACATATTGCCTCGTGTTTACTATTTACAGAATTTTATTATTATTAGTATTATTATTAATATTTAGATATTAGAAAATCAAAAGTGACACTTCAAAATAGAAAAATTACGTTAACTAAGTGTGTACAGTGAAAAAAAAATTTTAATTTCAAACAATTTTAATTGATTAAAAAAGTATTTTAAAAATTAAAATGTTCTAAAATACAATATATATAGTGTATATATAAATATTATATAAATACTATATACTTATAAATATATTATATACGGGATGTCTGGAAATAATCGCCAAATATTTCATGAGCAGATAAAGTGGACTAAACTGAGTCGAAAAGTCCTCTATCATTTTGTAAGTTTCCCCAATAGTTAACGAGATATTAATCCTTAAAAATAGCTGATTACTACTGCGAAGTATATACGCCGATCGGTAAGCGTATACACTTCGCAGTAGTATTCAGCAATTTTTGCAATAGTTAACAAGATATTAATTGCTAAAAATTGCCGAAAATTAGTATTCAATAATTTTTTATTGAAATATTATCAACTTTACAGAAAAACTGCAAGAGACAAAAATTGTTTATTT
>Ga0157362_1001000_pt1 | contig 11128 bp, 6 predicted proteins | sample AttlaeALBM3_FD_111480 | JGI IMG/M metagenome (GOLD analysis project Ga0157362, IMG submission 111480) | Fungus gardens microbial communities from leaf cutter ant in Ribeirão Preto, State of São Paulo, Brazil - Atta laevigata ALBM3 | ecosystem: Host-associated > Fungi > Mycelium > Unclassified ... | reverse complement strand
TAAAAAATTCTGAGAGAAGATGTAAACTTTCCGAATATTTCTGAGTATTTCTGAAAAATGTTCCAATTTGTAAATTATGAAAAAAATTTTCGCCAGGATAATCCTTACAGAAATTTAGTACTGGAAGAATACTAATTAAATACTTATTTTACTGTTGTGCAGCGCTTTTAATTATGTTCAAAATAAATATGTTCAAAATAATTAAATGATATTTCGTTTAGTAATCATCTTTCCATTTCTCTAATAAATTCAATTTAATATCAAAAAATTACTTATTTTAAGTTTTAAAAGTTCTGAACGACAACTGCATTTTTAATAAGTAATTTTCGATATTAAAATGATAATATTAAATAAGATTTCTGTAAGAAATGAAGAGATGATTGGAAGATAAACGAAATCTTTATTTGAATAAGAACATTCGGAGAGAAAGAAAAAAAAGGTATAGCAAATTCGATTGAACGCGCTTAGTGCGATTAATGCACATTAAAGCCACACAAATCAACACAAATTAACATAAAAATTATGTTAATTTAATACAAATGTAAAAGCGAATTAAATCGTGAAACCTTCAACACATTTTTTGTGTTGTTAAGTGAAGTATTTTATAATTCAAAATATTTGCATTTCATTTTTACACTCAGATTAAATTGGTATACAATGAACTAGCTTTATTGAATTTAATTTGACTTTATTCGGATAGCCAATAAATTGTTTATAATTGATTTTAATATATATCAGTGTGCACTAGTGCGCCCAACCGAATTCGTTAACAGAAAGAAAAATAAAGGAATTGGAGGTATGCAGTAGAAAAAATAGGTGCATGTCTCGACGAGGGAACCAATGTTGCATTGCATCCAGTGGAAAAGGAGGCTGTGGTCAGCCAGAGGAATCGACACCGCGCAGTGGAGAAGGATTGCGTTGGCCGGACGACGAAGCCGACGCGACGCAACGGCGGCACCGACGAGATAATAACGGAGATCCATGTCACGCGTTCGCCAAGAGAATGAGCGAGGGAACGAATATAACGTCGTCGTCACAATGCAGCACGCTTTTCATTCCCGCGTGTGTGCGTGGGTGCATCAATACGCTTTCAAATTGGCGTACAATCGGTACACGCGGCTCTTTCGCCAGCCATTATCGATGCATACGGATTACATCGAAGAGAGAAAGAAAGAGGTTACGTACCAAATTGTGATGTATATTTTGTTGAATTTATACACTGAAATAAATGCTCTGATGAGAGATTAAATGGTATTTTGATTCTCTCATCTCTTTTGCATGACTTAATTTTAAGTTCAATTAAGGCACTACACTGAGAAAAATGTTCGAATTAAACTAACAAAAAGATTCTTTCCAGGTAGCAAGCTGATGTTATTCGGATTGGTGATAAACAAAAAATGATAAAAAAAAATTCTATTCGATTTCATGAAAATGTTATTCTTATTAAGGGAGTATTCTAGTGTGATTCGTTTTTAAGGTGAATTTTGGGAATTAAATTTATAAAAATGGTTAAATCTATAGAGTTAATGTTTTACATTCACATTCATTCATATTTGATAATTTCTCAAATTTTTGTAAAGTTTTTTATTGTATATTATACAAGATATGAATAGACACGCAGGTCATGTCGCGAAAAATCATTTCTATCGGGCACAGCCATTGCCGATCAGGATTCCTATTCTTGAAAAATATCGCATATGAAAAACTAAGGAAATGCTATAGGAAGAAAACCTAAATACTTAAAAACTTAACTACTTAAAAACTTAAATAACTTAATAAAATGACAGCACTTAAAAAAAGATACTTCGATTTTTATTAAAAAAATACTTCTTGCGACTGAAAAAATATAATAATTTCAAAGATATCAAAAAGTTGGAGGGTCGAACGTTTAGCTTAATATGTACATCATATGTCTGCAAAAACGGAAGCTGATCGACCCAATAGTTGCGAGAAAAATGTGTGTCTGATTTGAAAAATGTCATTTAAAAAAAACGCGATAAATGTTTTTCATGCATTTATAAAGTGAATAATGAGTAATTTCAGTATCCCAGTTAACTACACACATTTTCAAGCTACAAGAATAAAAAAAAAGTTTTGATTTTTTAAATTCGAAACACACTAGGAATACATTCTTAAGTTCTTTTTGTTGTTTTAATTAGTATCAGTAATTAGCAGTTTTTCTCGGTGTAGTGACTTAATTGAGCTTGAAATTATCGCACAAATGAGAAAATGAAAAAATTCTGTAACCTCTCGTGTTGGAGAAATTTAATTTTATTCCTATGTTATGAAGTACTACGAATAAATTACGTTAACGCTTTGGCTTGTTGTGCAATTTTAAATCTCAGATATATGCACCGTGTGATCGTACTGTGCGTAGGATATTGTTACGAACAAAATTTTATTTTAAACTTTGGGATTAGAAAACAGATATCTTGTATATTTATTCCATATTTCTATCAAAGAAAAACAAACTTTATTTTCATCCTTTAGTTAAATAATTCTCTTAATCAAGTAATTTTGATTAAAGACCAATAATTTTATTCCATCTTTCGGTAAATTTTATGTAAAATTTGAAAAAATGAAAAAATCCTATAAAAGAATTTATTTTACGTCAAACTGTATACGTTTTCCATTACGGAAATATAAAATTTACATAATTTTACTATACGTTAATAAGAAAAAATTTTTTCTCGCATTTTTCTTCACTTTCAGAAGTCGACACGGGCCCTTCAAAATTCCGTTCTGCGTTCCCATTCTACGTCCTCCTAACGTCGCCCCTGGTTCTCCAATCGTCGTCGTAAGCGCGAAACCATCACGAAAATGAATTCAACACGTCGATATATTTAATACACGCCGCTCTTCTATATGTGTCCAGAAAAACAATTTTTTGCCGATGTTCTCTCATCGACAAAGGTCTCCGCTACACATGTATGTATGTACATACACACGATGTGTCGTACATTATCGGTAGCGAGCGCGATGCCGATGATGTCGGGGCGGTGAGGAGCGTTCCTCAGGAGTGAGGATAAGCGCACGAGGATAAAAACGAAATGGATCGATGGCACGCGCTGTGATTGGTCGCCGCCTCAGTGGTCGTCACTTACCCCGAAAATCGGTCCGAATTCTGGGAAACGGTACCGAGGCCTCTGACGCCCCGCGTCCCCCTCCGGGGTAACTCCCCTTTTACTTGTTACCACCGCCATATTTTGTTTACACCGCGCACACCGCGCCGCACACCGTCGGTCGATTGCCCGATCGCTCGCTCGCGCGGATTACAACGACAGGTTACAGCGCTGCCGCCGATCGAGTTGGACGGCAGCAGCAGCGAGGACGAAGACCAGGCCCGGGACGAAAAGACAGAGATTCACCGGCGGGACCAGGACCAGGCCCCGCGACACCACACCACCGTCTCGACAACTCCGATAGATCCGACACAGTACCATCGTCGTCGTGCAGGTCAGTTCGCGTCTTCGGGCGACAGTGATGTGAAGTGTTATATCAGACACATATCCCTCAATTTACGTCCTCTCCCGTATCTAGGTTCTGCATCCTCCAGGATGTACCCGGATACCTGCGCCTTCAGCTACCTTCAGCAACGTGCACACCACTATCTGTTTCTATTTCGGAATAATTTGTGTCTATCTCTCTAGGTGCTCGTTTTAAGATATACTCTTCGGTATTTCAAATCGACAGTTCCGCGCGACGAGGTGATGTTATTCCGAAGAGTCGCCAGCACTCCTCACAGTTTACACAGTTTGACCTAACCGGATAGTTTATATTTGATGATACACGTGTCGCTGAAATATGTCCGCAAAATTAACACGGGAATAAAGTATTTTGATACGAAAACGAAATGCCTTCTACATCACTACCTCCCACATCTACATGCACATTTAATCGAGGGCATTAGCTTTGATAAATAAAAAAGAACAATATCCTCTCAACTTGAAACATGAGACTCCGGGAAGAAAACCGTAAATCGAAAACAATGATTAAACAGCATCCGTTTTAATAACTTGTCGAATTTTCAAACTTAAAGATTCTGTCGATGCTTTCTTGCTTCCTCAATTTCAAAATTTGAGACAAATAGAGCATAATTTGTCGCGATAATAAATTATTGTTTAATTATTAGTTATGTTTGCGCAATTAATAGTTTAATTGGAAACAATAGTTTGTCTAATGGTCGTCGAACTCGTCGAGCTGATTCTTTGTAGAGTATAAAATTACGTCTACGTGACTCCTCGTGATTGGTATTGCCTACGTGATGTTTATCTTTTTTTCACGTAGACTATGAACCATGCAGAAGCAAACAAGCCTGTTTCTTGTCCGGAATTATGAAGGAATTTCGGCGAATTTGCTGCATGCGGAAGAAAATGTTGAATATTTTATAAACAAATATGAGTTTTTAAATTATAATTCGAAATTTGATTCGCTATTTCTCCGGATAGAGCTTTTTACTCGGCAGGTAAGAATTATTGTATCCGAGACATAAGAGACATAAATTATGCGCTGAAAAGGCGGTTCACGCGCATGATCTTGATTATCGGTAATTCACGTGATTGAAACTATCGTGGCACGTGCTACATGGTGGATGACACCCACTGGTTTGCTGATTCCGCCACGTGATTGAATATTTTCGCGAGCCATCGCAAATAACAAAGATCGCCTCCAAATTGAGAATCATATGGGGGTGGACTCAAACACGTGCTAGCGTTAAATATACATATATTTAAACGTAGACAGAATTCAAAATCTTCGTGTCCTTCAAAAGTCATTCTGCGTGATATTAACTCCAGACGGAAAATGCGACAGTTCATCATTGGGATGGAATGTGTGTGTGCGTGTGTATGTGTATGTATTGTGTGTATTTGTTCTCTACTTTTCATCCCCAACAAAGATCTTATCTAGTAATATATCGTCTCGTTTTCGATCAAATATTCGATTTTTTCAGAGGTACCGCATAACAAATAAGCGGTGCTAATTTCTGTTTTTTCTATTTCCTGTCGGTAGCGTCGCGACGTGGTGAGGCAGGCGGAGGTCGTGGTGGATACGTCGCTCGTCGAACGGCAGGATGAGGCCCGACGAGATGGTGGTGAACAATGGCGAACCACGGCGGGCGGCGGAAACGATGTCGGAGACATCGGAGGGCACCGCGACCACCAGTGTATCCGGTAAATCCGGCTTTGAGAGTCGCGAGGAGCTGCGTGACCTCGCGGCCCTGTTGGGTATCAACGATCCTGAGGATCTGCATCAGGAACGTTTCCGTGTGGACCGCCGCAAACTGGAGCAAATGCTTCTCGGTAAATGAGCGCGAAAGATTGATCCGCAATTGAACTTGCCATTAACGAAATCGACAAATGCATTGATACTGATATTGATATAGTAACGCGCATTCAAATATTTTAATAATTTTCAGCAGTAAATTTAATAAGGGAGATGAATTAACAAAAAAAAAAAAGAAAGAATATAGAGGAATAAAATAAAAAAGAAAGAAATTCCAGTAGTATATTATTTCTATTTATAATTCTCTTTAGAAAAAGAGAGAGGGGGAAGAGAGGAGAGAGATGGAGGGGGGAGAGAGAAAGAAACGTTTTCATATCATATACAATATTATATTACCATATCAATTTTATTATCATTATTCAATAATAAAATATTTTTTCAGATGTAATAAATAAATTTATTTATTATAATATAAATTTTCATAAAAGTTTTGTTAGCAATTTTTATTATTTTATTAATAACGCTTTTATGGATCGAATCGTAATTAATAATATAACAAGATTGTCCATCATTAAATTATAAACGTAAAACTGATTTCTTAATTAGATTATATTTATTTAAAAACATTTATTTGTTCTGTTTTTATAAACTATGCAGTAAAAATATTAATCAAGTTTTAATCTCAAATTATTAAAATGATAAATCGATTTCATTTATGAAATAGTATATAACTATTATATTAATAGAAAGCAAATTGAATCGAATAAAGTCACAAAGAATTTAGCTGATTTAAATGGCAAGTATATCAAGGACCAATCCAATCTGTCGTGACGTGACAAAGTCTCCCATGACTGGCGTACTTTCTCCCCGACTACTAATATCAGAGTAGACGGTTATCAAAGAGAGTCAAGATATTAACGGTCAGGGACGGTCGAATATAACAACTCGTTTCTAAATTACCAACTATTTAAAACAATATAAAATTATTTCATGAGCGATGAAATTTTACCTTTCGAACAAGTTTATGAATTTGGCGCATGTATTTTAGTTACTTTAATTTAGCGTTAAATATCACGAATTTCCGACCTCCAGTTTTCTGACATGAAAATCACTGCTATTTCGCGCCATCATCGCCATCGTACTCAGCGTTAAATCACGCGTCAAGAATGACAATAACTTCTCGCTGTTATGTATTTCGCGTTTAATCCCCTCCTATTCTCTCTCTCTCTCTCTCTCTCTCTCTCTCTCTCTCTCTCTCTCTCTCTCTCTCTGCCTCTTAATATAGATACACTAAGCACTCCGGTGTCCTTTATCGCTTTCATTGCTTCTGGAGTGTCTATAACTCGAGGAGCGAAACAAGTCACCGCAGTGTCTACTTTCGCTTTCCCATAGAACGTAGACTTGATTCCTTTTCGTTGTCTTTCCGCGACGGCGAAAGCATTCGCGGTTTGCGAAAAATTTTCCGATCAAATGAGCCGAACATAATAATAATATATTCTTACTGTTTTTTGAAAATGAAGAAACATTAATGCGATTGGTTTTTGATAAAGAAAATATCAAGTTTAAGATTGAAAATGCATTATTGCTAGTACAGTTAGTAGTATTTTAATAAATACAAAAATAAAAAAATAAAAAAATACGGAAAATTACAGTATTTTTGAATATTTTTTGTATTATTTGAGAACTTTAAACTGTAACTTATTTTTAATCGTTAATTTTTTTGATTTGAATGTCAAGTCTACTAACATGATTATATTGATCGAGGAAATGTAGTAGCAGTTTCTTGCTCATTTTGCTGTTGCTATTTGCATTCGCGAATGGTATACTTGGAACTAGAATTTAAATAGACAGCTTGTTTGTAAACGATATTAGCAGCTGTCAAGCCACACTGTTTTTCGCGCCTTATAACATCGTTCAACCGATCACGATGTAAAAATGTATAAATCTATTTTGCTTAGAGAATACGCATATTTATATAATTTTATATTCGTATGCAGAACGGAAATACGCGATTATGTAGATTAATTTAACTTATCGCAAAATCGAAAGAATTACATCATATACACATATATATAGGGTGTCTGGTAAGTTTTGACAAAGCACTCGTAGATAGAGCGGACTAAACTGAGTCGAAAAGTTCTCTACCATTTTGCAATTTTCGCAATAGTTAACAAATAAAATATTAATTATTAAAAATTACCAAATATTGATCTTCAATCATTTTTTTCTCAAATACTATCAACTTTATAGAAAAATAACAAGAGACCAAAATTGTTTATTTTCTTCTCATAAAGCTCTAAGAATTTTTTTAGAATTTTTTATCAATTTTTTAGTACTGCATTTTCTTATTTCTATATTGGCAATTATTTTTACCAACATGAAAAAATATGGTTTTAAAAAATTCTTAAAAAAATTCTCAGAACTTTATGAAAAGAAAATAAACATTTTTGTCTCTTGCTGTTTTTCTGTAAAATTGATAGTGTTTGAATAAAAAATTATTAAAAATCAATATTCAGATTTTTAGTAATTAATATCTTGTTAACTATTGCGAAAATTGCAAAATGGTAGAGGACTTTTCGACTCAGTTTAGTCCGTTCTATCTACATACGAACGCTTTATCAAAACTTATCGGACATCTTGTATATGAAGATATAATGAAATTAAGATAAATAAAGATAAAAGGCAGGAAGAGAGAAAATCGCCGTGCTTAGAAAATTTTTCAATATTTTAATTTTATTTTTGCATTTGCAGGTGATGTCAAACCAGCGGATACTTTCTTCCACAACGTGAGTAAAAAAAATTCTTTTTATGTAATTAATTTAAATTTAATTAATAAGTTATAAATACCGTAAAATATATTGCGAAAAAACCAAGTGAAATATTTTTAAGATTAATTATTTTATTTTATACCTTTTAAAATTAATTATATAAATTTTCGATCCTTTTTTAATTTTTAATTTAAATAACAATTTTTTTATGTAGCATTTTTTAATACGAGGAAACAAAATGAAGATTGCTTCAATAAAGATTTATTAGAAATAATATATAATTAATAAAAATAGAATAATTAAATAATTTCAATTATTATACAATGCCAATTAATAATATATATGATATATATTCAACAATATCCTTAATATATTGAAATATCATCGAGGAATATTAATATCTCGTTTGTGTTTGCTTGTTTATAAATCGCAGTATGAAAAGTGAAGTCTCATTGTGAAGATTTTATTGATCGATTAGTGAAAACTTTCTATCCAACGATTGCTGACAAGCGACACGTAAGATAGATCGTGATATTTCATGATGCAACTCCTTTCTCTCGACCACAAAAGATTTTTCTTTGTGCAAGATCAGAAAAGTTCCTTGCCATTTGTGCTGACTTATTTGAATCTCGTTAAAATTCGATAAAACAACATTATAAAAAGAATCAGTTTTATTAAGATTTATTTTAATAATTAATTTTATTTAATTTATAAATATCTAATTTTATATATCAAAATGCGATTTCTTAAGATTTCATTTCTTAAGATTTTTGTATAATTATAAATATTTACAAATTAGGTAAATTTAATTGTTCTTAATAAATCTTTATTAAACTAATTCTTTTATAACGTTTTATCGAATTTAGTAAAATGGTGTTTAGAAAATTATTTTAATTAGTTATTTATTACAATTAGTTATTTATATTCAAGTTAACTCGCTATAAATTACTGTACTATAAATTACGTAATAAGTAAATGCTTTAAAAACGAAAATATTATTTTCTAGTATTATATAAAAGCGCAAGAAAATACATATACAGTATATTATTTGTCTGCGCGCGCGCGCGCGCGCGCGCGCGTGTGTGTGTGTGTGTGTGTGTGTGTGTGTGTGTGTATGTGTATATATGTGCTTATATATAATATAAAGGAAAATGTTTCCTGTTTTTAAGGGAAGTGAAAAGACAAAAAACCAATTTTATATTGCTACTGATATACATACATATATACTTGTGAATTTCTGTAGCTTTCACTTTGTAGGAAGGAAATGTACAAACATACAATTATGACAAGCGAGCTTCTTCATTTAATTGCCATAATAATCATTTTCGACACAAAGTCAGATTTTATGTCGGCTACCAAACAACAAAATTAAATTTCTCTTTTTTTTCATGCTATGTTTACACAGAGAGGACAACTAATTTCTCTGATAAAATAACGAAGTATGGAAGATATAAAATATAAATGTATATGTACAAATATATAAAGATAATACGAGTCGCAGTATGCAAATATCTGTATAGCATACTTTATTGCAAGTGTAATATCTATAATATAAATTATAAAATTTATAAGATAAATTCATAGATTTGTTTTCGTGATATGTCGAAGGGAAATAAACAAATGTCTGATTAACTTGGCCGACTTCGGTGATCGCGTTTAGAGGATTGCCGACATAGAGTCGTTTCCTTGTCGAAGCAATGCCGTACTGACCTTGTGATTATATGAAAGCGAAAGAGTCTATTTTTAAGTATTTTCGCCTCCTGCACCGCAACCTCTTCCCTCTCCATGTGATAACTCGCGTTACGTCGAGTGAACTGCGACTGTTCGCGCAATATGATTTCTTCACTGATAACGCCAATGATACGTGAGCTTCTTCCCTGTCTTCCGAGATTTCGCCAACTCAATTGTTGGATGCAATTTTTTATACAGAATTTTTCATAATCGAAACTTTATTTAATTTTATATGATTTTTTTTTACCCGTTTGATCTCTTCAATTTATCTATTTTTTTCGCGTAATTTTATCAGGCGAGGATTTTATATGAATATAATATAAGTAATAAAAGATATGAAAAATATCTTATAAAATATGTATAAAAAACGATTAAGTAATACATTGCTAAGAGAAAAACTTTACAGATGAAATTAGTTCCTATTAAATCAAAATCAATGAAAAGATTTTCTTGAATCTCTTGATATTTCAAATTAAAATACGACAACCATCGAAATCGGCAGCTTATACGCGTGTTTGTTTGTGAAAGAATCAGTAGCAAACGATTTCTCGAATGCGCTGACGACGACACACAAAAAAATCTGGATTACAACGCGGAGAAATCCGAACTAGCACGTAAAGAAACTCGTTCTTTCCTTCGTCTTCTTTCTCGTCATGATAACGTAACTTGAAATTACAATCGTAGAACTAAATGAGCAGGAAGCTTACGATTCGGACGTAACACTGCATACTTTCTCCGTCTTCTCTCTTCCTTCTCGTTCGCTCGCCCGACAACTTGACAGAGAAAACCGATCGACTAGTTTACTATCGTGAGGATCGCGATTCTCGCAGCGATGAGAGGATAATTGAGGAAACGCATAATCGGATAATATTATGATCGGGAAACATCGAGCGTGCTTGTCTCTCATTAAATTCGGTTTAAATTGAAATCAAATTTGAGAGAAGAGAATTCTTATGCAATAATCTAATCGCAATTATGTAAATATCTAACATAATTTTGACGACTGCAAGATTAATTGATATTAGTACTATACTTTATAATTTTCTAAAAAAATAATTTTTTATTTTTCTGTATTTTACAACGTACAAATTTGACTTTATCAATGAGTCAATAATTCGCAAACAATTCTGCAGAAGAATTTTTTATATTAATTTCTCCGAAAATTTATTTTAATGAGGAAAAATTTCGCCTAGATGAATGGGAGATGAGGTGTACATACATGTGTATGTGAATTAAAAAGATGAATTAAAGAAGCGAAAAGAACGCGCTGATAAACGGTACGTGGGGCTTCCAAGAACCGTTCACCAACCAAGTTCGAAGGCAACATGCTTATCCTTATCGCCTTTGCACGTCGTTGCGTAAAAGAGGAGGGGAGCCCTGGAAACACACCGGCCGATTATTTATAG
>Ga0157362_1000999_pt1 | contig 11134 bp, 5 predicted proteins | sample AttlaeALBM3_FD_111480 | JGI IMG/M metagenome (GOLD analysis project Ga0157362, IMG submission 111480) | Fungus gardens microbial communities from leaf cutter ant in Ribeirão Preto, State of São Paulo, Brazil - Atta laevigata ALBM3 | ecosystem: Host-associated > Fungi > Mycelium > Unclassified ... | reverse complement strand
TTTCTGCTTGCAATCTGCTATCAGATCTCTTAACAAACGAAAATGGATTGAAATAGATTGGAAGTTTCCAATCCATCCAAATCCGTATTCTAAATCCATAAAAATGGATTGGATCTAAATAAAAAATTTTTATACGTGTAAAAGTTTAAATAAATTAAAGTAGTAATGAACGTCAATTGTTATTATTTTAAAACTTTTATACAAAAAATATATGCTTGCTGTATAATGAGAAGGAAACATATTAACATAAAATATACATAAAAATGATTAATTTATTAATTAAAAATAAATAATTTATATATGTAACATTTATTATATGTACATTTTTATATAGTTTTTTATGTTTTTTATGTTTTTTATGTTTTTTTAACTATTAAATGAAATAGAATTTATGATATATTTTTACAGCACAACTTTTTTTAACTCAGTTGAATTAAACAAAAAATTTCTTATTCATAATTCTGAATAAAATAGCTTTCATGGCGCATTTTTAAATGAAACAATGGATTTTCTACTTATAATTTTGAATTGAGTAACATTCATAGTCCATTTTAAAAGAAAAACTTATTTTATTCAATTAGATTAAAAAATTGCATTTTTTCCTATTCAGAATTTTGAATTGAGCAGTATTCACGATAAAATACAATAATATGTATATAAAATACAATAATTATTTTTAGATTGAAAAGCATAGAAATATACTTCATGCCATTCCTATAAATGAATAAAAATGCATTGAAGATTGAAAAGGAATAGATACATATATTTCATACAATTCCTATAAATAAATAGAAATATATTCAGGAAAAGGATTCATTTTAATATTCATGAATCCGTATTTCTGAATACATTTTAAGCTATTTCAATACATTCTCGTTTGCTGAGCTGTCAGCAGATTCTGTTTGATTTCTGCTGCCAGTCTGTTTGCATAGAATGTTAAGGTCTATTTGCATAGAATGTTACAGGTCTTGTCGATAGAACGAGAGCAGAATGTTACATCAGTTGTAGTCAGTCTGCTAACATTTGATCAAATCTGCTACCAGTCTGTCGATATTCTGCTAATGTTTTGTTATCTGGAGATTTTCTATCGCACTTCTTCTCGCTAATTTTTCATGACGCTTTCTATCATTTAAATATCCATATAGTCGATATCAACGGCCAAAATTGGCGGTAGAAAACATTTGCTGTGCATAGTAAAATCGAAGTGAACAGTGAATAATCGTGTTAATATATAAGGCGTGTAAAGTTGAATGTGCAGTGAATAGAAAGAAGAGAAAGAAGTGAAAATTAATATTCAAAAACGTGAAAATTAATAGCCAAAACGGAGAATTATTTTCATTTTGGAGAATAGTCAAACTGTATAAAGATACAGATTTCTTATTCTCTTTCAAAAAGCACTTTTCGTCTTAACTTTATTATAGATGCTTCTTAGAAAATACAAAAAAAATTAAAGAACGATGATGACCGATAAATCAAGTGTATGATGTATTGTAAAGGAGTATTAATGTTGCAGAGAAAAGACACTTCTTTATGTTTCCAAAGAAATACGACAGGTATATATTAATTGTTTTATTATTTTGTAAAGCATGTATAAATAACAATTGATTTATTATATTTATAGTTTTGTTATTACATATATGTATAATTTTAATTTTTTTAATATATACTTACATATGTATATATATATATATATGTACAATAGTGGACAAAGTTAAAAACGTCTATCTTATATGGAAATATATGTTGATATAGATTTTTTCCTTATAATATCTATGTATAAATGTGGAGCATTGTAAAACGCAAAGTAAAACAATATTAAAAAATCTCATTTAGTATTATATAATAGAAACATCATGTATAAAAGAATTACAATGAACCAGTGCATTAAAATGATCATAGACTTGATGCCAAAAAGATTTGTCGAAGTATTAAAACATAATGATTATCCAACAAAATATTAATTTCTAAGCAGCAATTTATTCTGTAATTTTCATATAATACCACGTTTATTGCATTATCTTAAATTTTTGTTTGTCATTTAATAAATAATTTTTTTAACTCCTGAAATTACGTTGACAGAACGGTATATTTGTTGGTACAATATATTTATGGATTATACATTTATTAATAAAATTATACATATTTTGTTTTATATCTAATAAAATAAACTAATTTCTATCAACAACTATTGTTGTTTTATAAATTTTTCAACTGTGTATATGTGTATGTGTTGTATATCTAACAACTTATTATTTTAACAACTTCTGTAAAATAGATTACAATAGATGCATGCGGAAGATTTAACTTAAAAGTCATGGGTTCAGAATGTGCTCACCATAACTATGGACTGTACCACTTGCATTTTGAAGAAAAGTGTACAAAATAGGCAAGAGTAGAGCTAGTCTTTATCTTGATGCAATTTCAACGATACTTTTTGAAAGAAAATAAATAATAAATTTTTTATAAAACATTATTTTCTACTCTGAAAAATGTATGAGTTATTTAAAAATAATAGTTACTAATAACAGTTACTAATAATGAAATATGACATTATAATTTTTATAGCAATACACCTGTGCAGCATTGGAAGAAGAATCTGCAAAAGATATAACTGCAGAAAAAGATAAAACAATTTAACAAAAAAAAATGAATAGGTTTTTTTTAACTTTTATGTATCTTTTAATATTCTTTTTTTTAATAATAATGACAGTTTTCATAATCTATATCAGTAGTCTATTATAATGTATATCATGTTGCCGAATATATATTTTATTTTTCATCAAGAGAGAATATTAAAAATCTATCATACGTACATTTTAGCAATATCCAGTCATTAAAAACAATGTTGCCTATATACGAATGTTGAGATTGCTACATCATAGTATAAGTTTTTATTGATAAATAGTTACATAAATAAATTTTGGTTACCATTTTGCTATTTTTCTCTTAACATTTTAATACAAAGTAAAATATAAATGTAAAGCTAAAATATTTTCCATATTATAACACTATTACATAATATACTTTGATTGGTTCATTTAACCTTTATAATATATTCTTAATATATCTTTTTTTATATATGTTTTAATATATGACATCTTTTTCTACTTTTTTCATTATATCTTCCTTTTCAATATATGTAATATATCCGAAATGTTATACTATTTCTTTGTATATAGAAACACATCTACCAGCACATATTTCTCAACTAAGGCAGAAACTCTGAAGAAGAAGAAGTTAAAAGAATGGAATTTTAATTGGAAAATTACAAGAAAAAAATAAAATGCTATGCGAAAGAATTAGATGACTTAAAAAAAATAGTGGATAGAAAAAACACAATAAAAAATAAGCAAGATTCTAAGGAATAGTTCATCAACTATATAAGTTACTATCTACAAATGTTGCGCAATTATTATCTGCACAGATCAATAATCAAATTAAAAACAAATATGTATACAAATATATTACCAAATTTAAACAACTTACGGTTATATTTTTTAAGCCCGCGAAATTAAAGACTTTAAAAAACAATTCGCATCCCTTCTGTGCGTCTTCAAACATTTAATTAAATAATAATAATGTTTTTTTACAATATATTTTAGCAGTAAAATTAAATTCACTATCGCCATTGTATATTATGTATTGATAGGGAATTGAAAACTTCCAATTTGGTTTTGTATTTGTAAAAACAACATGTAAATTTAATGTTATTAAATTTGATGTTATTCGCAAGTTACAAAATTGTGAAGCTATTTAAAATTTGGAAAATTCTTATAAATGTGAGATATTAAAAATAGAATGTAATATAAGAATATTTTTTACGACTAAAAGTTTCATTTATGCTTTATTTAATGTGTTCTTAATTTGAAAATAGATATTTTATTTATTTTTTAGTTATAATTACATATGGCTTTAGATTTGTAAGCATATATTTCGTACATGATTTTCTCTACTTTACATGAAATGCGACTCAAACGGTAGCGTACAATGCAAGATTAACATATAATCACACTAATAAGACGCGACTTCGCTGTGGCGAGAAGGCGGCAAGCTTTACGCGAGCTGAATACAAAAATCTATGTGATTCGAGCGAACAGCAAGCGACAGCTAAAAGATTAACTACTCGCAGTTGCTCCCTGTACGGCCTCAGCTTTTCGACTCGAATTCGGCACGTGCTATTCGCTCGAGATCACGTTGACGGGAATCGGCAGCTTTACAGAATTTCTACGCTTGTCTCATCGGCGATTCCTCCTTCTCATCCTTATAACTTCTTTTGGCTCCTTGCGATATCCCGCTCAGCTTTATTATCAGTAGCTCGCGATAGATCCTGCGTCCTCTTACAATCTGTGCTCGTAACAACGCAAGCGATTTCGGCAGGCCCCGGCGGCAAATGTACAGGTCGCGCTACTTTTCGGAAGCGAAATTTCCTGACGCCTGATTGGCCGACCCCGCGGCAGCGACATTTTTCCGGCCTCTTGCAGCTCCTTTACTCAAGCCCTTTACTCAAATCTTATACTGGCGTTTTATTGGGTCGTCCTCCGGAGAAGTTATGTCATCCGGGAGTATTTCGGCATTGTCTTTTCTTTCTACAAGACATGATCGGCACTAGAAGGGCGCAAACATGCAGGCAGCGAATTAAAAAGAATGATACGATCTTCCATGAGGAGCAGTCTGGAGTCTTTTCGATGACGATCGTTTTCGGTTCTCTTCCTTATTAACAACCGGGTGAGACAGCTTCGACACAATCAACGCACACAGCTACCTGATCCTCTGATTATCTCTAAGCGCTGATTCTCGCAGAAAAATAATGCAAAAAAAATAAAGAAAAAATAAATAAAAATAAATAACTTAAGATGGCGCATAAACGTCAACACCCACACGCTTGTTGCCCTCACAAGTCAAGAGAACCCACGATATTCACCTGCGGTATATCCGCAACAAAATGTTGAACAAGAAACGTTACAACACAACTTCTCCTTCCTGGAAAGGGCTGAGGAGGTTTACCATTGTCAGCCGCTTCTCCCCAACAATTTACTCTCAAATGATCAGAAAGAAGGGTCGAACTTTCTCCTTAGCAGATTTCTCCCCTTCTCAATGGCTGCGTCCAGATACGCGAGGAGCAACACTGTCCAACTTCCTCGCGAGTTTCGGCAAAGGAAAGGACAGAACCGTCCTGTGCCTCTTTCCCTTCTTCAAATTGTAGTCAAATTTCCCGAGGAACGAAATGAGACCAAAAAAAAAAAACGAAAAGGAAAACAACAGCAAAATAGAAAAAAAAATTTTTCTCAAATAGTCTGCACTCGGGACCAAATTTCTTCTCCTCCCCCCCTCTCCAAAAAATGCATAATACTCCAAATTCTCCGCTCGCCCCTCCTCAGGCCATTCCCGCCATCGGTCCTCCCAACTTTTGTCCTACTCTCCCCATTCATCTCGCGACTCCAGCAAGACAATGATGCTCCTAACGAGTGGTTCATCTATTCGGGTGGAGTGGTAGGAGCGCATTTAGTAGTATGCTCGCCAATTACTCTCTATTCAGTCTTTATTGCCTTTCTTTCCTCCATCTTAAAAATGACTCTTTTTCGTACGGGATTATTGGCAACTTTCACTCGTTTCTACGAAGATCATGTCTTTGGACAGGGCCCAACTCTCTCCACTCCTTGCACTGGGGGCAGGTCTTCAGGGTTACACCGCTCCTCTCGCACCCGAAGCAGAACTCGGATCTGCGGGAACGGGTGCACTTCGCATATTTGTGGGTCTTTGCCCCGCAGTTCCAGCAGCCAGCTATCGCCAGAGGAGCACTGCTACTTTTCTGGTGGCAGTAACCGTTGATTTGGTGGCGTCAGACGGGTCCTCATAGTGCTTCAGTGGGTTGGTGGCGGATACCACTTTGGCCAGTCGGCATCAGAGCATCGGTTGAGATGAGCTACTGGGCATCATTTCGCCGGAATTTAGGCGTCTCTCCTCTTCAGCCTTTAGAGATGGCTCCTATAGTTGACCACAGCCGCGGCCCTAGTCCTACGTAACGACAACTACTCTCTCCTCTATCCAGTTTTTGAGGACCTCACCCTGCCAATCTGAAGATTCGATCTACACTCCCCCTTTATCAAGCCTCCATCTGCCTATATGATCGCGTCCTTGAATGAGGGCCATTCCCTCATCATTGCTTCTCGTCTCATGTGGGCATCTGGAAAATCTCTTCAATATCCTTCAACTGCCGCTAAAACCCGAGGTAGTCTCTCTCTATCTCTTGGAACAAGGGGCAGTAACACTCCTCGAAGGCTTTTAAGCAAGTTTTCACCATTTTCGATCGTACTCCTATCTCTTAAGGTCCTCAAATCTTTCCAACAGATTCTGGGTATCAGTAACTCCTGAGTAGCTTCTTCGGATCTGGTCAAGAGTTCTAAGTCAAGATGGAGTCAATTAGATATTCGAGGCAAACAATAGGGTTGAAATCGTTAACGTGAACTTTACTTACGGACGTGTCATCGAGATTAGCGAGCTCATATGTGACCGGTGACAAAACGACAAAACTTACTCTGAAAGATCCCTGAAAACTCGGTAATAATTTCGCGGCAACATTTTGAGTCGCCGACAATTTGTATTGTCGCCACAGCACCAACTCTTCAACCTCGAAAACTCCGATCGCGTCTTTGCAAATTGTAATAGGCTTGCTTCTGATACGCTTGCTCTAAATTTTCAACAACCCAATTATGCAAAGATTGCAACGCTTCCACGCGGTCTGATCACTCTCGCACATCCTGAGGTTCAACCACAATAGCAGAATCATAACGTCGCACCGAATAAGCAGGTTCTAGCTCGCAACCCGAATTCGCAAAACGGAACGAGGAACGTGTCGATAGACGAATGATGGCGATATTGTAAGCAAAGCGAAAATCATTTAGACAACCCTCGCGATCAAGAAAGGAAATTATTATGATTTTCAATATCTTGTTAACTTTCTCTATCGTATTAGCCTGAGGGGGATACCGTAGTGTGCATAATATCGTTTCCTGTGTAAAGGCTTGCAAATTTTATTCACGAATTCCGTGTCATGATCAGTTAGAAGAAATCTGGGCTTGCCTCACCGCGAGAGAATTAAATCCTTAAGTGTTTCTTTAATATTTTTCCCATTCATGGCTTGTAATGTGTGTGTGTGTGTGTGTGTGTGTGTGTGTGTGTGTGTGTGTGTGTGTGTGTGTGTGTGTGTGTGTATGCACGGCACTTAATCCATTTAGTAAATAACCCATTTAGTAAATAAATCTTAGATTACCAAAATATACACGAATCCCATCTTATTTCAATGATCCCGTTCACGGAGCCTCAATAACTTGATGTCCTATTAGTCTTACTGGAGTCGCTTGCTTCATTTTTCTACGCTGACATGTATCACATTTTCTTATATAATCCGTAACATCTCGGAATATGTTAGGCCAGTAATACGTAACCGTCAAGCGATAGTGTGTCTCAATACCTAAATGTCCTGGCTGCGGGTCGTTATGCGTTTCTCGTAGGGTCTCCCCTCTTAATTCACGCGGTAATACTAGCTTCCAACAATCTAGATCATCGTAAATCTACGATCGCACGAAGTTCTAAATGATATAACTGACCATTCACTATTCTTCATATGAGAACGCGTTAGGTGTCTCGGAAACTTCGCGAAAACGACGGCGATATTCCTGTCTTTAAAAATTTGTGCTTCCTCACCGATGATTAAAAATGCGTCGACAGCTTCTAATTGAATCTCGGCGTCACCCTCAAACATCTGCGATAATGTGTCCGGCACGTGATACAAAGTCCCCTTTTGATTCAAGATCTTATAATCATAATACTCTAAAAGCTCAAGGGCCCACCTCGCTAATCTACCGGTAGGATTTCTCAAATTGTGAAGCCAACGTAAATTGCTATGGTAAGTGCAGTGAACTGATAGCCCTTCAGATATGGTCGAAATTTTTGTATCGCCCTTACGACAGCCAAATGTTCTTGTTTCGTGACGGAATATTTCTTTTCGGCATCCGATAACGCGTGACTCGCAAACGCGATAATATTTCCAACATCGCTGATATTCTGCATCAAAACAGCACCGAGTCTGACGGAATTGACATCGGTCTGTAACACGAACGGACTGTTAAAATCCCGGCACGATGAGGTCGGAGCTGAAGCCAAATGCACGCAAATCTCTTCAAATGATGTTGTTCGTCCCCACTCTCTACGCTGATTCTTTTTCAATAGTTTCTCATGAGTGGCTCGCTAATTGTTGCAAATTGCGGAATAAACCGATGATAGAATGACATGTTAAGGAATTGTATTATGCGATGTAATTGTTTCAGATTACGCGGCGCGGGATACTCAAGGATTGGCGGCACCTTCTCGGAATTGACTGTTAGGTTCCACTGCACAACGAATCCCAGATACCGCACCTGGGAACGATAGAATTCACTTATCGGAATTAATAGTGAGAAAAAAGTCGATAAAACAATTACTATATCATCTAAATACGCGAATGGTTTCATCTCTGATTAACTTATCCAACAAGCGTTGGACGCTCCCGTCAGCCCGTAAGGGAAAATATTCTGGGAAAATGATATAAGCCTTTACTTACCATACTAAAAGTGGTAATTTCTCGATTCTTTCTGGTCAGGAGTATTTGAAAGTACTCCTGGCTCAAGTCAAGCGTTGAGATATACCGAGCAGATCACAATTTATCCAATATACCATTCATATTTGGTAATAGTTATGCATCCTTTTTAGATACGCTATTTACTTTACGAAAGTCCAGGCAAAAATGATATTTGTCATTCGGCTTTTTCACTATTACAATCGGATTCGATCATTCGCTAAACAAGAGTTCAATGATTTCGGCAGCTAACATTTTTTGTCCACTTCTTCGCAGATTGCTTCTTTTTACTTTTGAAGAAACTAAATAACAGCGTTGCTTAATCGGCGGATGCGAATCGATGTCGATTTTATGCTCAGCAAGAGAGATGACATCGCTATCTGCGATAACCTTCGGATTTTACTAGCTATAAATTTTTTTAAGCATAACTTCTGCTCGACAATTAACTCGGAGAGCAAGCGCACAGCAAGCGCACATTCTACGCGGCCCGGTCAAGCCTTTCGAAGGATCGCCACTCCTAGGATCGGCTCGCGAAATGTCACCCTGAGGAAGCAAAATCGAAATCGATTCCAAACACACATAAAAAATCCATTTCTACAATGCACGAAACCGCTAAATTCGGCAGCTAACACACGTTTATTTCTCTTTATAGATCTTCCAGTATCAGGGGCAGTTCTATTTCCTGGATAATTTCTGCATTTTCCTATTCGCGCTGTGTATTCGAACATCCCGCGCAGTGGTCATCGATAGCTCCAGATCTCGAATAATCCCAATTCCTTCATTACCAAAAATAGTTCGACTAGGCCTGGAATCGACTAAAGCTAGCAATGATGTTGATCAAAGATGTGAAGATATCGCAATGATGAAGAGACGGATACACGAATGGTCATCTATGAGTATTCTAACACGTTAATCTGAAATAGATCGCAACCGGATAGACGGAAATCGTGGCGACCCGCACGAGCGATTAGCCTACGTATTTCCCGAACACGTCGGGAAAGTTTTAAGCGTTATCATCTGCTTGCTGCAGCAGAACATAGGCGGCGCCTCTTCGCGTATTCGCGCGAAAATGGCAGGCCTTTCCACAATTCCAGCATTCGCAGGAGGGAACACACTGGTTGAGGAAAAGACAGTCATCGCCCAATCGGAATCCACGGCGGATGACCCCGCTCCTGCGATGCCATTCCGACCGCGCGAAGAATTTCCTTTTTTTGCTCCAGGACAAGTAACCCGGCACGATAATCTCGGTAGTCGCGACAGTCAAGCCGCGCAAACTTTTTCGGAGGATGGATTTCGCCAAATCAGGTAGCAATTCTCGCTTAAATGTCGGCGGGGCATGGTATCGAGTCGCGGCATCTTTGCTCGCCAAGATTCGTGACTAGTCATTTTAAGACTATAAAATCGTGGAACTATTCCCGTTGTTTGATCGTCTATAATCACAGCAATAAGTTTTGGTGCGCGTAGTTTAGCTGTTCCTTCAAACTCTACAGGGGACCAAGTAGTCGAACATAGCTCACACGCAGGTTAGATAGTGAGCTATTGGCTTCTATTCCGCATGTGTACGCTGCCAAATCTCTTTGCGAAGCGCGATTTGAAAATTCGCGTCAACGAAATGCGCATGCTACGCAACCACGAATCATCCCACGTCCGCCATTCCTCCCTTTCTGTGCGAAACAGGGCGGTACTTGTCAGGAAAAACGGCAGATATCTCAGAAGATCCTCGTCTGATATCGGAAATAAAGTACGACATTCATCCATTCGCATCAAGAAGGCAAATCCACGCATCTCTGAGAATGTTATGTTACGTTTACGGAGCGCATCGTATATCTCATGCACCGAGCTACACGGGCACGCGTTACAAAGTTATACAACAAAATTAACGATTCTTAACTTATATTGTTAAGCTCACCGTCTGCTGAAAGTGTCCGATGGTCACTCAGGGTCGTGACCTAAACAATATAAGTCAAGGTCGTATTAATTTTGTTGTATAACTTCGTAGCACGTGATGGGTGACTACTACAACATTCGGAAAGTTGTTCGGTGTGCTGACCTTCATAATGTGTGGAAGAGTCATCGAAGATGAATGATCCATTTTAATTTTAATAGCATTCTTAATGGACAACGATCGCCTGTTGAAAGTGTCCGATGGTCATTCAAGGTCGTGACTTTAACAATATAAGTCAGGATCATTTTAATTTTTTTGGATAGCTTTGTAATGATGGGTAACAATTTTTCAAAGATTGTTTGATGTGATCACATTCATATATGTGTGAGAAGATCATCGGGAATGAATTGTCTTTCGGTGGTCACTAAGGGTCATTACCTTGACTGTACCAAGCACGTAAATATGAAACCGGATTTTTTTTATAGAAAATACATGTTTATTGCATGAAAATAATAAAAAATATTTTATTCAAAATATTGCCCATCGGTAACTATACATTTTTTCCATCTGTTTGACAATTTGTGGATGCCACGCCAAAAAAATTGTTGCTCTTTTGAACCAAACCAGTCATCTAG
>Ga0157362_1000998_pt1 | contig 11138 bp, 8 predicted proteins | sample AttlaeALBM3_FD_111480 | JGI IMG/M metagenome (GOLD analysis project Ga0157362, IMG submission 111480) | Fungus gardens microbial communities from leaf cutter ant in Ribeirão Preto, State of São Paulo, Brazil - Atta laevigata ALBM3 | ecosystem: Host-associated > Fungi > Mycelium > Unclassified ... | reverse complement strand
GTATGTATATATGTATATATGTATGTGTATATATATATATGTATGTGTGTGTGTGTTTGTATTTAGAAGCCTTCCTATTCCAAGCCAAGTAGTAATAGTTTTAATCCTACACAAAATAATACAAATATAAACAAAATAATATAATATCTATTTAAATTTAATTTAAAGCAAAATTAAAGATATTGCTACTTGGGTTTATGTTGTATAACAATTTTTTCTTAGAAGAACAAATATACTTGGCGCCTTTTTTTAAAAATTCTTACCCGTTTGCGCCAATCTTCCCAGCTGAAGTTAGCAACGCGATCCAACTCTTGAATATAATTATATTTATCCTGCAAACGACGTTGTCGTTCCCACGCTAGCATCCAAACGTGACGCCACTTATCCCAAAGAAGCTTGACTCTCGGGCTGCGGAATTCCGGCTCGGCTCCTTTGCTGCTTAGGAAGAAAAAAAAATATATATATATTTATACATGAAAAATATATGTATATATAATACATAAGAATTAAAAATGTGAAATGTTATCTTATTAAGGTAATTAATCACAGAGATAATTTCAAGAAAAAGGTATAACAATGAGGTATAATCTTCGCATAAACAACTCAATAACAAATTCAAATGTAAATGTTGCAGAAAATCTAAGACTTCACACTTTCAGTACAAGACAATTTTCTGAACGAACAGTAATTTATCAAAACCCGACCACATGTCATCCCGCCAAAAAATTAAAAAAAAAACCAATACCGAGATATTAATGAGTATAATAAGTTGATAACGATAAATGTAGCAATGCCTGTATGATTCGGATGAAAATGGTGGAATGGCGCAGAATGAAATAAAACTAGGTGTAACGAACCTTCCTTTGGGTGGGAAGCGTGGACCGATGTGTGGCAATGAAAGATCTGGTGTTCTGTCACGACCTGGGCTGCCTCGGCTAAACAGGAACATGCGTCACATCACTCAAACATTCTCTACTAAATAAGGCACCTATAAAACGCTTTTTTTCGCGTCTCAATACAGCACTCTGGTTTATAGATTGTTTTTCGTTGTGAGTATTAGATTATAAAAGTGTAGAAAATTAACGCAATTTTTATCAAGTGTCGATTCTTACGTACATGTGGAAATTATATTTGATATAAGTATCTAAAAAAAGTCAGTTTCACATCATGTTGAAAAAGAGTTAATCATATCTTAAAGCTATATGTTTGCATTATAATGACATAGTGTATAATAAAAAATGCAACAGAACGTATTAGCTGTCTTCAGCAGAAAAAGCACTTTTGCATTTTTGTAATAATATTCTTTAATATAGTTGATTTATATTTTTAAATCCAGTGGGAAATTGACCATGATCATATTAAAGAATTTTACAATAATGGCAAAGCTTGATTTTCTGTTGAACGGTTGCATACAGCTAATGTATCTGATTTTCTTAACACAGTGCATTGTGAACAGTAATAAGTTTATGCATGTAGTAGTCACACACGAGTGAAAAGCAAGTGAGTTAATACACCTAAACTTCTGCTTCTGTTGCTGGATATTATTGCGAAATTATTGTGCGAACAAGAATTATCGTGTGATGAGAATGTTGTGTATTCAATATTATAAAAAATCATACAAAAATAAAACACATACATTTCTACTGAAAATGCATAATAGCATAAACACAGAACACTGTACTTACGAAATAATTACGATTAGGATAAGTGGAAAATATTTACATATGTTATGATAGACAACGCACCTTTGTTTACGAGGTTGAGGCTGCTCATGCTCGTTATCCTGATAGAGATCCTTACTGAAATTCCATTGCAAAAGCAACATATCATGCGACAGTTAAATACACACAATATACAAAATTCAATATATAAAAGATGACAATAACTGCGAGCATCTAGCAAAGTAAAAGATTCTTTCAAAACATGATGGTCTGAAAATTTTCCTAAAATTGCAATGTGCACATAGCAAAATTTGTGAGAAACAAGTTAAAATAATTAACACAGATACAAATGCAATACGGATATAAACAAAATGCAACATTTAACGATTTGAACATGAAGTAAGCATAATGATACACAATGCTGTGCATATTATCCATTATGTAGGTATTCATATTTCTTCACAAAAACAGAAAGGATTTTAATTGTATCAATATATTGTATAAATTCTCTTGATAAATACGTACGTAGGTGCTGGTGATCTGACTTTCGATATTTTCCTCATGTCCTTTATTGGCTTAATTTGTCGGGCTTTGCACACGCGATCAACCTCGTTTTGTCTTCGACTGGTGTTCTCCATAAATTCTCTGTGATCCGCGATAAGCATTTCGAGCGTAGCTCTATCATCGGGCAAAGGTTCCGCTTCTAAGGCATTCAAAGTATTCTCCAAACCTTCGAGCCAGGCTAATAACTCTTCGAGAAGATTATCAAGATCCTGCAAATTCACACGTAACAACAATATTCATTTCGTCTATAAAAAAAATGTGACTTATATATAAGATATTTAGTATATAAGATATTTAATATAGTACAAACTTGCAGTCCCTGCATATGATTCTCCAGTCTTTGGTTCCTTTGGTAAGCCCATGTTGCCATTTCTTCCCATCTAGACTGAATAATTGTGATCCAGTGTTTGATAACTGCGGCACCGTCAGGATGCGCTTTTCCAAGAATAATGTGTGCCAATTCTAATGTGTTGTCTTTTTCAATTTCCTTAGTTTGTAATTCGCGGAGGAATCTCTGATGCTCCATTAATTGATTCCTGCTCTCCTGCTCGTCTTCCGGCAGTGGTCCAGCGAATCGTAGCTTCATCTCCGCGTCACTCAACCATTCCAGTAGCATGTGAACGGCTTTATGAAGCCGTTCAGCCTCTCTAAGAGCTTCTTCCAATAGTCTGGACTTCTTCGTCGAGAGACTAGTTACTCTATCCCAGAGACTATTTAGTTCCGACAACTGTGATCTGATCATTGACGCATCTTCAATAGAGGCTTTAGATTCCAATTCGCGACCAGTTTTAATGACGGATTCCATTTGTGAGGCGCGTAATTCCAGATCTCTTTCAAAGTTCCTATGTTGCTCCACTAAATTGGTTACCGTATCCAGGTCACCGTAAAGTGGTCCAGGATTGGCCAAATATTTTTCGGTCTTGCTCAACCATTCCAACAGCGCCTGAATCGCATCCTTGAATTGTCCGGAGAATAGTAAGGCTTCCTCCAATTTTCGTTGTCGATCCACGCATTTACCGCAGACCGTCGTCCACTTATTTTTCAACTCATTTAGAAGTTCTCTCAAGGCAGGTTCATCGGATTTCGGCGCCTTGTCCTTCAACGTTTTGCCGTTCTTCATGGTATTGTCATACGTGCTCTGCTTAGCACTCAGTGCCTTTTGTATCTCGCGGTGTCTGTTAAGACGTGATTTAATCCTGTCTGGATCATTGCCGCCAAGTCCATCGGCAGCGACTTCGTCCAAAATCTTTTCGGTATCATCCAACCAGTTCATCAGGTTCGACCAGCTGTCGTGGAATTCTCTAGCTTCCTTGTAACCGTGATCTAAAGCCCTCGTTCTCTCGGCTGACTTGGAAACTACTCGTTCCCATCTGTGTTGCACACTCACGAGCAAATTTCTTATAAGAATCACATCTTGTTTTTGAGAGAAGTATTTGAGATGAGTTCCTTTTTTGTCAAGATTTAGCATAGTTTCGCGATGGACACCGACATCCTTTTGGAAGGCTTTGTGTTCCTCGATTTGTTGAAGTATAGTTTCCATGACCCTCGAGACCGGTCGAAGATTCGTCAGGATCTTTTCAGCGTTTGTCAACCAATCGACGAAAGCTTGTAACGCGTCGTGGAACTCAGTGGCCTCCTTCAGAGCAATTTCTAACTTTATCTTCTTATCGCTGGCACGCGAAAGCACATTGTCCCATTTTTGTTTCAACGTTCGTAGATTGTGATTTAATCCACCGGCACTGCTCGTATCCGCTTTCTTCAAATATTCCTGTCCTTGTTGCAGTACCGTTTCGACTTTTGGACGGTTTTGTTCCAATTCGTTAAACACCTCCATAAAACGTTCCAACTGTTCAGATGCAGTCTCAGGTAATCCACCAACTGGTTTGGATGCTACTATCATGTTATCCACATCGCCTAACCACGATAACAAGTCCTGTATTTCAGCAGTGAAGGATTGTGCCTCTCGTAAGGCATCTTCTAATTCTCGCTGGCGATCAGCGGCGCGTTGCAGTAGATCTCGCCAACGACGATTCAAAGTGCCTAGTTTATCGGCTGTAGTAGATGCTTCTGCAGTACCTTTACCATCCTCAATCAATTGTCGTCCAGCATCATTTAGAGTGTCGACGCTCGTCTGATGAGCTTGTATATCATTTACTAGGACTTTCAGCTTGGCCAATTCGACTTCGATCACTTGTGGATCACCTGCCACTGGTCTGAGATTATCCAATGTCTTATCTGTTTTCTCGATCCATACTAATAGTTCATCCAAAGCGTGCTGGAATTGACCGAGTCGTAATAACGCATTCTCCAGTAATCGCTGCCTTTCCACCAAACCTCTCAATAATCCGTCCCATCGTTTATTCACGGCACCGAGCGGTTCCTTGATGGCTGCTGCTTGTTCGGAGGATGTTCTTTCCGTTAATTCAGCTGCTTGTCTAGATATGAAAAAACGATAATAATGTTAAAAAATGCATCGTTATTTTTCTTGATATTATATAGAAACGTATATGTTGCAATATACTCGAACCACACAACAATGAACCACATCTACAGGGAGGACGGGTATAAAAATTTCAATGAGTTTAACTACCGGAGGAATTAATATCAACTGGATATTAATCACTGCCGTTTCCATATTATTTCTATCAAAAAAATATAAATTATATTATCATCTACGAATTCTCGTGATTGATCACTCTGTTTACCTGCTACATGCGGCTGAGTAATCTGCCTTGAGGTAACATAAAGAGGGAGGATCCGATTAAATGTGATGACGCAAATTGTTAAGGGGCAGCAAGATTATTAAACTAAACAGGGGGAATAAACACGTTCAGAACAATATGAAGCCATGCTCTAACTACCAGCGACAACACAGAGAGAGATTAACTTGCCTTGTCAGACTCCTATGTTCGGGAACCGGCGCAGAAAAACAAAAGAGATGGGATTAGATTTTACATTTTCTCGAAGGTCACTCATCGCAAATAATTATCGGACGGGAGTTGCACAAAGGGGACAATGCTGCGCACTGAACTCTTTGTAACGCCATTTACATATAAATTCTGTTTTAACTTAAAAATTAAATCGTCACCTGTTCAACGCCTCGACCTTCACCATATGCGGATCCACTTCGGCCTTGAAATTGGCCAGCTGCTTGATCTGCTTTTTCACCTCGTCAATATCACTACCAAGTGGGCCCATCTCTGTAAATCTATCTTCGGCTTCTTGCAAGAACTCCAATAGGTTCTGCAGCGTCTCGTGGAACTCCATCGCTTTCTCCATGGCATCGATCAAATTCTCCTCGCGTCTGGCGTACAGAGCGGTGACGTTGTCCCAAGCCTGATCTAAATCTTCAATGTGTTTTCGTACTTCAGGTTTATCCGGCTCGCCACACAAGCCCATCAGTTCGTGTCCTGATGTTCGGACTTGCTCAACATCTGGCTTGGTCTGATCGATCTCTTGTCGAATTTCTTGCAACGCTACTTGCTGTTGCTGGATAGCAGCTGGTTGAGCTGCCGGTGGCGCCTGTCCAGCCAGCGCATCTTGCAGTTCTCTTAAAGTGGCCATGACTCCGTTCAGCTCGGCCCAGAATTTTTCGGCGACGGCTAGAGTGTCATCTAAAGTGTGACTGCGATCGGTCGTAGCCTTTTGGACGTCGGTCCATAATCTGTTAAGTTTATCCAGCTTGCGTTTGATGTCTTTCACTGCCGGATCGGCCCTATTGCCGGCCTTGCTAATCACATCGTCCGCTGCTTTTTTAACAGCCGCGTAAGCCTCAGATCTCTGAGCAAGATCGTCTGCTAAGGCGGCATTTTCTTCCATCTGGTCGCGTAAACGAGCCGGATGAGCACTGATAGGTTCAGCACCGTTCACTTGATCGGCAGTAGAAGACAATGCGCGCAGCATACCTTCCAGTTTATCAGAGAACTGAGAGGATTCCTGCAATGCCTGCTCCAGCGCTTGTTGCCGGCCTCTTAGCTCGGCTCTCAATGCCGCATAGCGAGCGTTATCATTGTCCAAGATGTCTTGCACTTTTATACCTTCTTCTTCGTTGCATAACTTGATGAGCGCTTCACCGGTCTTATTGAGCTTCTCCACCAGAGGTTTATGCTCGTTTATGCTTTGTATAAGAAGCTCATTTTTGTCCTGTTGCGCCGCTATCAAATCGGGCCGCAAGGCGGGCATAGGTAACATAGAGATTTGTTGTTCAGCCTCCTCGAGCCAGCTGACCAGGCCAGCGTGAGTATCGCGAAGATGTTCTGCTAACGGTAGAGCTTGCTCGAGAGCTCCCAATCTGTCTGTTGATAAAGCTGATACAATTTCCATTGTTTCGCGCAAATCCTCCATCTTATCTCTGATAGTAGATGTGTCTTCATGTTGAGCATTTTCGCGTATTACTTTCTTTGCAGTCGAAATAACATCACGAACTCTACCTTTCTGACTGGATATATCATCATTAAGTGCTTTATGTTCTTTCAATTGTACTCTAATAATTTCAGGCTCGCTGCTGGGCGGTTCAGCCTCTCGAAGTTGATTGTCCACTTCTCTAAACCAATCGAGCAGATCATCGATATCGCCAATCACCTCCAAAGATCGCTGTTTGCTCAATTGAATTCTTTCTGCTTTTCTTTGGATCTGTTCGGCAATTGCATCGAATCGTCTGTTGTCCCTAGTTACGAGACCTTCGATTGTTGCAGCACCTTCTCCCGGCGACATTTGACACAGCTGCGGGCCTACAGCGTTGATTTTGTCCAAGACGGGTCTATATTCCGATATCTCCATCTCGAGGCGGATAATCTCTTCCTCACGAGGTTCGGCGGATTGCAAAGCAGCCTCCGCGCCTTGCATCCAATCCATCAGACGATTGTGATTATCATGGAATTGTTGCACCAATGGTAAGGACTCTTGGGCATGTTTCAAAAGATCTGAACCGCGCGTGACAAGATCATTAAATCGTCGTTGCAGAGAGTCCAACTTGTCCTTCAGTTGAAGTGCTTCATCGCTCGAGATGTGTTTCATCAATTCTAGGCCGGAATCTACGGTACTGTCGACTTCCGTTTGTCGCGTGGATACTTCTTCTGTAAGATCCGCGAGATCTTCCATTTGTTGTAAAAGCTTCTCCGTATGTACAGCCAAGATGCGATACTTCGACAATCGGATCTCCATGTTCTCCATCCATGCTTGTAAATCTTGATACGTGAGAACCAAATGACGTAAGCCTTGTCTCGAACGTTGTAATAAGCTACCGAGAGCTTCGGATCGTTCAACCAAAGCTGCGTATCTATCTGCCGCATCCTGAAGTTTATCAGCCAATGTAGTAGCCTCATCTTCGCCTACCAACGACATAAGTTGGCTAGCTATCTCCGTGAGTTCACTAAAATCTGGTGTCTTCGATATAATATCCTCATGAAGTATATCATGTTCATTGACACGCTGTTGTATTTTCTCTTCGTCGGTAGGAACCAATTCCATGTCCCTGACTTTTTTCTCTGTCTTGTCCAACCAGATAGTAAGTGGTACTAACTTATCTTGGAATCGCTTCGCTACCGTCATTGCTTGCTCAAGAGCATCCATCCTCTCCGCGGCGCTTTCTGTCAGATTATCAAATCTGCCCACTAGATCATTCAATTGTTTCTCAATGGCTTTACGCTCCTTTGAGTCCGCATCGGCGGCTACTTCTCGTCCCATATTGTAGAGAGACGTCATAGAATTTTGTCGGTCCATTAACATCTTCTTCAGGAATTTCTGTTCTTGCAGTTGCGCCTTCACGACTTTGTAATCTGAAGAAGGTGGCTTTTGATTCGAAACCATCTCTTCCGTATCGGTCAACCATTTCGCTAAGCCATCTAAAGCCTCTTGGAACTTGCCCGACTGCAATAATCCAACATCCAATTTGCGATCGCGCTCGTTCAGCTAAAAAAAAAATAATTATTAATTAAATAATAAAATAGTGTATGCTGTTAATTTTCGCATAAATATATCGAATAAATATATACATTCCTTAATATTTAAATCGAATGCTTACTCTATCTTTTAAGTCGTTCCATCTTTCGTTCATTTTATCGACGTCTTTTTCAATATTATTGGTATTGACATCTCGTCCTGCAGTTTGTATGAGACCTTGACCGAGCGCGTTACAATCTTCAATGGCGTGTGCTAGTGGTTCAATCCTTTTAATTTTGAGAGTTCTGAAATCCTCTTGCTGAGCTTTAATAGAATCCACTTCGGATCCCACAGGTTTAAATCTTCTGACTTGTTCATTTGCATCATTGATACCCTCCATAACATTTGCGTGCAATTGATAGAACTCTTGTAATTTGTTTAAAGTAGAAGTGAGTTCATCTTCTCTGTTACGCGCTCGCTCATCCAGTTTACCAATTTGCCGTTTAAATCCGTCAACCTGATCTCTTGTGGCTACAGCGTCAGCAGCGAAGCCATAATCAACCAAACGTTCGCCACGATTCTCCAGATCGCCAATTTCTTCATAGAGTTTGTTAATTCTGCTAACAATCTTGGCAATATCTTCTAATTGTCCTCTTACAATCTTGATTTCTCTACCGGGTGCTTTCATGGAGTCTAGATCTTTTTCAAGAACAGACAGATGTTGATTAATCAATTTCGCTTGATCATTAAATTGCGCGACCGCTGTCGCTGCACTTTGTAGTTCGTTGCATCTGTCATCTAGTTTCGCTTGCAGGTCGTTAATACGATCAGTAACATTGTCAATTTCATCTTGTAAATGTGTCGCATCGACGCCTTGCTCGCCGGCTTTGTTCACAAGATCATTAGCCTGTTGTCTTACACATTGCAAAGGTTTCTTCAAGCTCGTTGTTTCCTCTCGCAAGTTCTAAAAATTAATATATATTTTACATAATTAATATATATTTTGTATTAATTGTAGTTTTTATTTTGTGTGTGAAAATATAATAAATCTAATTACCTTTATTCTATCAAGCAATTTCGGATCTTTAGCCGCTCCGCCAAGAGCATCGTGTGAAGCTAACTTATCTTCACAACGTTGTAAACCGTGTTGCAAATCGCGTAAGTTTTCATTGAAATCCATTAAGTGACGTGCAGTATCTTCCAAAGATTGTGTTCTAGATAGCAAATCTACAAGAAATATATAAATATAATTAAATTATAATATTATATAATAATTATAATATTATATAACACAACACGCAAGTTTAAACTGTAATAAATTAGGATATAATTACAATAGCGAATTTAAACATACCATTATTTAATTTATCCCATCTAGTTTTCATAGCACTAAGCTCGTTCTTTACATTTTGCTTATCAATATCACAAGCTCCGACAAATGTCTCGCCTAGCATCTTGTTATTTTCGAATTCTCCAGAATGTTTCCATACTTCGTTCCTAAACGATGATAATTCTTTCAGTTGTTTCTCGATGTCCTTGCGTCTAAAGGAAGTGGGAATCAAACTATCCAATTTATCCTCGGCTTGTCGAAGCCATGGAAGAAACATATCTTGAGCTTTATAATATTTCTTGCAATGTTCCGCGCAGGTCTGCAATCGAGTGTGCCTTTCGACAGTATCTTTCTTCAAACGGTCCCACTGTGACTGCATCTTATCCAAATCACGTTGAAGCGAACGATTTTCAGTTTTCTGAGATCGCGAAAGTATGTCGCGTCCTTTGTTCAACAGCATTATGACTTCATGCTCTTTACCCATCACATTACGATAAACAGGCTAAAAATTATGTTTTGTTTTTATCAATAAAATAAAATTAAGAAGACATGAAATATATAATTAAACACAGAATTTTTTAAATATGATACATACCTCGTGATGATCAAGTTGCTGTTGCAGTATTTCTCTATCAGCAGACACTAGCAGTTTTTCAGACATGTTTCCAAGTTCGTCCGCAAGCCATCCCAGAGTTCTGCTACAGGAGGCCTCGAATTGTCTTCCATCTCGCAGATTACCTTCGATTTCTGCTTTTCTATGATCCAGCTTCTTCTGCAAGTTATTGTACATCTTGCCGACTGTGGTGAGCTTTCCTTGAATCTCGGATCTCGATGCTGGATCACTTAGAACTTCACACAACTGTGCACCGGCCATTTCCACGTCTGCTAACAATGGTCTCTGACCTTCCAATTGTCTTTCCAGATTCTCGATCTTACGAAGCTGTTCTTCGGGATCCTTCTCAAGACTCAACTCGTCTAAATTATCTGAGATTCCTTGCAGAGCGTCTCGCAGCCGGTTAAGGCTGGCATCGAATTCACGACTAGTGTCAACAGCGTCACCTAAACTCTGAGCTCTTTCGTCTAGTCTTCCCATTTGATCTGCCCATCTCTGTAAAATATTCTGTAATTTCGCATTTATCTTCTGACCATCTATCGAATCTATGGATATCGTGACGAGAATACTTTCTCCGATTTGTACGAGATGTTCCAATTGCGGTTGCTGAGTTCTAAACTCCTCTCGCAAAACCTGTACTTGTTGCACTTGACTTGCGACCATGCGAGGATCAGCCGAAATTGGTCCTAAAGCGCCTAGCATACGCTCTTTAGCGCCAAGCCAAGAGTTAAGACCATCATATGTGTCATAAAAATCTTTAATATCTTCCAGGAATTTAATTCGGTCTTTGCATCTGTCCGAAATTGATCTCCACCGACTAGCAACGTCTTCCATCTCGTCGTTCAATCTATCCACACCGTCAGCTCCTTTCTTACGTCTGACCAAATCACGCACTTGTGTTCGAGTACTATCCAGCAGAGATTGCTTCTCGTACATCTCCTCAATGAGAACCTTAACTTGTTTGACCGTTTTGTCCGCATCATCTTTAGTTGCAGGCATGCTTTCTTTAGGCAATTGCCGTTGAATCTAGTGAAAAAATTATGTATTATGCTCGCTATATAATATTTTTTTCAATGTGTATTCAAATATC
>Ga0157362_1000997_pt1 | contig 11139 bp, 6 predicted proteins | sample AttlaeALBM3_FD_111480 | JGI IMG/M metagenome (GOLD analysis project Ga0157362, IMG submission 111480) | Fungus gardens microbial communities from leaf cutter ant in Ribeirão Preto, State of São Paulo, Brazil - Atta laevigata ALBM3 | ecosystem: Host-associated > Fungi > Mycelium > Unclassified ... | reverse complement strand
ATACGCTGTTTCTTTCCATCGCAAGCTTCCTCTTTCATCTTCGCGCGTTCCGTGATGTGCAAATTTCAAGTAAGACGCACGAAGTCGTGACCTTCTCATGCATATTGTGAGAAATAAAATTTTTCGAGGTATTGAAACTTTGAGATAAAAGGGCACAAAAGTTCTTGCTTTAATAAAATTTAAAAACCTATAAATCATAATAGATAAAAAGAAAATAAAGCTAATGAATTGATTTCCCTCTTCAATTCTTTTTGAGATATCTTTTGGAGTATACATTATCACATTTTTCTATGTACAATAATCAAATGTTTCTTTGATGTTCTTAGAATTCAAAGCTGTCCATTTTCATTGTGTTAACAATTTTTTTCTGGATGCCAGATGCTGCTCCAGAAGGTTTGCAGATTCGTTGCTCTATCTTTCAGCAAAAGCGTGAACAGCGTCCTAGTCACGTACAGGCTCGAAAAACAAGGTTTTATAGTTTGTCATTGACAACGAGGGTACCATGTGTTCTCCAGATACATACGTGCGGGAATAATGGAATTTACGTGTAATTCCGCTCTTTCCGCCGTTCACCGGACGCAATTCTTGAAGATGCCGTGGAATGTTCGCCATACGGACGGCGATTTTGCCACAACGCGTTTCGAAATACGCGTTCAGTGTCGCGCATTTACGAGATTTCACTGCCATCCGTCTCGGCCGCTACGGCCGACGCTCCTCCGCAGCAGCCATTGGCTTCTTAACGTCCGACAGGTGATTTACACGCGAGGATTTACTGCTCGCGAGATTTTACGAAAGACTGACCGCACCGAAACCGGCGTGTGATGCGTCGCTACTTCGAGGTGAGGCGATATGCCTTCCAAGAATGAAAAATTATTTTTTACAGCTGGTTATGAACTATGCTATGATGAGTGATAATTAGGTACTGTCAGAGATAGCGATTGCAGAGATTGCAGGATGTTTTCTATACTTTACGTGGTGCTGACAGGAATAATGTGCGATAGAAAATATATAATTGTTACGACGAAAGTTTCTAAGAAAAATGGAAACATATAAAATTTAATTTTAATAACTAAAATCTATGTTGAATAGAAATAGAAATACTTTAGTATGTACTTTAAAAAAAAAATTATTTTATATTTAGTGTTAAGAGAGATATATGACGGGTCACTTTAGAGAAATAAAATTACTTTTAGAAAAATTGCTACACAGGTAAAAATCTATTTATAATTTTTTTTATACAATATTCTTTAATAGTTTGAAATAATTTTCTTTTCACATGTTGAAAGCATGTGTGTTGCTGTCATGTGTTGCACTTACAATGTTAAAAATAAAATATTAATTTTAACTTAAGGATATATACTTTCATAGACTTTCTAAGTATGTAAAAATGTTAAAATTAATATTTTTTAATACAAAAATGTTAATTTTAACATTTTGTATACCTTAGAAAGTCCACTTTATGTTTTCAAGTTAAAATTAACATTTTATTTTTTATGATGTATGTTTATATATTTGTTTATATATTTTTATTGATCTTCTCGAAAAATTTGATAGAATTATGTTTGCCATACGATGCTAAGGATTTCTATGATTTGTATCTCAATACAACTTGGGGGATTGTAGGAAAGTTTGCAAAATCTGCACGCTTCCTCGATGCGAGGAAACATCGTGGGCGTTTTTATGTCTTCGCTTTTATTACCGCAATGGGCGCCGTCCAGTGCTACGACCGACGCAATAGCGTCTTTACAAGCAAGATCATTCTCCTTTACGGCCGAATTTCAATCCGCTTCATCGGAGAGAATTCTGGAAACGCCACCGACGCGAAGGACATAAATGTCGATCGCCGGAAAATCGAGCGAACCCTGACCGTTTCGATATCTCTTCAAGATTAAGTTGTTGGTTCCGGGCTGACGTTAAAGACCTTTATCCGTGGCACGTCCGATAGTGGCACGTATAATTTTCTGATTTTCATGAGATGTCAGAGTGAAATTTATGTTTATATCTTATCCTTTTTTCTAAATCTATCAAACAGCTTATTAAAAAATTACTCTGAAAACAATTTACTATATCTTAATAAATATTTTTTTGAATATTTGATAAGTAATCATTTACTGAAACATATTTATTTGATACAAACAACCATTAATTTTACTTAATTATTTTTTTCATTGAGTAATTATTTATTTGCTATAAATAAATGTTTACTTACAAATACTCAAAAAAATATTTGTTAAGATATAGTTAAAGAAATTTTTTTTCAGTGTATAATACGTTGTGAATACGATTATGTCAAAGATGTTATAAATTATTGAATTTTTAAATAAGAAATGTTATTTCTAATATTGTTTTACTTTTTTTACATAGAAAGGATGGTTTTGCTGAAGTATTTAAAAATTTAGCTACTTACAAATATGAAAATAATTTTGATGAATCATTAATATAATTATGTAGCTCAAACTGATTACTACAATGTTGAAACTTTTTGCAGCATTGTTTCAAATTTTTATGTAATTATTCTGGTTTTAATAAAATTATTTTCAAATCTATATTTATACTATTTATAAATCTGTAGAGTTTTCAACAAAATCGTTCTTTCGAATAGTAGAATAAACGATTAATGTAAATACAATAATATCAAATTTATTTCATTATCAAATTAAAGAAGTCTTATTGAAAGAAGAACGAAGGAATCGCAGGATTTGTCACAAACATCAAGCACTAAACATTGAGTCAGCTATAGAAAGCGAAACGGAGAGCGCATCGGATTGCTGAAGTTTTTCCGCTATAATTTATGCTCGATAATGAATCTACACTCTGCAGATAGCACGGGGGTCAGGTGTTAATGTCGGTGCGTGTGTGTGTGTGTGATGCGAGAACGCGGTGCTGCGTGGGACTCGTGGCACATTCGGCCCACCCGCGCTCTCGGTCTCTCGCGAATCAGCGATGCTCAGCCAGTTGCTCTCAAAACCGACAAACGCGAAAGAATAATAAATATCTCCTAGATTTTCCGTAACGAGAAAATTATTATATATATATAATTTTATATATATAATTACATTTATAATAATGTTGCATATTTTTTAAACACGCGCGTCGTCGAATTTATTGAATAAATAAAATTTAGGGATAGACCTCAAAATTAGCATTTTTATGATATAATACCGTTTTTGTCACAGATTTCGTTGCAGTGAAAACAAATTCGCTTGCGAAACTCACGATCAACGAATCGATGAATTGTGGGTTACGTGCGCGTACGTGGGAGAGACAGTCCTGGGAGAACTCGTCCTGCACTTTCTCCCTGTCGTATGTCGTTTCCTTGAATTCGACGCACGTCTCTAACTTTCCTCATCAATTGTCCCATCTTGATTACATTCTGCAAGAAATATCGTGTAAATTTACCGAAGGCTATTTTTTATCACACGCTGATATCAGAAACGAAAAGAAAAAGAGATTATTCGTTCGTAAATCAACATAGTATATCTAGCTGAACAGATACGTGTATGATTTACGCATGTGCGTACATACATATAATTCCTGAAGGTTGAGAACCGTCCGACAGGCGCGTCCCTTAAACAATGTCTACATTAAGCCTAGTTAGGCATTTCGCGGCAACGAGACGTGCGTCGTGCTGGCAGACACGTCGCCTTCGAGAGTCGTTTAAAGGCATTAAACGCTCGCTCGCTCGTGGAAACACACCGGCATCGGCAGTTCGCCGTGGTGTTCATCGGGTGTATCCACGTATACCCGACACCGTATTCGCGATTCACGGTGTATAAAGTACACGGTTACGAGCGTCACACAATCTTGCGAGCCTGCCCCGCTGTTCGGAGCCTCCGCGCCGCCACGTTAGCCACGAGGCTATTAAGATATTTGAATAATATTAACATGGAGAATTTGCAGGCGCGCGCGCAAGAGCCGTGGTATCGATAACGGTGAAGGGCCTGCTTATGTAGGGACTCGTAAGGCCTTAAGCGATATCACGTGAGCATTTTAGTACTTGAGGCGGCGATAAAATGAGCTCACGATGATGATGCTGTTAGCCATATCGAAGTTGGCTCACGAGACACAATGCACAGGTGTCGTCGATAGAACTTAATTTTTTTGTTTCTACAGCGAAGTCTCGTGAGAACAAAATATGTATAGAGGTTAAAGTTTTATTTGATTTAATTATTATATTTTGTTTATTTAACAATATTTATTTTCCTTAAATAAATGTTATGTTAATACTACTTCAAATAATTATTGATTAAAATTTAGTTTTTTTCAGGGTCAAGAACTCGCAACTTATTATAATAAATCTAAAAAATGAAGAAGAACATGTGTCGATGTATCTAAGAATTACAGGAAAGTGATCAAGCAATTTAAGTTAGCGAGTAACAAGCATTGCAACGTCGGCAACACGAGAGATGCATTTAGAACGCCGTTTCAAAGATGACATCTCGTATTTCCGATGCATGCAGGCGGTGAAAAAAAGCACGTGCTAAACTGTACCGGTAGCAGTTGACGTACGCGGAATTACACCGTGTTTATTAGCCGTGGCTCACGTACCGCGTTTCGCGGCGCTTATCGCAACTGCGATGCATCTTTCTGCACGGTACGCCAATGAAATCACACGGTGACCTCATTCACTGAGTCAATACTTTCGATGTGCTTTGCGATCGGCTGGACGAGGTTCCACGAACACGAGCATGCGATTCCGTCCCCCGAGGAACGTGTTCGGAAATGTAAACCGCTCCTGGGCACATGTTCGCTTAACATGTGCCTACGTCAGTTTCAAGGGACAAGACTCTTGGTTTTATAATGGCGATTTGACTAATTATTTCAAGGTAACGTTGTTGAATAATGAAACACGTGCAGCCGGTGAGGTGTATTGTCGACGACTCAAGGGTTCCATATGTCTTGCGCAAATTCCTTCAAGATGGGATACACATGATTCCGGCTCAATGCAGGTGCAGATCTATGGGTCGGCCAAATAATGTCAAAATGTGCAGCATGTGCTTCATTGTGATTAACTAGTGGGTTCGAGTCTGAATGAAACAAATAAGTGAGTTTTATGATCGTCTGTGGCTTTCTATGGTCTTTTTTTTTTCTTTATCTCTGTTACATGCAAGAGAAACAATATATTACAGTACAAATAAATTTCTCTACAAGAAAAACGAATGGCAAAGTAAAATTCGTTGTATCGATTAAAGCTGAATCGAAGCAAATGGAATGAAAACATGGATTCATCAGATGGACGCAACGTGTACGGGAAACGTATAAAAGAAGCAAAAAAGAAAAGGAAAACTTGTTTGGACTTGGAAAGAATCACTATCCCTCGAAAAGGAAAAACTGAAGTACTGTAAATGAAATGTAAAATTCTGGTTCATTAATGCAGGTGCAGACCTGTGGTTTGGAATTTTATTGTGCGTTGCGTTACCGCCGTTATTAACGGAGATGCAGGCAAGGGAATTTCGAAGGCATGTGATGTGGCAAATACATGGGGTTTTATGCGCGGTGTTTGGGTTGGAGCATGTACCACCAAGGACGCGCCGAAGGTGATCGTGCCGCACATGCCGGGTGGTTACCATGTCGAGAAGGACATGAAAGAAAAAAGAAAGGAAAAAGAGGCAGCAGCAGCAGCGAAGAGTTAAGACGGAGTTAAAGTGCGCGGATGAGACTTAACGGCCCCGCGCCGTCCGCCTATACCTCGTTTCGATAATATCCGCGAGAACAATTTCTTATCCTACATCTTTAATCTTAACGTCTCTGTCCGCGCGCGCGGGTCGTGTATCAAATTGCGCCGTGCGATTATCGCCGCCGCCGCGACGCTGGTCCGTGTATAATTTTGCAACGCCGGCGATTGGCTTAGGATTTGAATAATCGCATCGTGTTTCCGCCGCGCTGTTACTGATCGCGGCGATTATTGTCATTATGATAACCGCGTGGGTCTCAGGCCGATTTAAGCTTCTCGTCCTGAAAATATGTGCGGCACAGTAAGCCCTTAATTTATATAACATTTTGCAGTTAGTGAACCTTTCTGTTACCTGCTACGTGTGTCTAAAATAATTTATCTATGAGTTTTACTCTTTATAATTAAAATTACATGTATGAACGTTTGTTTTTTTATATTTCACATAAATCAGTTCTTATATTGTACTTTTCATGATACTTGTATGTTCTTGTGACATTTACATACATTTACGTGATAATTTTGTTACAAGAAATATTAAAACTACGTAGCTATAAAAGAATGATTCGAAAAGTATCGATATTTAGATGCACCTTTATGAACATAACCACGGGGAAGAAATTGATTTTTCGTCTGCGTCAAAATTGTCAGGGCGACTCGCACCTTTAGCGCATTTTAATTCAATCGTTCGGTGGTGAATCGCGCAGGGTCACTGCGCAGGGTCAATCGTATGCTAATTGCCAGCCAAAAGACGAACGGGGCCGCGCGCGAAGGAGCAGGAGGAACGAGGAGCGCGTATTCGCGCTGAGGACGATCGAAGTACCCGCGGCTCAGGCAAGGTCTTTGAACCTGCGCCGTCGACCCCGTAATGCACCGTTGTCGTTGAATTGTTCTGCATAAATTTATGACGGGCAAGTGTGAGACGCGCGCGAATGCACGTATGGCAGGACGAAGACGAATCGTCCTGGTGAACCTGGGGGGTGTCTCTCTGCCCCCTCGCGGAGCCACGCCTCCGGTCGACGTTAATTACTGCCGATTCCAGCGCACGGAGTACTTTCTGGAGAAAGATCGGATGCCAATCTCTCACCGGATAATTTCTCCCCATGAAGTGCAATTCATACGGGATGTCTCGGTGAGCTTGTATATTTTTCGCATTATTATTCGATTTTTTGTTTTTGGATGATATTGGTAAATAAAGTAATCGATATAGAGAGGATTATAGAATTTTTATTTTACTGAAATAAGTCAGTAGATATTCATGTAACGTGATACGAGTTTATCTTATTTAAAGATAATGATATCAATCAGAAGGTGTTACAATTTCGAATAATACAATTCTGAATATAAATAAGATTTGAATCCAATTTTCAAAGTTCAAGTTTTATTTTTTATTGCTGTTAACATTCTTCATCTTAGTGCTTTAAATAATATAATATTTCAGTGAGTTTATATATTATATATTCAGGTTAATTATATCATTTGAAAGTCGCATTCAAGGTTTCCAAACTAGATTATGGTTACAGAATTAATTACTAATATACTTCTCAAAATTATGTAACAGTACACTTGTAAAATAATCTGTTACAACAGTTGAAAATGTGCTGGAAGATTCTGATCATATCAACCAAAATTTTGCTCATCATAATTGGACATCTGGTTATCTCGATTAAAATTCTAATTGATATAATTAGAATCTTCTAATTTATTTTCAATCAGAAATTTTTCAAAAAATTTTAGTGTGCAAAATTGAAAGCTTTTACAACACAATAAACATACTAACAACCAGTAATATGTTATAATGTCTAAAAGTCTAAACGGAATGTGAAAAATAAAAAATTTTGACTCTTGCTCTCAGAATGCAAAACGTACAAATGTGTCGTGGACAGAATGGTTGCAACACTTTTTTTCAATAAGTTTCGCAGAGCGATTCATTCTTACTTATGAATTTAACCATTTACGTTCAACCTTTTTAAAAGGACTTGCAAAACCTATTGAAAAAAATGTTTCAACCGTTTTGTCTACAACTGTACAAGATGTCGTGTATTCCACACTATCCCTCACTTATTTTATAATTATCTCTTTTCCTCTACTCATCGTGAGATATCTCTATTAAATAAAGAATGTATATCTGTTCGTATAGTTTTTTAAAAATTAAAAACTACCATTTAGATGCTATCGTGTAATTTAGGAATTTTTAGACAACGAAATAAGAACACAAGTGCGTTATCGATAAATATTAGTCATCTGTTTAAAATATGTTCTGAGCAACTTCATATATTATAAAAACGCGAGGATTATCTTTGCTAAAGAGTTAAAAATAGATGTAAAAAATATCCGCTTAAATTAATTTGCAAGCACAAAAAGATAGACTTATTTCTGTTGTGAAAGAATAAGAAAGGGAAAAAAGAAAAGATTGAATAAACACAAAGTTTTCTGAAGATAAAGATTGAAGTTGTCTATTGAGCGTATTTGGCCAATAGCTGATTCACACAAATGTAGTGCATTCCGAAAAAGGAATATTTTTAAATTTCTATATTGGTATCCGACATTCAGAGTTTTTCCAATGGACAATGCCGTCAAAACTTTCTTCATGGTTTTTCACATAACTTCAAAAGGTTTCCTTTCTACGAGTCTAATAATTAACGCTATTTATTTGATTTCTGTCCTTTTAGACCTGTTCTCAGCAGGTTCTGAGGTATTTCCGGCAAGTGAAATCTGTTTGATATTTTCAAGAGAGTTTTTAAAATAGAAAAACAATTGGAAATGTTGAATAAAGAAATTTTTTAACGTTTGCAATGTTATTTATAAGAGTGAATAAAATTCACAATTTCGTTCTACGTTCGAACAATGCCTGAACTGTTTACTGCAGGATGTGATATCGACGCGAATTAGAATTGCAGATTATATGCAGGTGATGGTACGTTTGTTCTTAATAATACATTAAAGATATTAACATAATGCGAATCGCATTGTACTTTGAGATGCGAATGTACGCCCCTTAAAGCTTATATATTGTGAATTTTAAATGGTTTTCAATCGTTTAAAGCAATGAAATTGAAATAAATACCAAACTATACCGACTGTTACTATACTAATATGTAAAATTTTATAAAGCACCTAGTTATGTTTCACAAATTTTACAAACCTTAAAGTCTTAGAAATCTTTTATTCTTTTCTATTCTATAATTTAATGTAATATGTGTGCACTTGGATTTGTTATATACGCTCAATTATATATTTGTAGCAAGGCAACTATGATTTTCGTAGTTTTCCGAGAAAAATATAAAAAATTTTCTTATATCGATATGTATCTCAAATTTAACGATCTTATATTTTTGCAACCTTTTACAATATGCAGAAATTTGCAATATTTATTATCAATTATATTCACATAAAACTTATAATCACCGATGAGGGTCGTTCAAGGAATGCCACGGTATAAGCTTGGGAAAATCAGGATTGTAGCAATAAATACACGTACATACACATTCGTACATACTCTATGTCGACCGGTAGCAGGTGAGTTTGTGCGAGACACGATGGGAATGTTGCGGGCCAACATGTTTACCTAATCATCAGCGGACCCTCGATGGCCTATACATTGATGGCCGTTGTGATATTTGCGGATAGGAAGTGCACCGATAACGAATCGACATTATCACGATTCCGCCAACGCTCCAAACGTCAATTATGAATATCGATAGTTCCGCTACCTACACCTGCCGTAGTGTTCCCGTGTGACTTTTATGTAGACTGACACTTGACTAGTATCACAGCAAGCATTGTTATTTCTAAAGAAGTTATTTGTCGAACTTCATATTAAAAAAATTTTTTCTCGAAAGTAGAAAGTTTCCAAAATGTTCTAATATAGCAGATTCGAATAGATTTAAAAAGAAGTAAAAACGTTTGAACGCGAAAAAATGCGGTAAATCATTTGGTATAAATTATTCGGCAAATATAAACGCATTTTCTTTTTAATTACAGTTTCTTTTTAATTACAGTTTCTTTATATAATTTATTATTTATTATTCTATATTATTATTTATTTGAGAAAAAATGCGACGTTAAATATAGCAAAAATATTTTATTTTAAGAAATACTAATGAAGGCCAGTCGCTGCGCTTGAATGTATAGTTACGGATTTGCTACGGATAAGCTATCTGCAGAATTCTTAGAATTTTCTGAGAAATCATTACGTCCATTTGATTATATAGTCAAAAATTTAAACATAGTCACTTTTTTTATAGACGATACAGTAAAAGAACAATAAAGTAAAGAGACCTTTAAAATACCTGACAATATACAGAAAGAATCTCATAAAGACGGTTATAATGAGAGATTCCTACAATAAGATTTTGAGACGAAAATCCTAATGCCAAAATAATTTTTTAATATAATAAATATTAATAAGTATCAATAATTAAAAATATCCATAATTTTATCTATAATATGTAATCTTTATTAATATTAACAAAAAGCGACAATTAGCTTTCGATTTTAACATTTTGAGTTGTACCACAAATTTTAGGCCACATAATTCGTTAACTTTAAATACTTATAATTGTAAAACTATTGTAACTTCGATATTTTAATAATAAAGAATTTTCGTCTTAAAAGATTCTCAAGAATCTATCCTTAAATATTGTTATGATTTTTACAGAACGCTTTGTATTACGCAGTATAATCTCTACTTGTTTATTTAAAGCAAAATATAATTATAATTTGCGCTGCATAAGCTAAATAAAAATCAAATATTTGTTTTTTGAAGTTAGTTTCAAGATGATGTCTACAAGGAACGCGGAGAAAAATGTGAAAAATTCATTTTATTTTTTACCTGTTTTATTTTATATCTGTTTTATTTATCGCCAAAATTGCAGTTTTTAATATTTATTAATCCAACAAACGGCAAAATACTTACGATTATGTATTCTAACTTAAAGCGTCATTAAAAATATAAAAATTTTATAGATTGTTTTATTATTATTACATCTGAGTATCTATATAAAATTTGATTACAATTTTTTTATTAGTTTAAAAATTATTAAAAATAATTTTTTTGTTTGTCTTTTTGTATGTAAAATATTTTGTAATACTCATTTGCAAATTTGATAAAAAAGTAGCATAATTACGTAGCGGATTAAATTACGTATATCTTTTTACTATTTTTAAAGTTTTAATAAATTATTTACTTAAAGCTTCTGCAAAATATTATAATTTGCGCTGCATAAGCCAAATAAAAATCAAATGTTTGTTTTTTGAAGTTAATTTCAAGATGATTACTACGACAAAATTTTCTTACTGCATTATATAAAGATTATGCGTTTCGCGTGTTTCCTCTATGTCCAAATCCATTCTTGGAATGCCAATGTTTTGTGAAGTCCACTTCATCAGCAGTTTGATACTCCTCGCCTAAGCCTATCAGGCTGCTCCTCGCCCTGATGAAGTAGACTGCAAGATTCATAAAACGT
>Ga0157362_1000996_pt1 | contig 11141 bp, 11 predicted proteins | sample AttlaeALBM3_FD_111480 | JGI IMG/M metagenome (GOLD analysis project Ga0157362, IMG submission 111480) | Fungus gardens microbial communities from leaf cutter ant in Ribeirão Preto, State of São Paulo, Brazil - Atta laevigata ALBM3 | ecosystem: Host-associated > Fungi > Mycelium > Unclassified ... | reverse complement strand
GCCCGGATGGCGCCTCGCTGCGTTGTCGTCGTCGCGCGATGTTCCGCATCGCGCTCCTCCTCCGCCTTGCGATGCATCCACCCGGAACACCGCATACCACCGCCGGGACTCGCAGACGGACCACTGGGCCGTCGCGCTACGCGGCCGCGGGCTTCTCGGCGGGTCGGATGTCGGTCGGGCGCAGGTTGCAGCCGGGCAGGATCAACTGCGCGAGCGCGGGCCGGGTGCCGGTGATGATCCAGTGCGCCAACCAGGCGAGCTGGTGGCTGATCAGCGGCGGGACGGCGTCGCCGACGTGCCGGTAGCGGTTGGCGAGACTGCGCCCACCGAAGCGATAGCCCGCCGGGAACCCGTTCAGCAGCGCCATCTCGCGAAGGCTCAGCAGCCGATGCTGCTCCGGATGCGCGTAGCGCCCGTTCCCGACATGGCCGCACTCCCGCTTCACCGTCGGCGCCGGTCGGTCCCACCACATTCGGCCGTACACGTCGGGATGGCAACCCCAGTCGGCACGCGCCGCAGCGCGCAGCATCGCCGGGTTCAGCAATTTTCGCAGCGCGGGCGAGTCCCACAGATCGCGCCAGCTCCCGCCGTCGGGCGGAATCGCCCGCAGGCGCTCCGCGCTGCGCGGATTCCCGAAGGCCGGACAGACGTGCGCCGGGTCGGTCTGGTGGGCAACGCCGGCGCCCAGCGCGGGTAGGTGCCCGATCGTGCGCCGCACCGTTTTGGCGTCCGGGATGATCGCCGCCCCGCCCCAAAGTTCGTCCAACGTTCTGATCCGCAGGCCCGGTTCGGCAGCGACGACCAGGGCGCGCTCGCGGATTTGCGGCAGACCGAAGTCGGTCAGCAGGTGGCTGCCCGTCGCGACCGTGTAACCCAGTCCCCGCAGCGCCTCGCCCAACCGCTGGAAGTGGTGTGCGAATTTGCCGGACAGGAATTCGCGCGCGTTCTCCATGATGAGCACCCGGGGACGGAACTCGATCACGAAATCCGCGGTCCGGCTGACGAGGCTGTTCCGGTCGTCGTCGACGCGATGATTGGTCGGCCTGGTCCTGGTGAATCCGGTGCAGGGTGGGCAGACGGCCAGTACGTCGAGGCGATGACGGCCCAGACCGAATGCCCGCCGCAGCCACCGGGGCTCGACGTCGCCGAGGTCGGCGTGCACCGGCTCCACACCCATGTTCAAGGCGTATGTGCTGTTGCACGACAGTGACCCGACGGGGCTGCTGGGCTTGCCGATTTGGGCGTCGGCGGCACCGACCACGGTGAAGGCCGGGTGCACGTGGAAGCCATGGGACATTCCGCCCCCGCCGGAGAACAAATCCGCGAAGCGCAGGCCACCGCTGCCCGGCGGCGAGGATTCGGAGCGCACGGCGGCGATGCTATTTGGAGGTTCGCCGGTTGCGGGTGACGCGCCGATCGTGTCGGCCGTCGACGTAGAGCAGCTCGACGAGTTCATCGATCTCACCGATCTGTTCGCCACGGCTGTGGTGTGCGGTTCGTCCGGTGGCGGCCAACCGTTGATGGATGGGTGAGTCGGGATTCCACTGCGGAATTGGGATGCGCGCAAGCAGGCTCGGCGAGGCGTCCAGGCCCGAGCCGTTCGCGATCGCGGAGCGGAGCAGGCCGCTGTTGAGAATCGCCGCCACGAAGAACGCCACCTCCGCGTCCGCGACGGCCAGCAGCACGACCTTTTGATCGGGCACCACACGCGATCCGGGCGGCAACACGGCCGCCCGCAAGTTGCCCGCGGCGCTGGAGGGCCAGACGATACGCCAGCCCGCGGCCGTGTACGAGCCGATGCGGAACAGCGAATACCAGGGTCCGCCCCAGCGGGCGAGTTCGTTTCTGGCGGCCAACTCGGACTGGAACTGCATCAGATACGAATGAGTCCGCGGTGCGGTGCGGCGCAGCTCGGGTTCGGCCACCGGGCGCCTCAAGTCCGCCGGGTCGTGCGGCAGCACGATGTGCCGGGAGGGCTCCGCGCGCCAGGGCCCGATGTCGGTGCCCCGCAGCAATGGGTGCAGGAATGTCGGCTCGATTTCGGCCTCGACTGACCTGGTCCGGGCGCGCGGGGAGGGAATGTTCCGGATGCGGACTCCTCCCTCGTTCCCGGGTCCGAGGACCGTGACGTGGAAGATCCCATTGCCGCCGCCGGTGTTGATGCCGCCCCGCGCGGTGTGTTTGGCCCGCACATTGCAACCGGCCAGCCGCAACGGGTGCGCGTCGTCACCGTCGATCCAGGCCGACTCCGGATTGTCGGCGTCGCCGGGCACGGCGCCGCCGACCACGTCGGTGCCCGCCGGCCCATGACCGGCACGTATCCAGGGCACCGGAAATGACTGCGCCCGGTCGGCCCGCAGCCGGGCGATCACCGCCTCCGCGCGGATCTCGGAGAATCCGGTTGGGCGCGGCAGCTCCACCACCTCCGTGTAGGAGAAATCCCGTCCCGAATTCGTCCGTCCGGTCCGCAGCACCGCGGCCGAAACCGGGGCCTTGAAAACGGTCCTCGGCACCACGAAATGCACGGTGCCGCCGTCGGTCACTCGTTCGATCGCCTCGTGCACGAACAGGTGGGACAGGTCGGTCTGTCCCGCGGCCACCCGGGCGGCCCACCCCCGCGCCCGGTGCAGCGTGGTGTCGGCGAAGGCCGCCGAGAGCGCTGCGCGATACGCCCCGTCCAGATTGCGCCACAGCACCCACGGCGGATTTCCCACGAAGTGCAGCGGCCGAGGCGTGAAGGCCGGAATCGTTCGCGAATTCGGGACGAGGAAATCGGCCCAGGCGATCTCGATTTCGGGCGGCTGCGCCGGGTGCCCCAGCGCCCGCCAAACCTCGAATCGGGCCATGGCCACCGCAAGGGGGTTAATGTCGCACCCGCTCACCCGGGTCGGCGGACGTCGACGCAGCGCGCTCACCAGAAAGCGCCCGTCGCCGCAGGCCGGGTCGGCCAGCGTCCCGGTTCCCGGCACCGCGCTCATCAGGCGGTCAACCACCGACGCGGGGGTGTAGTACTCGCCGAGACGATGACGGAGCTCCGGCGGCATCGAGGCGCAGTAGGCGTCCCCGGCCGTGGATCCCTCGAGCGCCCGCGCGAACGCAGCGGTGACGGCCCGGTCCGGGGCAGCCGGCAGGCTGTGCAGGTACGCCCCGGCGAAGCCGCAGTCCGAAAGTGTCAACCACTTGCGCACCTCCGGCCGGGCGCCGCGGTCACCCGCGACGGTGAGCAGCGCGTCGAAGCACGACCGGTGCAACCCGGCGAGCATGATTCGGGAGGCGCCGAGGTCGCCCGGCACCAGGCACGCGGCTTGACGTGGACCCAGGGGGAAGAGGAGCGAGTGCAGCGCAACCCAGGCGGCGGGAGCTGTGGCACGGACCGATCGGCTCACTCGCATCACCCAATCACGACCGGGGGTCGCGGCCGGTGAGCCCGACGATTTTCCTTGTCGTGTTCGGTTTGGTCTTCGTCGCGGAGCTGCCGGACAAGACCGCGCTCGCGGGCCTGATGCTGGGTGCCCGGTACCCGACCGGGCCGGTCTTCGCCGGCATGGCCGCCGCATTCGCCGGGCACGTGGCCCTGGCAGTGGCAGCGGGGAGCCTGCTGCGGTTGCTGCCGCACCGGGTGCTCGAGGGCGTGGTGGCGGCACTGTTCGCACTTGGGGCGGTGCTGTTGCTGCGTGGCCGGGAGGAGGAAACGGTCGCCCTGGCCGATCGGCAGATGTCCTCGACCGGGGTCGCGTTGGCCAGCTTCGCGGTTATCGGCGTGGCGGAGTTCGGTGACCTGACCCAGATCCTGACCGCGAATCTGGCCGCCCGTTATGACGACGTCGCCGCGGTGGCGACCGGCAGCGTTCTGGCCCTGTGGGCCGTGGGTGGGTTGGCCGTCTGGGGCGGCAGCCGGGTGTCGCGTCGCATGTCGCTGGACGCACTCATCAGGGTCGGTGCCGCGGTGATGCTCGTGCTGGCGGTGTACTCGTTGGTAAAAGCGGTGCGCGGCTAGGGCGTCATCCCTCGTGGGCGCCCTTGCGGAGGTCGGCGAGCAGGTCCAGCCGGAGCCTTTCCAGCTCCCGCGCCAGGGCGCGGTCGACGTAGTCGCGGGTGGCCACATCTCCTTGAGCCTCGCGCAGACTTGCCAGCTCGACGGCGAGGTAGTCGGTGGTGGCGCGTTGGCGCTCCTCGACCTCGCGGTCACGGGTCATCTGGACCCGGTCGCGGTTGTCCTGCCGATTCTGCGCCAGCAGGATGAACGGCGCCGCGTAGGCGGCCTGCGTGGAGAACGCCAGGTTGAGCAGAATGAACGGGTAGGCGTCCCAGCGGGTCGCGGGGCTGGCAACGTTCAGCGTGATCCAAACGGCGACGAGCAGGGTCTGGATCACCAGGAATCGGGCGGTGCCGAAGAAGCGCGCCACGCTTTCGGACGCCTCACCGAAGGTGTCGGAGTCGATCCTCGGACGAAAACTCCGCCGTCCTATCGGCGAGCTCAGCGATCCGGCACGGTCGGGGCTGGTTTCGGTGATGGTCATGACGGGCGACTCCCGGGGGTGAATGACGAGGCGCGGTGGGCGTGGCCCGGGCCGGACCGGTGTCGACGACGACTTGGCGAGGTGTCCTGTGCCAATCTGACCAGATGGCTCGCATCGAGGTCGCGGTGGGCGACATCACCAGACAGCAGGTGGACGCGATCGTGAACGCCGCCAACTCCTCACTGCGCGGCGGCGGCGGCGTGGACGGTGCCATTCACCGGGCTGCCGGGCCGCGGCTGGCGCAGGCGGGCGCGGCGATCGCGCCGTGTGCGACCGGCGACGCGAAATCGACCCCGGCCTTCGATCTGGACCCGCCGGTGCGTCATGTCATCCACACGGTCGGCCCGGTGTGGCACGGCGGCGACCGCGGTGAACCCGAGCTGCTGGCCTCGTGCTACCGGCGCAGCCTCGAGGTGGCCGACTCGCTGGGGGCGCGCACCGTCGCGTTCCCGGCCATTTCCACCGGCGTCTACGGCTTTCCGCCGGAACCGGCGGCGCGAATCGCCATCGGCACGCTTCGGGACACACCCAGTCAGGTCGAGCAGGTGCTGCTGGTCGCATTCGACGAGCACACGGCCGGTGTTTTGAAAGCGGCACTGGCCGAAACAGCCGGTTAGCGTGAGTCGTAGTCCTCGTGGCGGAAGTGAGCCAGCTGCCGCGTGTACTGGGTGGCGAACCCTGGAAACATCGTGGCGTTGAAGCCCTCGTCGGTCAGGTACCAGCTGCGGCAGCCGGAGTTCCATGTGGTGCGGGCCAGCCGACGCTGGATGCGCTGGTTGTAGTCGGCCTCCAGATCGGCGCGCACGTCCAACCAGCGCAGGTTCTCGGCGAGAAGATGACGGATTCCGGCGACCGCGTAGTCGATCTGGCTCTCCATGTAGAGCAGCGCGGAGTTGTGGCCGGGCCCGGAGTTCGGTCCGAAGGTGAGGAACAGGTTCGGGTAGCCGGACACACTGACGCTCTTGTAGGCGTAGGCGCCCCTCGCCCAATCCTCGGCGAGCCGCCGCCCGCCGCGGCCGGTCACCGGGAACGGGGTTCCCGTCTTGGCGACGTCGAAACCGGTGGCGAAGACGATCGCGTCGACTTGGTGTTCGATCCCGTCCGCGGTGCGGATACCGGCGGGCGAGAGGGTCGCGATCGGCCAGGTGACCAGCTTGCAGTTATCCCGTTGCAGGGCCCGGTAGTAGTCATTGGAGATCAACATCCGTTTGCACCCGATGCGATGACGGGGCGTCAGTTGTCTGCGCAGCCAGGGATCGCGCACCTGGAGGTGCCGGTGCAGGTCCGCGGCCCGTTCGACCAGCGCGGTTGCCGGGGAGAGCCAGACAACGCCGAGCGCGATCGACTCGTGGGCCAGGAAGACCGTCTTTCGGGCGAGGCTCTGGGTGGCCGGGACCTTCGCGAACAGGGCCCTGCCGAGGGCCGGGGTGGGGAATTGCACCCGCGGCAACACCCAGCCGGGGGTGCGCTGGAACACCTTGACCGAGGCGGCAATCTCGACAATTTCGGGGATTATCTGCACCGCACTCGAACCGGTGCCGATGACCGCGACGCGCTTTCCGGTCAGGTCGATGCGGTGGTCCCAGCGGGCGCTGTGGATCTTGTGGCCGGTGAAGGTCCCGATCCCCCGGATGGGTGGCAGGCTCGCATTTGACAGCGGGCCCGGAGCCATGACCGCCGTGCGGGCGCGGAAACGTTCTCCCGCCTCGGTCCGTGCGGTCCAGGTCCCGGATCGTTGGTCCCAGGCCAGGTCCACCACGTTGCAGCCGAAGCGGATGTGCCGGCGCAGGCCGAAGTGGTCAACCAGGTGGTGCAGGTAGGCGAGGATCTCCGGACCCTCGGAGTAGAACTTCGACCAGTTGGGGTTCGGCGCGAACGAATAGGAGTAGAGCACCGACGGGATGTCGCAGGCCGCTCCGGGATAGACGTTGTCGCGCCAGGTTCCCCCGATCTCGTGGCCGCGTTCGAGGATCACCAGATCGTCGACGCCGGCCTGCAGCAGCCGGATTGCCGTGCCCAGGCCGGCAAAACCCGCTCCGACGATCAGCGTGGTGGCCGGGTGCACGGGTCGCACCCGGGCGCGGTGCTCCCTCAGTTGCCCGCTCCGCTCGTTCATGCCACAGGCTCGTGGGTGAGTTCGGAGATCCAGGTGGGCAGCGACCCGAGAAGCCGCTTGGGGTAGCGGGCGGAGAGGGCCACCAGGGGATTGCCGATCACCCGGTGGAACGGATGGCTGCGGTTGGCGACCATCTCGCCGTGGAACTTCAACACCTGGTACGCGGGATTGCGCCCGGTGGTGGGGCTGCGGTCCCCGGTGCGGCCGAAGCGACCGATCGCGTCGTAGAGCTGTTGCTCCTGCAGGCCCATCGCGATGATGTTGTCACGCATCCGGGAAAGCAGCGGGGTGTAGTACAACAAGCCGATCAGGATGCGTGGGGTGAGCAGTGAGCCGACACCGCTGATCAGGATGCGGTAGATCGGTCCCGCCCCGAGCATCTCCAGCACATGGAAGTCCACCGCAAGGTGGCGGGACTCGTCCGCGTTGATGCGGGCGAACACCTGGTGGCACACCGGATCGGCGACCTCGTCGACGAGGAACTTGACCAACGCCCCGTCCAGGGCGACCTCGAGCATCGGGATGATCGTGCCGAGCGTGGCCAGTGGGGTGTCATCGGCGTGCTTGTCCAGCCAGTCGATCACCAGCCGGATGTTGACGTTGGGCTCGGGGATCTCGCCCGCCTCGAGCATCCCCCACCGGTTCATCAGCGCCAGTTCGGCGTTGGCGTGCCGCTGCTCCTCGGCGTGGAAATAGGTGTAGATCTCCCGCAACACCTCGGTCGGAGCCTTGGTCGCCATGGCCGCGAAGGCCCGGCCCCCGACCTGCTCGATCCACACCAGGTCGGCCATGAACGCCTTCAGCTTCGGCCGCTGCTCGTCGGTGATCTTGTCGGCGCCGGGCGCGTCCCAGTCGAAGTCGGCCAGCGCCCACTGGCGGTCCTTGATCTTGGCGAGTGTGCAGTCGAGGTCGAGCGCCATGGCCGTTTCTCCTCGGGTGTACCTGTTGGTGACGTCCAGTCAGATGTGCCGCAGGGCCGCGTCCGCCAGGCGGAAGCCGAGACCCAGCGCGCGGGTGTAGGGCGTGGGCAGAGTGCGCTTTAGTTGCCAGAGCGCGCGGGCGTGCAGTTGCGGTACCACGTGCAGCCGGCCGTGGTCGTGCGCGTTCAACGTCCGTTCCACGACAGCCTCGGCCGTCATCCCGGTCCAGGCCATCAGGCGCTCGGCGACGCCCGCGGCCCGGTTGTCGATGCGTCCGTCCCGGACCACGTTGGTCTTGACGAACGTCGGGGCCAGCACCGTGACCGCGATGCCGGTGCCGGACAGCTCCGCGGCCAGGGTCTCGGACAGCGCCAGCACGCCGGCCTTGCTGACGTTGTAGGCGGACATTTGGGGGAACGCGGCGAACCCCGCGGCCGATCCGACATTGATGATCCCGCCGTGGCCGAGGGCCCGCAGCCGCGGCGTAAAGACGTGGCAGCCGTGCACGACTCCCCACAGATTCGCCCCGAGCACCCACAGCCAGTCCTCGATGGGCAGATCGCCGACGTTGTGCCCACCGGATCCGACCCCGGCGTTGTTGACCACGAGGTTGGCCGGTTCGGTGAACCACTCCTCCGCGGTCTTGGCCAGCGCCTCGACCTCGTCGAGATTGGCCACGTCGCACGGCACTGCCCGCGCCGCACGACCGATCCGCGTGGCGGTTTCCTCGGCCCGGCTCAGATCGATATCGGCACAGATCACGTACCCGCCACGGCGGGCCAGCTCGATCGCGAAGGCCCGACCGATCCCGCTGCCCGCGCCGGTGACCACGGCCCGCGCGTTGTGGCTGCGTGCGGCCACCTCAGCTCCCCTCCCCGCGCAGCAGCGGCGCCAGTGAGCGGCTCGCGAACTCCCGGGCCCGATCGGGGTCGTCAAGATCGACGATCGAATCCGGGGTGAGCAGGAAGGAGATCACCAGCCGGACGACGAGTTCGGCAGCGACGGCGAGCTCGGTGCACCCGCGGGCGTCATTGGGGTTGTCCTTGGCCGCTCGGGCGACCAGGAAGTCGCGGGCCGCGGCGACCACCGGCCCGCCCTCCACGGTGAAGTAGGGCAGGACGGACTCGGGTTCGCTCTCCAGGAGTCGGTTGAGAAGTACGTGCGAGCGGATCGCATCCACGGTGAACACGAACCCCTCGGCGACCTTCTCCTCGGGGGTGGACAGCTGATCCAGCCGCTCGTCGAGGCGGTCGAGGAACTGGCGGACCTCACGCAGGATCACCGCCTCGACGACCTGCTGCTTGCCGGGAAAGCGGCGGTAGAGGGTGACCCGGGACAGCCCCGACCGTTTGGTGATCTGCTCGACCGTCGAACGGGCGACGCCGAACAGCTCAAACTGCCGCAGGGCGGCCTGCAGGAGCCGGTCGGTGGTGCGGTCGTCGTTCTCCCCACCGGTGCGGTCACCGAGCGCCCTGGAGATCAATGAAACAACCATACTCAAGATGTATCATTGGTCTGGACGCTCTGCAAGCGACTCGGGAGAGTTGACCGACGCCGTGTCGGCCCTCGCGCCTCATTCAGGTTGCTTGACCAGCCGGCAGATCTCGGCGGAGGCCTCGATCGTCTCCTCGGGCCGGACCGGGATCAGCAGCGGCGCGAGGTCGGGTCCTCGGTTCGGATCGGTCGCTCAATCGACGGTTACGAACACCTGGCCGTCGGCGATCCGGGTCGGCAGCACGGACAAGTCCTTGGGCTTGCGTCCCATCCCCACCACCGGGCGCAATCCCGCGGGGACCTTCCGACCGGCGATCCCGGTAGCCCACTCGACGTTCTTGCCGGTGGCGACGTCGAACCGGGAGTTGTGCCACGGACACTGCACCACGCCGTCGGAATAACGCAGGCCCCCCGGGCCGCGGGTCAGCGAGAAACCCAGGTGCGGGCAGCGGTTCACCGCGGCATGCACCTGCTCGCCATCGCGGGCCAGGATGAGCTTGTGTCCGGAAACCTCGACGCCCACCAGGCCGCCGTCGGGAAGGTCGGCCACCCGTCCGACCGCAATCTCGTTGCTCACTTTGTCTCCCCACGTCGACGCCGGGCCCGATCGGGTGCCACCCAACCTAGCGGGTGGACCACCCGTCGCTAAGGGCCGCCCGCAGCGCCGTGGAGACCGGGCGGACGCCGGCCCGCGGGTTGGTGCTTATCTCGAAGTCGCAGTACCCGGTGCGCCCGTCGGAGAGGACCACCTCGCACAGCGAGTCCACCCAGGTCACGTTGTGATTGCCCGTCACGACGCCGTCAACGACGGTGCACCGGGCGTGCAATGACTCCCCGTCGGGCAGGGTCAGTCTCAGTTCGCCACCCCGATGAGTCAGCGCGTCGATCTCCATCGACACCACGACGTCAACGTCCCGGGCGATCGTGACCACACCGTCCCGGACGACGTAGCCGACGGCCACGACGCTGTCGTCGACCGCGTGCCAGGCGATCGAGCCGAACGACAAGTCCGGGGAGATCGCGCCGGACACCCAGCGGTGCGACAGCAGCGTGTCCCAGCGACGTGGGCCCCACGAGTGGTCGCGATGGCACATCGCGTCGACGGTGTAGGTGCGTCCCTGCAGGCTCGCAGTGCCGCGGGCGCGTCCGGAGGTCTCGTAATGATGCTTGGCGAAATCGTCGACCATGCTCCCGCCGGAGGGGAAGAAGTCGGTGAGCGGGTAGAAGTTGTCCACCCGCAGATCTAGTTCGAGCCCGTCCTCCTTGACCCGCAGCCGGGGGAGGCCGCCCTCGACGTCCCAGGTCGAACCTCCGGCCCGGAATCCGCGCGGGGTCTGCGGAGCGATCAGCGGCACCCGTTCGACCCGGCGGAATCGCGCCCGGCGGTCGAAGCAGAAGCAGCACAGCGCGGCCTCACCGGCGCCGGCATGCGGCTCGTGCCCGATCCGGTGCACCCCGCCGACTCCGATCGCGGGGTCGTACCAGTGCAGGAACACGCTTTCCTGCCACCACGGGTCCGATCCCGGGGGGTGGCTGCCCTCGTCGTCAGACGTATACACCGACCCGGTCATCGACTGCGGGCTCCTCTCGGCGCGCCTCGGCGGTGATGGCCCTCGCCGTGCACGCCCACATGACGAAGACCCAGATGAAGAAGTCGATCGCGACGAGCCAGAACCCGAGCACGCCGTTCCAGGCGAACGGGCCGTGGTCGAAGAAGGGGATCAGGACGCCGACCATCAGCCCACCGGCGCAGTAGAGGTTCACGTAGCCCACCCAGCGCGGGTAGACCCGCCCGTCCGAGGACAGCACGGCCACCGCGATCGCCGCGTTCTGCAGCACGGCGGGTCCCACCGCACCGAGCAGCATGAACCAGCACGCGGCATTCAGCGTGGCGATCAGCGTTGCGTCGGTGCCGTCGTAGAACGACATCGCCAACCACAGGGCGGCGGGGATCTGGATGAACAGGACCCCGACGGCCGCACTGAGCATTTGGGCCTGGGCGAGCACCGATCGGGTGCCCTCGATGCGGCGCAGCGCAACGGCGATGGCCGCGGCGGGGAACACGAAGAAAGCGCCGCCGAAGAAGAACAT
>Ga0157362_1000995_pt1 | contig 11148 bp, 5 predicted proteins | sample AttlaeALBM3_FD_111480 | JGI IMG/M metagenome (GOLD analysis project Ga0157362, IMG submission 111480) | Fungus gardens microbial communities from leaf cutter ant in Ribeirão Preto, State of São Paulo, Brazil - Atta laevigata ALBM3 | ecosystem: Host-associated > Fungi > Mycelium > Unclassified ... | reverse complement strand
TAAAGTCAGCCAAATACATCGATTGTTTTCTATAATAATAAATATATGAGAAATTTTTATATGTTATACTTACTATATTTGTAATGTAATCCTTACGTAATAAAAGCCTTGTATAAATATGAAAATATTCAAACGTACGTTCATCTGATGTAGATATTTACAATGCATTTAATTGTCTTTTCAAGCATTTTACACATCAGCATAAATCATCTATTGAGGCCGTGTGCCAAAAAACATTATTGATTCTGCCAAGTTCTTATATTCTTTTCATAACTTCTCTTGTTCTACTGCTAACGTGCTGTCAGATTATATACGAAAATGCATTATATAGAATGTATTATAATTATATAAAATTTTACACGTAACGGTTCTATATATCAGCATTTACCTAATATTATTTAAATTTGATGAAATAACTGCTTTCGAATTACCGAATATTTATTCAATGCATATGAAATGCATATGTCTCTGAAGAAAAATTTATTAAATGACAGACGTGAACATCGCCGATTAGATTAAAAAAAAATATATATGATCTGATACATAAGAATATCATGAATACAGTAACTATGATGAGTATAGTTTACGGTACTTTGACGAAACATAAAACCAGGTAGAACTCGACGTGACTACATTTTCCGACAAACCGACTGTACTTGCTCGGCTATTCACGAAATATATGAGGACCGATGTGTCCTTTACAACTTCGTGGAGATCTCGATGTCTTGTAAAGTGAGTCGTAAAGACGTTGTTAACTGCGCTCTCTAAAGACTCTCGTTCCACCACCCGCGAAAGATTGCCAGGAGTAATTTCCGACAGGTCGTGACCTGTCCCAATCGACCGGTGGAATCGTCAAAATTGCATTCCCACGACCGAATGCGTAGGTACAGAATCCTCGCCGAATTCTCGCGATTTTCGTATCGATGAATATCCCCTGAGAGAGAGAGAGAGAGAGAGAGAGAGAGAGAGAGAGAGAGAGGAGAGAGAACTTTGGCTGATAACGAATTTACTGGCGAACGAAATCTGATTAAGGAGATTGCTTGACAGCCTCGAAAATTCAGTATCGATTTTTGCGTAATACTGCAGCTGCATATTTTAAAGATATATATATAATTTCTCCGAAAGCCCTGCGGACTACATAACGTCAAATTCGGACTCCATTCCAATCTCCAATTTTTGTTCTAAATTAGAATTGCACATTAAATATAGCATAAATGGATTAAATAATACGGTATTATCTTTACATGCTAAAAAGTGACTTGAACAAGCAACCGTATGATTCTGTAAGATCGAGGACAACTCCCAGGGGCTAGATGTCTCGACGTTCATCGATCGACGAGAATTCGATCGTACCTGTTAACGACCACGTCGAGAAAGTCTTTGAAGCGGGGCCAGACGCGAATGGCCGTAGCGGCTGGGTCACTGTCACTAACCGCGAAAATTATACATTCGCGTACACACAGACAGGACTTGCGACTTCAATTGGCAGAGGAAGAGAAAGATGGATAAGAGAGATCGTTTATCTAAATTTCTCATACTTTACGATACAAAGGAAATACACGATATTGCTTATACATACAGTATACGGTCGTATATATGTATAAAGCGACAGTTTAAATATTCTTCACGCGAACTTCAAACGAACAAGACGGTGACATCACGTGTGTAGCAACATGACATCCGTTCGCATACTAATGATTTAATAAGCAGCTACAGCTTAGAGATATCAAAGACTTATCGTAATCTAGTAATGCAGTCACTCTGGGGGAAAGTAGGATATCCTGTGAAATACAGCGTCCTGTAATCTTTGCAAAACTGATTAGGTCGCGTTGTGACTCTTTTGATTATATATAATATTTATTAATAAATTAAATTCAGAGCACTTTCAAAAACAACTTCAGAAATTAATAAATTTATTCATCATAAAAATTGCGTTAAAAAGCAATAATATAATAGTAACTTGAGATTCAAGCAAAAAATGTCAGATTTTAATAAGTTAACATTCATTTCATTTTGGAAAAAAAAAAAATATTATGAAAATATTAAATAGAATAATTATAAGTAGGATATCTTGTGTTTTTAAAATATCTTATTTTAAAATATTTTTTCAAATAGCAATGTAATTTCAAATTTAAAAATTGGATAAACTAAAATAAGTTTGAAGCTTTCTTTGAATCTATTTCAAGCATATATTTTAGTATGTATGAAAAATTTCAAATTCAACCGAATTTATACGTTCAATGAAGAGGCAATTTAACGCACGGAATATATTTGTTGCTTATTTAAAAAACTATTCAAGACGATATACACGACAATTTTTTGCCTTGAATTATATAAGGAGAAAAATGGAAATGCAAAAAAAAAATGTTTCGTCTCTGCGTCTGTTAATCAACTCATTAAACCGATTGCTGAATTTGATGCACTCGGAATGGCTAAAATTCTCGAACGTGCGAACGTTATCGGCGAAGCGCGATCGACGATGATACTTTCACCTGCGTCAGGTGCGAATGAATCGATTCGCTCTCATCAACGAATCATTCCCCTGATTATTAACGCACGCGTTCTTTCAAGTAATATCGCTCAATGATGACACTTAAAAACCTAAATTTTATTGCATAATTGGAATAGATTGGGCTCTATACAAGAAAACTATAATATAATAGTTTCATCATGATAAAAACCGATGAAATATATATTATTAAATTAGCACATAACTCATTTCAAAAGATATATTCAAGATGTACATACAATTCATTGAATTTACATAATGTCTAAAGATAATGTTCTAATATAGTAAGTGAGAGTCATGCAACATTGAAATTTCGACAGAGTTTTCGAAAGTTTGCTGTTCGAGTAGAACCAAAACATTATTATGCACGAAGACGCGAGAAACTGGACCATGACAAAGGACTACGTGCTCCGTTGCAGGACGGAAGCTTGCTGAAAGTTGCTTTCGTCGTATTTGCACGTAGAATCGTGGCATAACGAGACACACGTGCTAACGGTAGACGCTGCTTCGGGCGCCGATCTCCTCTTGAACGAGATTCCCAGAAAGAAAGAGCGAGATGGAGAAAGAGGGAAGAAAGAAAAGAGAGAGGCGAAACACTTGACGAATGGGCAAAGGCGACCGCTTTGTGCGAAGCCGCCTTTAGAATCGATGACATCCGACCTTGAAGATCAAATCAGAATCGAATCACGATAGCCTCGATGATATTAGACTTTCCCGATCATGCCGACAAAATCCAAAGAAATTCTGTGGCTTAGAAGCGAAATTTAAAGATAGACAAGAATCTTGATAAAAACGACTTTATGATAATTTTACCAATTAAAACAAATTGACTAGAGAGATCACGAAGAAAGCTACACGCTCAGAGAAGTAAAGTTACAATACGGAATAGAAATTTGAATTAAATATCGGAGAAGATAATTTTGATACACTCGAAATTTCTGATTTATCTAACATACATATATTAATGATAATTAATTATATCTTATGATTATTAGTAATAAGATATCTACCATATAAAATATTGATTCTGCTCTGTAATTATTTTATATGTTTTTAATCACATTCTATTTTTTATTCAAATAAACCTGAAAATCTCCTATCTCATGTAATGAATGGTTCATTTATTTGTATAAATAAATTTAAATCAAATATTAATGCAGTTAAAATTAATACATCTATCAATCTTGTTTATTTTTTATATCCACGACTATAAATATGCCGTATATTAAAGAAAGATTTATATAAACAAAATTGTAAAAAAGCCATCGCTAATTATATGTGTGTATATTAAATATATAATATTTATTCGCGTGCGCATTAACTCTCTAAACAATCGTTAATTAATAATTAACACTTATTTATTTTCATGTTTTTTTATCCGATTAGAATCTGAGAAGAGAAAGTCAAAAGACGTTCGAGATATTGGCTTCTAGGGATCGTGCAATTAAGAGTAATTAATCAAGTCATTTCTGGGATAAGACATATAAGTATATTAGAAAATCAAATTATGAGAAATGTCACGCGCGGCTTATAATTATCGAAAAACGATGTACTTCGATACATCCATTAAACGGAATTTAATTTACTTATCTGCCTGAAACATTTTATCAGACACATTTTCTCCGACTGTCACCGCGAAATTAAAGGGATCGACAATTGTTTAATTAAATCGGTTCGACTAAATTCATCGACGATCAGACATTTTGCGCGCGATTATTGATAAATTCAAGTAGACTATTCTTATTCTTCGAAGTTCAGCTTTAAAACACTCTTTTCTTTTTTAAAGAAATGCCGCAATTTCACTTTGAACTTATTAAGTATCCGCGAAAAGTGCGGTAATGAATTCAAAGCACGGATGGAATATTTCCAACTCCGAAATTCCATAATGTCTCGCATCCTGCAAAATCGCGAAAGCCGGTGTGAAAATTCAGTCTGCGGCCGTCTCATTTTTCATTTCATCCGCCAAATACGGTTCCTTTTAGCAGCTTTACGAGTCGTTGACTCGCTCGGAGTTAATTTATGCGTGAATAGAACGCTCGAAAGAGAAAAGAAAATGGTCGAGAGGAAAAAGAAACGAAGAAAAATGAACGCAAAGGATCGTGTTAGAAGCTTTACAGCACGAAGATCGATTAAAAAGACTATCTTCAAAAAATTAACGCATCACTGAGATCGCAGGAACGTCAATTAGGTATACTGATGATGCTCCAATATGCAAATACCGTTAAATCTTATATACGCTATTTTCCATCTGAAAGAATCTCGATGGCGCGGCGCTGATACTTTCTCATCGGAGAACCGAACTTACCACCAGCCGGTGAATTAAAAATGAATGAATAAAATAAGATAACGATCCAGTAATTGACAAATCCATTCGAAAAGAGAACACGACTTAAATAAAGTAATTAATCATATGTGCGTACTCAGTGCGACATACTGAAAAAAATAATACGCGATAAATAATATTAAGTATAAAATAAATTTTATTGCAATTACATACATAAATAGTGGCAAGATATATTCCTAGAATATTGTGAAATTTTGAAATCCGTAGAATCATATATCTCTGTAATAAATTAAAAAAAAAACTTGTGTAAGAATACGGGAGATTATATCGCTGTGTAAAGGAGCTTCGCGAACACTTTCTCGTCGATTAATGCTTACTAAATGTTCCATCTTCCGCGATGTGCTAATTGCAACTGCCACTTGGTTCGTTATTAAATGAGTACCCAATGAATCATACGTGTTCTGACATAAATCGTTATGGGAATCAGCACATATAAACCGCACATTATGTCGTCGACACAGGTAAAAGTTCCAAGATGATGCACAATCATAGAAGGAGAACTCTTTTTTTTCTCTTATATGACTCTCTTCTCTCACAGATGTAAGTACACAATGTATAATTATCGTTTACATCGTTAGAAAAGTATTACGGCGGACGCGATGTAACATTTTTCTTGATTGTTCTGATTATTTTTTTACTACTTACTTAGTTTTTTTTTTATGAAGACAAGTATCATTTAATGTGACTTCTCGAATGATTATTCGTTATAGTAACAATAATAAAAATTTGTATCTTATTATTTTAATATATTTTAATCTTTATAATGCTGCTCAAATTTATACTCTCTAGATAAAGATATAATTAACGTTAATCACTTTACTTCCTATTTTTTTTATAAAATAAGATAAAAGGAAATTAAGGATAAGTTAAGCCTCGATTAATGTTTCTGAATAGCACATACATACAGATATTTATGTGATCATTATCACATAACGTTCGCCATTAATTTACTGACAACAACGCTCATTCTTGTCCCACGGGACTGTGCATGAGTTGTCGTGCAAATTAACTGAATCGAATTTCCTGAGAGGAATCGAATATTCGGCGAGGACCCAGCTGATCGAGAAAAGCGATCATTTCAAACAAATGTGTTTGAACAGAAATTCAGTAAGTTCGAGGACCAGGGCAAACCATCTGCTATCCCTTGAGAATCTCAGAGCACGTTGTGGACAAAGGTTAGGCGTGCGTAAAGAAGCCGATGATCCAGGGGAAGACCCGGCGATCACTACTAATTTCAGGTGCAAGGAAGCAATTATCGATTCTTCAACGAGCTCGCGCGCGCTCAGGTGTGGCGGCCGCTCACGAGATCTGTTCCAAGTAGTTTCTCGACTGGATTCGACCAAACGCGACCGTGACTAATTCCCTTAAGGGGTTACATACACCTCTCACCTCGCTTCGCTTCGCCACGCCGCGTGCGAAACGAATGCGAACGTACATCTTCATGTTTCCGCGGGGCTATAACGTCGTAACGTGTTTCTTTCAAGCGCGAACGACCGTATGTCATAAGGAGCGCAAAGAGAAGAGCGATACGACATCTCCCGAGATTGAGTCAGTGATGCCGACAGAAAGATGTTGGTCGAAAAGCCACAGATCTGTCTCAACCCTTGACATCCAAGACGTACTACATTTTGTGTGTTCCATTGAAGCTATTTCCTTTCTAATGCGCTTTTTATGAACTCCGTAAACGAAAGACAAAATCACTAACTATACTAAATGATGAATCGTTTCTCCTCATTTCTTTCTCTTGTGGTTAAAAGAAAAAACTATCTTTACAAAAAAATTCGTTCGTTCCTAACAGAGTAAGAAAGATTGTTAGATGGATATGGATGATATTCTTAAAAAGTTGATGAAAGAAATTCGAATTTTTTTATAAGACGTATAATTTATTTAACATAAAATATTTTTTTCGAAAAAATTTTTAAAATCTCTTTAAAAATTCTACGAATATACTTATAAATGTGATAAAAATAGTAATGTATTTAAAAAGTTGATTTCTAGTTATTTTAATAAAATATTTGATTGCTGCTTGATGAACGATGATGTCTTGTCTGAATTAACAGATATAAATATCCGTTCTCAAGATGTTTTTCATCGATCCTTAATTCTTTTCAGTATTTCTTCATCGAAAACGTTTTAAACTTTCGTGAAATTATGTAATAATTCATTTAAGAAATCTTTAAAATTTAATACGCGAATTACATTCATCATCCAATATGTATAACTTCAGAGTATTCGAGAACATCGGTTCTTGTCTGAATCATTTGTTAACAAAAATTCGCTAGCTAGAAAATAAAATAATTTGAACGCACAAATGTAAATTGCTGTACAAACAGAAAGGTAGAAAGAGAAAATGTAACGGAAACGGATTTAAAGCGAATTACGGATAACATATGCAACGAGAAAGTAATGACACAAATCTGTCACTTTTTTGATAATGAGCTCGATAATTTAGTACTTAAACACGAAAAATCAAATCTCTTGAGTTGCTCTCGCAATTCTCAATATATACCATAGATATAAATGTCGTATTGAAATTCGACATTTTATAGCCACTTCTATAATAAATTCTCACGTTAATTATGTCAGTAAATACTGAACTCGTGATAAAGAAGGAAGGAGAGAAGAAGAGAGAGGTGCGAATGTGCACCGCGGTTTTTCTTGACAGGCTCCGGCGCGGCGCGTTTCCGTTCGATTCTCCGAAAGTCGAACGGACGTAAGTGATGGTTTCCGACGAAAATCCCCGCGGAGGAAGAATGATTTACGATCGATTCGGTTCGGGAAGGAAAGTCAAGCCGCGGGGGAGCCGCACCGCCACGGGTCGACTTAATGCACCGGGCGAAACCAGTGGGAAGAGCTTTAATTATGCAGGACGTTTCTGAATTAAGGCCACTCGGCTTTACGGTGCCCGTATATGCGAGGCATTTTACATAATAGCTCCCTCGCGGGGTTGGAAAATAATGTGCTGAGAAGTCAAGTCGGTGGAAACTATGAGAACCATGAGAACCATGTGTGTGTACGGCGGCGATGCTATCTGCTTTCACACTCGAGATGAGAGAGAGCTTCGACGGAGCTCATCTTTATCACTGTTATCGCGTGACATAAATTTTACGGTATTATTAGTATTTTATACAATATATCGTATTATGTGCTATTTGTAAATAATTAGATATTTAACTGGAACCGTATATTTCCCAAAGAGAACAAGAAAGTCAAAATAACCAAATAAATTAATTGGACATCATTTTTATTGATCGATTATCGACCGAATTTTTTTGTCACGATTCGATTAATATGACATTATTTTGACTTGTTCTTCTGGAATTTATTTACAATCTCGCGAACAAACGCTAAGAAATAAATTTTTCATGTAATTTGCGCGCGGTTCCAAATTCATTGGCCGAGTGATTTGCGATCGAGAAGTTGAAGCAGATTGCGATAACAAGTTACGGTTAGAATTTATGAGTCCTATTCCCCTTGGCGAACGTGCCGGAGCCGAATTTGAAACTGGGTGGATAAGTTTCGCGTGTAAACGACTCTGGGATCGAAGCGGGCCCCGAGACAGCGTGGCCCCACGGTTTCACTTTATCCCTCTCTCATGTGGACCACACAGCATCAAAGGTGCGTGTCACGCATACGGAACTCGTCGTCGGTATGCGTGCGAACGCTCGCGCGCCTCCAACTCCGGGCCGCGTAGACCTCCAACACGACGACGGTCAAATCTACGTCGATGAGAATTAATGCGAGCCGATCGCGGCCGGCGAAGCACGCCACGAATTTCCGGCTGACGAAATCCCCGTTCGTGAATGAAATGAAAGTGGTTTTCCTTTATCGATTCTCGGCTTGTTCTGTGTTCCCGACTGTACGACACTGACGAATAATCTGGACTAGCGAATTGATACCGGGAGAGCCTTTCCCGTGGGAGATTTAGGAGCTCCAGATTGGAGAGCCCGATTGCGCGGATTCGACGCGAGATGCAATTTCAAGATTATCTCGCATATTAATAAAACCTGAGGCACCTCAATTTGCGCACCTCACGAGAATATCGTTTTCTAACGTCTAAAACGCGATATTTTATACCCACTGTCCGATAACAACAAACGAAACTAGTACGATTTTTTTATAAAAATTCAAAAACCTCATCGTAAAAACTGATCAGGTTTTTTTTGTGTTAATGAATTGGTAAAATATTATTATAACGCTGTGCACCATACAGTAATGTTACAAAAGCAACGTCGGTCGAGGGTAGTAATACCAGCCATCAGTCATAACTACTATATTTTTTTTGTAGTATCCAAATATTTGCATTTTTGACAGTGTATTTAATACTCTGCCTCGTAATGATATGGCATCATTTGTCGACCACATTGCTCTCCCGTTAAATATACAAATGTATCCTTTTATATCACGTGCATTCATACATGAAAATTATTCACAAAATATTTTTGATTAAAATACTTCAATTTTCATAATGACGTATATTTAATGACTTTTGTCGTAATTGGAACAGCTATAAAACTGAAAGCAAACCTAATTCAGATCATCTGTAGCGTATTCTTCCCTTTTTTTTTACCTCTCGAATCGTCTTACGATTAATACGATCGGCCCAGTATTTTTTACCTCGTTCCCCATTTACACTCTCTCTTTCCCCGTTTACTTTTATTTCGTAGCGCGCGTTATCTAATATTGAATCCACAGTAGAGAGTAGTTTCCACTCCTCACGCCACCTTGGCCCTCCCGGCCTGCTGCAAATTTAATGACTCCGCGGATAATCGTGAGACTACTTACGGGCGAAAAGTGGCCATTTACTTGCGGGAGGATATAACAGGATTCGCCTTTAATTCCCTCGCCACATTCCACCAGCCGCGCTTAACGCCCGACCGTGTGACCCGCTTACCGTGTAAAGTAACGTTGGACCTCCCGGCCCTCTCAAGCTTTTATCGCTAATTTTTCGCGATATGTTTTCTTCGTGAGAAACGCGGGGCGATCAAGCTGTTAATTAATCGAGACGCCACAGAACAATTAAAATCACTTACTCGCTACTATAATTGTTCTCGCGTTATAAAATGCGAAAAAGCATTTCAGATTTATTCATCTGCTAGTTAAGCTTCTTTTCAAAGAATTTCCTCTCATTCGATACGCTATTATCAAGAAATTCCGCTGATATTATTCAAACGAATCATTTTCTAGCGCTTAGTCTGCAGCAATTTAAAGTAAAATCTTTCATTTCTCAGTCTTAATAATAGAAAGACTTGGAGAAGTGTTAACAATCAGGAGCAGTAGAAGTGCGCAATTTTATTTAATTTTATCAAATTAAAAACATATTATGTTTCGCTGTGAATACGCAACTTAGTAATTTGATTAAATTACATGGAAAATTAACGAGAGAGTTAATTAATATAATGTAACATAAAAAAAAATATGCAAAGTTAAAATATTTTATAAATGTATTGTATTTTAAATATAAGTATATTAAATTATATATATAGATATATAATATAACAATACAAAGTTATAGTAAATATACAAATATAAAGTTAAATAGTCTATACATATAGAATATTTTAACTTTGCATATTTTTGAAAAAATATTTAAAAAGTTTGGTATAAAAAAGTTATTAAATTTATTCGGCTTTCGTTCTGGCTGGCTATAATTAATCCTATACTTGTATATCCATTTTATATACTTATTTTATATAAACCCTTTCTTTCCATACGTGTCAAAATGGACCCCGGTGACCGAACGCAAAAAATGCGTCACGAGGAAGCCACGCATCGTCGCGAAATGCGGCGGCAACCGGCCTATATTAACTACGAAGGCGTATCACGTATGCAGGCCGCTGGGCCCGGGCCCGGGCCCACTTCGCCTCTCTTCTCTTCGCGTGCGATGAAATTTTCATCGTGCCGGGGCCCCGGCTTACGGGATACGCGAGCTCATGCGAAACCGTACTGATCTACAGTCCCACGAAATCTTTCACGCAGAGGCCGGTCGGCACGGCGCGAGCAACAAAAGTCTGCAAAAGCGAGAAAAAGTTGTCGGTCCTCGACGAGACCATGCACCGGCGAGACGTCGAGATGAGACTCACGATCAGCTTTGAGAGCCGAATCAATTCTTTGGCCGGCGCCGAAGCCGATGTAGTCATGATTGGACGATATAAAAAAAAAAGCTCGATGCAAAATCAAGGAACATTTATGTAATAATGATCGCGCGTGCGCGTATGTCCTCTTCAAAACGAAAAACTTAGAATATGTGATTTTATATATATATATATATGTGTGTGTGTGTGTGTGTGTGTGT
>Ga0157362_1000994_pt1 | contig 11148 bp, 8 predicted proteins | sample AttlaeALBM3_FD_111480 | JGI IMG/M metagenome (GOLD analysis project Ga0157362, IMG submission 111480) | Fungus gardens microbial communities from leaf cutter ant in Ribeirão Preto, State of São Paulo, Brazil - Atta laevigata ALBM3 | ecosystem: Host-associated > Fungi > Mycelium > Unclassified ... | reverse complement strand
TGCTCTTGACCTTCGTCAGCGCCGCGGCCGAACCGGCAGGGGCGGCCGCGTTCGTGGTCGTGCTGGTGCTTGCGGCGGCCTTGCTCGTGCTCGCGGCGACCTTGGTCGAGCTCTTTGCGGTGCCGGCCGAGGCGCTTGTCCCGGCAGCCGGGGCGGCGACCTTGGCAGCCGCGGCCGGGACGGAGTTGGTGGCGGCCGAGGCGTTGGTCTCGGCGGCAGCCGCCGGGGCCTTGGCTTCTGCCGGCGCCGCAGCCGCTGGTGCCTGTGCGGGCGCCTGCTGAGCCACAGAGGAGGAACCACCGCTGCTGCCACAAGCAGCGAGCACAAGGGCTATCGACGCCACGACCGGGACGGCCTTGACGACACGGGAGTTAATTCTCATCAATTTTGCGTCTCCTTCGGATCCAGCGTCGGATCGAATGGGACACGCGTCGGGAGCCGTGCGTCAGACGCCGCCACCGGACGCCCCCGGAGCACTGACTCAGGAGAGCACATGCGCTGCTGCACCCGAGCGGGAAAACGGCTCCGCGGATTCCTTGCCGTTCTCCGGCCGGCCCACGCGCGGGGGTACGGGATATCCCGACGACGTCCGGACGCTGCCACGCCCGGTGCCATCAACCCTCGTCTGCGCACCTTCCGGAGTTTTGGTGCCATGGACAGACTCCGAACGCATCGGACCGCGACGCTGGGGACGGCCGTCACGTTCATCGTCGGGTCACAATATGTCGGGTCAAATACGCTCAGAACATGAGACCAACATGAGAATTCAGGAATTTCTGAGAATTCGCCCTCAGCCCTGAGACCCCCCACGCTCAGCCCCGGGGTCATTCACGCTCAGCCCGCGGACCTTCCACGCTCAGCCCTGAGACCGTCCCAAAGCTGCCGACCGCCCGCCGGCGCGGGTCGGGCGGCTAACCTCAACGGCCGTGACAAACGAGGAGCCCGGGCCACCGCTGCAACGCTTCGAGGTCGAAATGACCACTGAGGTCGAGGTCGGGACCCACGCCGACTTCGTCAACCTGTGGCACACCCCAGACACGATCGTTCTCGACTTCGCCTCGCTCCGCCAACCGCCGTACCTGCAGGTGGACGACGCAGGCCAGGAGGTGGCGATCGCCCCGACCAGGATCGTCGCCCGCCTGCGACTGCCGCCGCGCCAAATATGGGACCTGATGCGGGCACTGGAGAAGGAACTCACGGCCTGGGAGAACGAGACCGGGCAGCGACTGCCGCCACCCGGCGGATGAGCGGCGGCCCGGACGTACCGGTGCCGCCGGCATCGCGGTTCCGCGCTGGCGGCGGGCGGTAATCGATGTCACGCCGCTGCGCAACCCGGCCTTCCGGCGGCTTTGGGCCGGCAACGGCATTGCATTCGTCGGGTATCAGGTGACCGCCGTCGCGGTCGCGGTTCAGACCTATGACGTCACCGGGTCGTCGTTCTGGGTGGGGATGTTGGGCGGCGTCGGGCTGGTGCCGCTGATCGTGTTCGGGCTGTGGGGCGGTGCGGTGGCCGACTCCATCGACCGCCGCGCGCTCCTGCTGATCGGTTCGCTGCTGCTGTGGGGGTGCACCGGCGGGTTGTTCGTTCAGTCCGCGCTCGGGGCGGCGAACCTTCCGCTGCTGCTGGTGCTCGTGGCCGCCCAATCGGCCGGCTTCGCCGTGGCCTCGTCCACCCGAGGCGCGATCGTGCCCCGATTGCTACCCACCTCGCAGGTGGCGGCCGCCAATACGTTGTCGTTCACCACATCGAACGTGGCGATGCTCGCCGGGCCGTTGCTGGCCGGCGTGCTGATCGCACGCTCGTCGGTGACCACGGCCTATGCCGCTGACGCCGTCCTGTTCACCGCCGCCCTGTACGCCGCGGCCCGGCTTCCGGTCCTGCCCCCGACCGGGGTCTCACGAGTGCCGGGGCTGCGCTCGGTGCTGGACGGGCTGGCGTTCATCGGCACGCGCCCGGTGCTGTCGGCCTCGTTCGCGGTCGACATTGCGGCGATGGTGCTGGCCATGCCGCGGGCGCTGTTCCCGGCCCGGGCGCAAGCGTTCGGCGGGGGTGCGGCGATCGGCTGGCTGTTCGCCTCGCTGGCGGCCGGTGCCGTGGTCGTCGGCGCCACCTCCGGCTGGATCGGCAGGGTGAGTCGACAGGGCGTGGCGTTGGTTGCGGCAGTCGTGGTCTGGGGACTGGCGGTCGCCGCCGCCGGTCTTGCCGAGAACCTTTTCCTCGCCGTCGTCCTGCTCGCCGTCGCCGGCGCAGCCGATTTGGTCTCCGCGGTGTACCGGCAGACGATCCTGCAGACCTACGCCCCGGACGAAATGCGCGGCCGGATGCAGGGGGTGTTCATCGTGGTCGTGGCCGGGGGCCCACGGTTGGGCGACCTGCGCGCCGGCGCGACGGCCGCCCTCGCGGGCACCCGGGCCTCGTGGGTGGGCGGGGGGCTCGCCTGCGCCGCGGTCGTCCTGTGCGCCCTGGCGGTGCCGGCCTTCCGCAACTACCGACCCACCGACCCCTGAAGCGATGGCGGGCCCGAGTCAGGTGAGCAGCAGGTGCACCTGCAGCTCCCCGATGAGAAAGCCGAGCACCGCACCCACGCTGATCAGCTTCCACTCGTCCTGCTTGAACGCCGGGCGCAACAACCCCTCGTACTCGTCGTCGGTCAGCGCGCTCATCTTGACCACGATCGTGCCGCGCACGTCCAAGGTCTCCATCGCGTAGTCGCCCACCGAGTCCAGCCCGGCTCGCATCCGCGCCACCGCGGAGGCGGCGATCTCCGAGCGCATCTGCTCGTAGCGGCGTCCGCCCACGGCGAGCACCACCAAGGGCTTGGCCGGGCCAACCTGTGACCGCACCGCGACGTCCACCTCGCGGGACACCAGGTTCATCAGGCGGTCGGCCTGCGGGCCGGTCAGCACCGCATCGATCAGGTTGGCCGGCGTGAGGATCTCACCGGCGAGCATCTCGGCATAGTCGGCGATCACCTGCGCCCGGCGCCGGTGGAACAGCCCCTGCCAGGACAGCCGCCAGAACCCGCGCGGCCGGATCGGCCGGAACACCAGCTGCAGTGCGGCCCAGTCGGTGCAGAAACCGACCAGGCCGCCGAAGATCGGCACCACCCACTGGTTGTGGGTCAATGCCCACACGCCCGCCTGGATGCCGCCGAGCACGAGGCCGAACGGCGCGCCGACGCGGACGATGAACGCCATCTCATTGCGACCGATCCGCCGCACCAGCGAGACCAGCAACGCCTTGTCCCGCACCAGCGCGTCGACGGCGACGGCGCGCAGGTCGATCACCGATTCCGGATCACGCTTCAGGTCGGCGACCAGCCGTTCCACCATCCCCGGCGCCTGCCGCTGCACCGACCAGATGACCGCCCGCCGGGCCACCTCGGGCATCGACTCCCACAGCAGCCGCTGGTGGGTGGACATGATCTCGCGCGTCAGTTCGTCGATCATCCGCCGCATCGGTTGCGCCAGCCGCTCGGCGAGTTCCCGACCGTCCACCCGCTCGAACAGCTCCGCGGTGGTGAGCAGCCGGGACAGCATGAGGTCGACCGCGATGCTCGCCATGCGCGGGGCGAAGCGCGGGACCACCCCCTGCCAGCCAAACACCGGCCGGATGCCGCGGAACTCCAGCGGGCGGAACATCATCTCGACGGCGACCAACTTGGTTACGTACCCGATCACCGCCGCAATCAGCGGCATCGAGGCGTAAACGGCCCAGGGAGGCAGCTGACCAAACACATCGCCTCCCGCGGGCCGGATCGGATTACTCTGCCTCGCCCACCCCGGCGCTCACCATGGACCCGGCAACGCTCGACGCCGTGGCCCCGGACCGCTCCCTGTCGGCCAGACCTGAGGCATCGTCAGGAATCAGGTGGACGTCCACCCGGGCCGCCCCGTCGGCCGGAACGATCACCTCGGTGGCCGCCGGAAGGAAGCCGGGGCACTGCACGACCAGCGACACCGCACCCTCGGGCAATCCGCCGAGGGCGAATTGACCCTCCGAACGGGCGGTGGTGCGGGCCAGCAATCTCCCCCGCTGATCGAGCAGGCTGAGCACGGCCAGGTCGGAGGAGGGTCCGTGGACCCGACCGAGAATGCGGGGCGGGAGCGCGGCGAGCACGACGTCATCGGTGGCCCCGGTCAATAGAGGCCGCGCCTGCGGGGAGAATCCGGCGGCGCAGAACACCAGACTGTGCGGTCCGGCCTCCACGTCGATCTGAAGGTGCATCACAAACCGACCGGAGGCGTCGGTGACGCAATGGGCCACCTCGTGCCCGCGCCGGTCGAGCGCGGTCACCGCGGCGTCGGGCAGCCCACGTCCGTCGGACTCCCGTACCCGGCCCTCAACGGTCGATCGCACCGCATCGGTTGCGGCGGCCGCGGCCGCCACCCCGGCGGCCATCGGCATCGCGGTGGACTCCGCCAGGCTGTCCACCGGGGCCGCCGCCGCGGCCGGCGCCCGCCCGGACCCACGCAGCGGCACCTGCTTGATGAACGCGGCGATCACGATCCCGGTCACGCAGATTAACGCCGCCCAGCCGAACACGCCCTTCACACCGTGGGTGATGGCGTGCCGCAACGCCCCCAGCACCGCCGGCGGCATCGTCCGCACCACCGCGGGGCTCAACTGCCCGCCACCATGACCGAGCGGGTTCGCCGCACCGAGGGCGTGGGTCAGCGTCGCCGCGATCCGGTGCGCGTACAGCGCGCCGAGCATGCTGACGCCGATCGACCCACCGATGCTGCGCATGAAGGTTGTGGCGGCCGTCGCCGAACCGATGTCCCTCATCGCCACGCTGTTTTGGGCGATCATCATCGTGGTCTGGAAGAGCATGCCCATGCCCAGACCGAGCACGAACATGTAGACGCCGGTCACCGTCCGACCGGTGTCGATGCCCATGGTTGCCAGCAGCGCCAGGCCGATTGTCATCAGCACGCTGCCCACCACCGGGAACGACTTGTAGTGACCGGTGCGCGAGATGACCTGACCACACGTGAGGCTGGAGCTGATGATCCCGAGCATCATCGGCAGCAGCAGCAGGCCGGAGTTGGTCGCCGAGGCGCCCTGCACGTATTGCTGGAACTGCGGCAGGAACGTCATCCCGCCGAACATCCCGAAGCCGACGACGAAGCTCAGCGTGGCGGCCAGCGTGAAGTTCAGGTTCCGGAACACCCCCAGCGGCATGATCGGCTCGACCACGGTCGACTCGACGTAGAGGAAGGCCCCGAAGGCGGCCAGTGTCACCACGATCAGCGCAAGGATGGTCGGCGATCCCCAGGCGTACTGCGTGCCGCCCCAGCTGGTGACCAGCACAAGCGCGCCGATCCAGGTCGTGAGCAGGGCAGCGCCGAGCCAGTCGATCCGGACCCGGCTGACCGCCGGGGTGGGCAGATGCATGGTCACCGCGATCACGGCCAGCGCCATGGCACCGATCGGCAGGTTCACGTAGAACGCCCAGCGCCAGCTCGCGTTGTCGGTGATCCAACCGCCGATCAACGGACCGGCGATCATCGAGACCGGCATGATCGCCATGAAGTAGCCGGTGTACCGACCGCGGTCACGCGGAGGGACCAGCACCGCCATTACCGCCATCACCCCGACCATCAGGCCGCCGGCGCCGATGCCCTGCAGGGCCCGGAAGGCGATCAGCTGACCCATTGACTGCGCCATGCCGCACAGCGCCGAGCCCACGAGGAAGATCGAGATCGAGATCATGAAGATCGTCTTGCGGCTGTACAGGTCCCCCAGCTTGCCGAACAGCGGGGTCCCAATCGTGCTGCCGAGGATGTACGCGGTGGTCACCCAGGCCAGGTGCTGCAGCCCGCCGAGGTCGCCGACGATGGTCGGCAGGGCCGGGGCGACGATCATGTTGTCGAGCATCGCCAGCAACATCGCGACCATCAGCCCCGACATCACCACCAGGATCTCCCGGTGAGTGCGCTGCTCGAACCCGTGCTCGTCGACCGGACGGGTCCCCGACCCGACCGACTCCACCGCGGATGCGGTCATACGTCCTCCTGTTCGCCCCCCACGGGGGGCCAGCTCTGGCCGTCCCCGCGCACTCGTACTAAACTAACTGACCGGTCGGTAAGCTGCAACCGAATTCACGATTGCCGTTATTTCCGGCCGCCGGGAGGGAGACCGTGACGACCCGGGCCGCCGATGCCCTCGGCACCCGCGACCGTGCACTGGCCACGGCGCTGGAGCTGTTCACCCGCGACGGTTACGACCGGGTGTCTATGCGCGAGATCGCCGAGGCCTTGGGCGTCACCAAGGCGGCGCTCTATCACCACTTCACCAGCAAGGAGGAGATCGCGCGCGAGCTCATCGGCGGTTATTTCGCGGCGATCGACGAACTGGTCGCCTGGGCGGAGAGCACCAAGCCCGAGCTGTCCCAGCTGTTGTCCCGGTGGGCCGATCTGGCGCGGCGGCAGGGCCTGGCCACCGGCAAGTTCATCTTCGCCAACCAGCGCCTGGTGCGCGAACTGGGCCTGCACGGCCGCGATCCACGTCGTTCCATCGATCGCGTCGCGGACACGGTGGTGGGTCCCGACCGACCGTCAGCAGTGCTCCAGGTGCGGATGGCGCTGATCTGTGTGCACAGCGCGGCGATCGCAGCCGACGGCTTGCGCTTGGACGGGGACGAGGTGTTCCGGATCGCACGTGAGGTGGCCGCCTCGATCGTGCGCAACGCGAACGGCTGAACCGGCCCCGAAAACAACTACTTGACACTTACTCACGTTTCTGTGACGTTCTGCCGGAATACGTGAGGTGGTGCTCATGTTCCTCCCCTGGCTGCGCGCGGGTGCGGTTGCCGTTATCGCGGTCGGCCTGGCACTGGCCGGCGGCTGCGGGGGCGGCGGAGGTCGGAAGGCCACCGCCCCGTCCCCGTCGGCAACCCCAACCGCGTCGCCCACGCCCAGCCCGTCGGCCTCCGCGAGTTCCGCGCCGTACCGGAGCGGCATCACCATGTTCGCGCCCACGCAGCCGCTGGGCTCCGGCACCGTGGGCGCCTACGTGACCAGGGACGTGGCGGGGAACCCCGTCGAGATCGGGGTGCGAATATCGGCCGCGGCCCTCAACGGGCTGCCCACCTCCGCCCCGATGCCCACCCCGATCGTCCTGAATTTCCCCGCACAGATGTCGGCCGGCCTGTTCGACCACGTCGAGGTGTTCTGGCAGCCGCAGGGGCACGAGCCGGTACCGCTGTTCGGCAAACCGCATTTCGACGTCCACTTCTACATGGTCGACAGGGACTCGGTCGCCGCCATCGACCCGGCCAACCCCGGCTTCCAGGCCCGCGCCGAGAACCTGCCCGCGCCCCGTTACATGCCGCGCGATTACGTCACGCCGCCGGGAACGGTGATGTCCAACACCGTGCCCGGCATGGGCCTGCACTGGCTGGACTCCACCGCCGACCTGGTGCCCGGCCGGTATGAGTTCACGCACATCCTGATCAACGGTTCCTACGACGGGCTCTACACCTTCGTCGAGCCGATGGTCACCCGGGACTGGCTGGCGGGCCGAAACAGCGTCACCGCGCCGGTCAAGCAACCGGCCGCCTTCCAGCGTAGCGGCTGGTACCCAACGACATACTCCGTGCGATACGACGCCGCGAGCGATTCCTACCTGGTGGCGCTGGGCGGCATGACCCACCGGGACGCCTCCTGAACAGCCGCGCCGGGCTCAGGCGGCGGGCTTGAGCACGTAGCCCGCGCCGCGGAGCGTGTGGATCATCGGCGGCCGCCCGGCGTCGATCTTTTTGCGCAGATAGCAGATGTAGATCTCCACGACGTTGGCCTGACCGCCGAAGTCGTAGCGCCAGACCCGGTCCAGGATCTGGGACTTGGACAGCACCCGCCGCGGGTTGCGCATCAGATAGCGGAGCAGCTCGAATTCGGTGGCCGTGAGTGTTATCTGCACGTCCCCGCGGCGAACCTCGTGGCTGTCCTCGTCCAGCGTCAGATCGCCGACGACCAGGCGGTTGCCCGGGCTCGCCGGACCCAGCGTGCGCCGGACCAGGCTGCGCAGCCGGGCGACCACCTCCTCCAGGCTGAACGGCTTGGTGACGTAGTCGTCGCCACCGGCGGTCAGGCCCGCGACGCGGTCGGAGACCGCGTCCTTGGCGGTCAGGAACAGGGTCGGGACGTCGCCGACCTCCGCCCGCATCCGACGCAGCACGGTGATCCCGTCGAGGTCGGGAAGCATGATGTCGAGCACCACCGCGTCGGGACGGAACTCCCGGGCGATGCGCAACGCGTCGGAACCGTTGGCCGCGGTGCGGATCTCCCAGCCCTCGTAGCGCAGCGCGAGCATGAGCAGCTCGGCAAGGCTCGGCTCGTCATCGACCACCAGCACCCTGGCCGGCGAGCCGTCCGGGCGACGAAGTGCGGGAGCGGGCCTGCCGGCCACCGCGATCGCGGACTCACGGCGGGCGGACGGGATTTCGGACAGCGGGTTCGACCTCGACATGTCCATCAGCATCGGGTCGCGCGCTGTCGCGGTTCTGTGCCGCCGTTGTGGATCTACTGTGCGGTTGCGCCGGGCAAGTCAGACATATGGCAACAATACGTAGGCAAACCGTGACAATCCGTCGCCGCATCGGTACGTTACCGTACACCATGGCCGAGAGCGTCGCCGCGCCCGCGGACACCTCGGGCGGGGTCGCCGGGAACGACCCGCGGCGCTGGTGGGCGCTGGCGGTGATCGGCGTCGGCCAGCTGATGATCGTCCTCGACGCGACGATCGTGAACGTCGCGCTGCCAACCATGCAGGCCGATCTCGGGTTCTCCGACGCGCAGCGACAGTGGGCGGTCACCGCGTACACCCTGGCCTTCGGCGGTCTGCTGCTGCTCGGTGGTCGGATCGCGGACTACTTCGGTCGCCGACGGATGGTGCTCGTCGGAGCGGTCGGCTTCGCAGTCGCCTCCGCACTCGGCGGCGCGGCGGTGAACACCGGCATGCTGTTCGGCGCGCGCGCCGCGCAGGGCGTGTTCGGTGCGTTGTTGGCCCCGGCGCTGCTGGCCACGCTGACGGTGATGTTCACCGAGCCCGGCGAACGCGGTACCGCCTTCGGGATCTTCAGCGCGATCGCGGGCGCGGGCGCCGCGATAGGTCTGGTGCTCGGTGGGGTGCTCACCGATTACCTGAATTGGCGCTGGGCGCTGTACGTGAACATCATCTTCGCCGCCCTGGTCGCGCTCGGTGCGCCAACGCTGTTGCGGGAATCCGTCGCGCGGCGCACCGCGAGCTTCGACACCGCCGGCGCCGCGTTGGCCACTGCGGGCTTGGTGGCGCTCGTGTTCGGCTTCACCAAGGCCGAAACTGATGGGTGGTCAGCCGGGATCACCGGCTGGTCCTTCGTCTTCTCGGCCGGGCTGCTGATCGCATTCGTGTGGTGGGAAACCCGTGTCGCGTACCCATTGCTGCCGTTGCGGGTGGTGCTCGACCGCAATCGGGCGGGCTGTTACCTCACCGTGCTCACGATCGCGTTCTGCCTGTTCGGGATGATGTTCTTCCTCACCTTCTACCTGCAGGGCGTGAGTCATTTCACGCCGGTGCGGACCGGCTTGTCCTTCCTGCCGATGACCGCATCGATAATCCTCGCTGCCCAGGTCTCCGCGCGCCTGACGACCCGTCTTCCGGTGCGCGCGCTGCTGGTTCCCGGGCTGCTGCTGATCGGCGCGGGCCTGCTGTATCTGACCCGACTGCAACCGCAAAGCAGTTTCGCCGCCGGCGTGCTGCCCGCCGAGATCATGCTCGGGCTGGGCATGGGCACGGCGATGATGGCGGGGATCAGCAATGCCACGCTGGGGGTGGCACCGACCGAGGCCGGCATAGCCGGAGCGCTGGTCAACACCAGCCAGCAGATCGGTGGGTCGATCGGGACCGCCCTGCTCAACACGTTGGCAATAGGCGCGGCCGGCGGCTACCTGCGCGCCCACGGCGGGGATCCGCGGGCGCGCGCCGCGGCGTTGGTGCACGGCGATCACATCGCGATGGCCGCCGCGGCCGGAGTGGCCGTAGCCGTGGCAGCGGTCATAATCGTGCTGGTGAATGCGGCGCCGGCGGCGCCGCGCAGGACGCGGCGACCCGCCCCGGTTCGCGTGGGCGCGCAGCCGGAAGGGGTATCCATGGCAGCCACCGACGCGCCCAACGGTTTGGTGCCCGAGGTCGCTCCCGCGCCGCCGGTGGGCGAGCCGAGGTCACCGGGGACGCGCATCGTCACCGCGGTGCGGACTTTGGCGGGGCAACCGATCCCGCACGCCACGATGTGTGTGATCGAGCCCTCCGGTGCGCAGGTAGCCGCCGCGCGCTGCGACGACAGCGGCGACGTGAGCGTGGAGGTGGAGCCGGGGCGGTACCTGATCGCGCTCAGCGCATCCGATTGTGCGCCCAAGGCGGCGGTACTCGAGGTGCCCGCCGCGGGCATCGAGCTGTTCGCGACCCTCCACCCGGTGGACGAGCTGCGCGGCACTGTGCGCGACAGCGCGGGCCCGATCGGCAACGCTCTGGTTGCCGTGGTCGATGCCGAGGGTTCGGCCATCGCGCAGGTCCGAACCGACGGCGAGGGCCGGTACCGGATTACCGCGCCACCGGACGGCGTCTACACGTTGATCGCCGTCGCACCGGGCTGCGCACCCGCCGCCCACATCCTCCGCCGCCCGCACGACCCCGCCGTCACCGACTTGGTCCTGGGTTCGGTCGCCCGGGTGCACGGGGTGGTCCGCTCGCCATCCGGGACACCCGTAGCGCACACCCCGGTCCGGCTGGAGGACGGCACGGGTTCCGCGCTGGCCGAACAGCTGACCGCGGCCGACGGCAGCTTCTCCTTCCCCGGGCTTTCGGACGGCAGCTACAGCGTCTCCGCGCACGGCTATGCGGCCAGCTCGCAGATGCTGTCGGTGCCAGACCCGGCGCGGGCCGGCGTCGGCGAACTCACCGCGGACATCACGCTTTCCCACACCTCGCAGATCTGATCGTTCGTCAGAACGACACCGCGCGGGCACGCGGCTGCCACCTGTCATTTGTGCTAGAACGAGCTGTGGACGGGCGGACGACCCGCGGCGCCGGTGCGCGCACGCGGTTGTCGCGCGAGCTGGCGATCGGCCTGGCCACCTTCGCGGTCTACATCCTGGTGAACGCGA
>Ga0157362_1000993_pt1 | contig 11151 bp, 10 predicted proteins | sample AttlaeALBM3_FD_111480 | JGI IMG/M metagenome (GOLD analysis project Ga0157362, IMG submission 111480) | Fungus gardens microbial communities from leaf cutter ant in Ribeirão Preto, State of São Paulo, Brazil - Atta laevigata ALBM3 | ecosystem: Host-associated > Fungi > Mycelium > Unclassified ... | reverse complement strand
TTTTTTTTTACAAAGAGAATCAGTGTGAACAATATGTAATTAAATATACTTGACACGAAAATAAATTTTTATTTATGGTGGATGGCGAGATTAATTATGATACAGACCACCAACATTTAGAAGTAATAAAATTTTTTACATACATCTTTTACTTTTAAAATCGGTAGTAAGAAAATTAATTCGTGTTTATTATAATGTAATTTATTTAATTTTAAAGAATTATAATTACTAAGAGACAAAAATATCAAATAAAAAAATAATTTAGTTTAAATAAAATTAATTTTTTATATGAGTTGAATTAAAATGGATTATTGAATTTCTTCCATGACTTCTACAAGTTTGATCTAGTTATTAAATAATATTGCATTTCTGGATACTTGAACCCTACTACTATTGCAAAAGTGGTTGATACGAAAAAGAGCATCGTAGGCCAATTTCATCCGGGCTGCTTCGGCTGTGCTCTTCGAAACCAATATCGCAATGTTCACCGCGGAAAGTTCGTCCGGTAATGCCATACAATATCTACTCCAGCTTCCATTACTCCGTTCCAACCGTGCCTTGTAGCTTCCCTCTCCCCTCTAGTTTCTAGATAGGCTTCCCCTCCCAACCGTGCGACCGCCGCCACCATCTCCTCCTCCTCGTCCTCTCTACCTCCATGAAGTGCCGTCCACCTCCACCGGGTTTCGCTTCCTCTCTACCTCCGACCTCCGTGGACCTCCATCCAGCAGGCAGGAGGAGAGGATGGAGAGGTGGAATAGCCCCGCGGAGAAGGAGGCTCGGCGAGAAAGGAAGACGGGCAGCGCACTGAAAGTATCCGAGAAAGGAGGATGGATCGCGCATCGGGAATCGGTGAGAAAGAAGGATGGTCGCGCGAGACACCGGGACGGTCGGCACACGGCAGGAAAGGGGAGAGGGGACGAAGGAGACATGCCGAAGAGGAGTTCGAGGGGGTTGGCTGCAGGCACCGGCGTGGTCGTCGTCGTTTTCTTCTACGTTGTCGTCGTCGACGTCGTCGTCCTCCTCCTCCACCTCCTCCTCCTCCTTCTCTTTCTCCTTCTACTTCTCCTCATTCTCCTTCTTCTTGTCGTCGTCGCTTCTCTACCTCTGGCAGGCAGGCAGGCAGGCTTTTTCCTTTTTTTCTCCTTTTTCCAATTATCGATAAGACGGAGACGGCGCAATACCGCGACGATGCTCCGAGAAGAGGAGTAGGTAAGCGTTCTCTCTCGACTACTCTTCTCTCATGATATCCACCACTACTGCCGCCGGTACATCGCTCTTTCCCTCCCTATAAACGGTACCTCTGCGTCCTCCTTCGTTCTGTTCACCCCTCTCTCGTCTGGTTTGCTCGCGCGATAAAATTGCCTCCTCGGTCTTGTTCGATGCCCTCTTCTTCTTTCTCTTCTTCTTCCTCCACATCTTCGTCTTTCTCTTATTTTCTTCTCTCGTGTTTTTCGCGTAATGCGTGGCATAGCTGAAGGGCCAACAGAACAGGAGGAGAGAAAGACGAGGAGAAGGGAAAGAGCCGATGTGCACAGGAGCGCGGGAGGAGCTGGAGGAGATGGTGGAGGAGGTCGAAGCGATTTAACACGATTGGCCGGTAGGAATAAACTGGCAACACGCGCATTGGTTCCATCGGTTCCATTGGCTATCGGGGCTTGTCGCTTTCTCTCGCGCACCGGCGACGTTTCTATCGGGCTGACCGACTCCTTCTTGCACCGACGCGACCCGATCGATCTTCTCTTTTGCCACCCCTTTCCGCCATACAACCGGACTAGCTTTGATTTTATGGTAGCACGGTGAATTGTTCGCAGCAATGATCCCAAAGCTGTTCCCAGGCTATTTTTCCGTTTCCACGAACGCGTCGTGTGCGCGCACTATTAACGAGCGCATATATGCGGGACAACGTGAGAATCGGCAATTGACGCGATTTCTCGGACCGGCCATTGCATTTCCGGCTATTGAGATGAAGTTAATAATTATTATTGTCGCCATGGTACATCCGTCGTTCCCCTTCCTTCAAATCGTTGCGATTCTATGTTTGACACAAACGTCATTTCGATTTCAAGTACAATTGCGCTGAATATCACATTTAAGCATCAACTTTTTAAATGATGACGCAAAGCGATTTTAAAAACGAATTTAATTGAATAAAACTGTTTCCGCGAATTTATACAAAAATTTTTTCTCGTTTACATTTTGAATGAATCAACTAGGAATTATTCTCAGAATGTTATCATCATTATTTTCTTTTGTAATCTGAATATGCAGCAATAGCTGTCGTGATTATCATCACCTTATTTGCGACATTGTAACAAACACTAGCAATTTCGATAAATATGATATAGATTGGATATAGGATTGTTGTTTACAACAATCAATTTTGCCGATATGTATCAATCATCCCTAACGATCTCAAGATGAGTAGAGGTCGTCTCGACTGCAAAAAGATTAATCGCTCGAGAGGAAGGTGCGAAAGGACAGGTGTGTCCGACCCTCGGGAGAGGCTTACGCCTAGTATCGTATTATTTCGCGAGACGCAAGATATTATTCTGACCGGCGTTGGCGGGCTTCGGTACGCTCGGCCGGGCGCCATGTTTGATTGCTCGACGTCGTTGATCGCCGTCCGGCAGGAATTATCATAACTCATCCGGGTAATCTAGCCACCGACTGGAAGAAAGCGACACCGTCACGTGGGTGTTATTTACCCGACGCGATGAGGGAACTTTTGAGTCATGGTCATCGTGCGGCTGACTCGTTCGTATATTGGACTTTATGTGTCTCGGCATTAGAGACACGCGAGAAGAAGAAAGAACGAAGCTACGAGGGAATGGACAGGAATAAGTTACAGAGATGAGAAGAGAGAGAGAGAGAGAGAGAGAGAGAGAGAGAGAGAGAGAGAGGGGAGAAGTTCTACGGTGGTACCGAAATTGATTGCTCATGTGATGCCATTGATATTGTGTCTCGCCGCGGTTGAATTTAAGATCCTGCGGGCTTTATAACGTATATAGCAAATCCCAGAGTTGGACTTCTTCTCACGCTCGAGATAAATTACAGTTATTATAATTCCTTTCAGATTCGAGATAGTCATTACTGGAATCGATGATAATGCGTTAATGCACCATGAATGATCATCACAAACGTTCTATCCGCGTACGATTTCTACTGCGGGATACTACTAGCTCCGGGACCGCAAAACTTCCTTCATATGCCAAACACTCTCTTCGCCGGCGAGCCACCGCGAGATTTTTTCCCGGCGGCGTTCCCGACAAAGGTCAGAAAACTCCGTGTAGGTGATTTCGAGGTGGTCCGAGGTCAAGCTTCTTTGACCGCAGAAGCGCGGAGAACTCGAGTATTTTGCTCCGTGAGTCTCAACTTCTCCATTTTCCGCCTCCTCGCCCCTTCCCATCACTCGCTTCTGTTTCCCAGCACGACCCATTCGTCCGTCCGTCCGTCCGTCTGTTCGCCCGTCCCCTCCTCTTCACCGGTCCGTCTCGCGGCTGACTCCGGAGGCGTACGCTGGTATTATTTATCTTGTGAATACCAAACACGCGCCGGTGCGGCATTGTATTATAATTTACTTACCGACGTTATAATTACAATTCTGTACAAGTGACCGGTGGCAGGGTGCACCAAGGTCCGTACCTGTTACCATACCGCAACTACCCGCTTCCGCGTAGCTTCGTCCCGGTGGGCACCTCCACCACCATCGCCGCCGCCGCCACCACCATCGGCTAGCACGCATCGCGCGGAGGCCCTGTTTGCACAGGCCGGGCCATAATATTCAATTCCAATTCATCCAGTATTAACCTTGCTGCGGAATATAATGGGCTACCCGATACCACCGGTGTAACTTTCACGCACCTAACGTGTATACCGAGTACCAAGAGAATACCGCTGAGTACCAGGCGAGTGCCGCTGCGTCGTTACGAATGCTCGCAGCCTGGAGCGAGCTTATTTGATCATTGTACGTTGGTGATTATATCCGGACGAATGTGCATCCTTTTTGACCATTGTGTTGCCTTACGGCGCGTTTCATGTTGCCTTACAAGGATTTTCATACGACGAGGTTAACATAATCTCATTTCTTGAGCGATACTGCTGAAACCGAGTGAAATATTTTAAGCAAATTTATGTTAAATACAAAAAGAACAATTTTGTTGAAGTATTTAAAAAGTATTTAGTTAGATATAGATTTGAAAATAATTTTGTTGAATGATTATCAAAATAATTATATAGGATGTTTAAACTGGTTACTAAAATATCAAAACTTTTTACAATATTATCATTATGTTCGGACATTCTATATGTAATTATTTTGATGGTTCAATTATTTTCCAATTATTTTCAGATCTGTATTTAATTAAATTTTTACATACTTCAGAAATATGCATTTTTTCCGTGTACATAAAATCGATCAATTTAATTAATCCGAGAGCTGCTTGCCTTCATAACTAGAGACTTTACCGATTCCTTAACCACAATCTTAATCATACTTGCAATAATATGGCTGCAGAGGATTAGAATAATATCGCTGATGTAAACCTAGCTATGTAACGACTCTAACCGCATAGCTCTTCGCTATAATTTCATTGTAATAGCGATTTCGTGTGGCGAACGGTGCTGGCTGAGGAAGTCGTTCTTCGTACCGGTATACGAAGGTCATTTAGAAACGATCGACGAACGATTAGTATCGAAGAAGAAGGGACGAGCGCGCATCTGGCGCACCTGACGGTCAGTCGTACCTTCTTTTCTTGTTCTTTCTTTTCTGTCTTTGTCTTGCTTTTAGCTCCCCAACCCTTCGACACAACGTGTATCAGTTGATAGACGTTGGGCCTTGTAACGTTCATTTCTTAATGATCGTTATTGAAATTTTACTGTTTCTTAATTAGGAATTAATGACTAGTTGCAACCCCTGTCGTTAAGAAATTAGCGAGACGGATCTCGTTACTTGATAATTGAATATTCCTTTAATTTTTTTTCAATATTATTTCTATTTCTTCACAAATCTGATATTATCTCTTATAGGCAGAAAATATTTCAATAATGTAATAATGAATAAAACAGTGTTTGGAAGAGTTACGAGTACCAGGTGCTTATTATGAAACATATAATTGCAGGGACATATTCATTTTGGAAACATATTTATTTAATAGTAATTGACTATATTGTTCTACTATTTTTTAATTGCCATAATTTTAATACAATTTGGAGTAATTGTTTTGTTGTGCAATGTTTTGACACAGAAAAATTTTAAACATATAAATATAAGCAATTTAACAGATTCTTTTAGAACTGGGTTATAAATATACTTTGTAAGGAACAAAAACAAGAGATTTTTTTTCGTATGTACAAGAAAAATACATCTGTTCACAGTTAATGTTATTCTTCAGTTTGCACGCGGCCACTTTCGATTATGTAAAAAAGTCGTGAAAGTACGCGGGAGAAGCGTACAGCGTCGTAACGTACAGGCGGATTTTTGTGAATAATCGCGATAAAATCTCCTCCCCGCACGAACATTTCGTTGAATCTTACCGGTCGATCTGCGGCTTACTTACGAAACGAGCGTAGTGCGCTAGTGCGTAGCGGGCATTACGAATTCGTGCGTAGGCAATAAGAAGTACCTGGCAATAAAGGAAGACGCGCCGGAGTGGGTTGCCTTGTTCACTTATGCGAGCGGCGCCGCTCGAGTGACTTCTCGAACGGAATTTCACCGACATCTGCGTGTCCTTCCCTTCGGTTTCCTCACCTGATCGCCCCGCTTTACACTCGTGTCGACCTGCACGCACGCACATATGCATGTACTGCGGAATACGTTTTGCGGAACGTCGAACTCGCGACAACTCGAAATGTAAAGGTGCTGCGTCAAGGGTGAACGAGCACGACATACGGAGAGTCAAACTCGTATATATTGACGTGACCACGTTACACTTTCTTGCTGATTCAGTAACCGACATCCATCGGTCCTTTTATCGACGTTACGTCAGTGACGTATATAAATAAGACGTTTATAAATAAGACGGGATATACTGATATAGAGCTTTTGCAAATAATGGTTCATGATTCAGAGAATCGGTGATAAACGTAATGAGATAAACGCTGTAGATTTCACCAATTAATATCTTCACTTCGTTTTATTATTTAATGGAAAGAATAATAAACGTGTAAATTCTTTATATCTTTATAGATCAAAGTTATGCTATCGAATTGTTAATCTGATTATGAATATAAATTTGCTAGTTAAATGCTAACATATCTTATTAAAATCGGTCTTACTCATAATATTTCTCCGCATCGAAATTTTTTCTCACATCGCGATATTATCAGGCAACGTACGCACGGCATACAAACGACGAAGAATGGACCTACTGTAAATTTTTAAAATAAACTTCCTCAGTGTGAGAAACACACATGATCGACAAGCTTGCGTGCACAGAAAACCGTTTGCCGTCTTCGAGTATGTAGGAAACCGGAAGTTTTTCTTGGCGATAGCGCGAGAGGGAATGTGGAAAGGGAAGGGTGTGTTCCGCCGATATTCGGAGTACAGGTGTAAGCTACCTGATGGTCGTACCATCTACAGGGTGGCCCCCGTTAAGGGAAAGCTGCAGGCGCGATAAAGAGTTCAAATTGAAAGTTAATTTTCTGCAACCCAACCTCTCCCTACCATGACTCTTCTCCTTCTCACTTTCTCTCTCAGATATTTAGCCGATAATGGTTGTGAGTATCCACCTACCTATCTACCTGCTGCTGTTGCTGCCACTCGTCGTCTCGGCGCATGAGTCGCACAAGCCGAACCATCGATAATTAATATCTTCAGCTCGTTTCGGCCGGTGCGTTCTAATTGACGATCGCAATTAGTTCCGGACTATATAACAGCTCCAATCGGTTCGACGGAGTGGAGTGCCCAAACAATTCAATGAGTTCACGCTTCCATAGAATAAGTCAATGGATAAGCGTGTGCTCAATCTTCCCTATTGTTCAGATTATAGGATTACAATAGAAATAGTATTTAAAACAAAGATATTAACAAATGGTACATATAAGTCAAATGGTACATAGAGCAAATAAGAAAGTTTACATAGAGCAAATAAGAATTAATTACAAAGTATTTATTGGATTACATATTGAATATTACAATTAAAAGTTTGTCTCTGACAAGGTTATTATTGATTAAAATCTTTTCATTTAATATATATAATATTAAAATTGTTTTTTTAACGCTTTCCTAACTAGCGATCCTTAAACATGATATCATTCTATTGTTTAATCAATTTACCGATCCGCATATGTGTAACAGTTGCGAAATGTTGATACGCTCGGCACGCGCAACCCTTCATTGCGGTCAAGGGATGGCGGAGCTCGTGGTCAGGTTCCTCGAGTCCTTCCTGCCTCTCGGAAACGTTCGTATCTCGGGGGCCCGTACAATTCGTTCTCCCGGTTTTCCGCAGGGACTATTAACCCCCCCAGTAACGTGTGAAAACGGTTGTAAATTTCAGCGGCACAGTGTAATGGGTGGCAGGACTTTAAGGATGTATAATATGAACAAGGGGCACTCCTTCAACCCGTTCTCCCTCCTTCCCGTTCAACCGTCGGGTTCTACTCGCGACTCCGACACCCTCGCGCGTAAGAATGTGTAGTAATATACTCCGCGCGTTTGAACCCCATCCACGGACGGCGAAAGGGGTAAGTAAGCCTGGTGCTCCTACGGCCGCATAAACATAAATTATCAGCTGGTAATTACGAGATACAGCTAACCTCTTCCTCCTACCATCATCTAACGACACCATCAGCAGCGCGTGGTATCGCCACCGTCGTCGTTGCTTTCCTTTTCTTTGGAGAGGAACACCGCCTTGGGCGGTGGGAAAAGTCTCAAACAGGAGAGATGCAACAGCTCCCTTTCATCCTTAAGCGGACGAAACAAAATTGCGTGGACCGCCTAATTGTTATATACATTCCATTAGGTTAATTGCTGAATTAAGACTTCTGCTCTGCGGGTTCTCGTGCGATGTGTATGAATTATGATCGAGAAGATAATGGGCGTTATAAAGAATAACGATTTAACTGTTCTAATGACTCCATTAGTTGCGATAATATATATATATATGATGTCTCACATTCGGAATGAAAAAATACAAAGAATTCACTCGGTATACACATATAATATATAATAATAATAATAATGAGCACTTGGTCACTTCACTTATTCATTACTCGTATTCTTATTATGTCATTGACGATAATAACAAGGATATCGAATATTATATCGAATTGTGTACAAGTTGATAATCACGATCCTCCTGTGGACGTTGCTTCATTCAAATAAGCTCCGATCGGGACGCGTATGGCGACTCTTTGTCGTCCTTTTATCGGTTTGTAGGATTCCTCCTCATCTCCTGCGCTGCACGTGATTGCCCTGCGTCTTGTGGGAGGGCAGACTCACAAAACATAATGCGGCGCGCGTAAGTCGAAGAATCCGCGCCGGTATGGGTGGCAGACGCGTGTGTCAGGCATCCTCTGGTCCTCCGGGCCTTGCACGTAGCATCGGCGTGCGTATGCGTGTGAGTAATTAAAGAGAGCGACTGTCACATCCGGCGACCCACGCGAGCAGGGTGCGGCCCCGGTGTTTGCCCTCCCTGTTCCTCTGTAAGTCGCCATGCTCTTTCTTCTTTGTCTGTCCCCGTTGGGCAGCCCTGTGCCACGTCACTCTGTCACGTCTTTCCCCTGTCCCTCGTCCTACGCTCCGAAGCAGTCTCATTTTCAAATCCTCCCGGAGTCAGCTCGCCGGATTGCGCAGTCGAATTTGCTGCGGCGCCTCTTCGGCGAGTAGCAAGATTAACTAGCAAGTCGAAACAATATAGCAGAGCCATCAGTCTAATCATTATGCAATTTCGTGTCGCGCTCGATAATCGTGTCTTCCTCGCGAGTCTTAACGGTAATCGAAAAACTAGCTTTTGTGATCACATTATGTGAATGCAGTTATATAATCGATACATACGGGATAAGAATTGTTGAATTGTTAATAATTAGCTTTGTGAAGAAAAAAGATGAGATTTTCTTGCGTTCATAGTTGGAATTTGCACTTTAATACCGAAACAAGTCGAGAGAATCACGTTATGATAATCGCGTTAACCATTATTAATTATAATAAAAAATGAAACTGCGAAACAATGCGTGTCAATGTGTGCGTAATTTACCATAATAAATGTCCAATAACGTAAAACAAAAGAATATTAATTCTCAAGTCCGTAGAGATTCATGACTCGCAGGTGAAAGATTGTATTCTTTTCATTTTGATAAAGTTCTTGACTTTCCCATCCGCCTCTTGAAGGCAAGGGGTAAGTACATAAAAGATAAAGCACCACGGAGGTACCGCGGACCTGCAATGTTGCATTCAGCGCGTGCCTCGGCTAATAAATAATTAAAACTTTTGTTTCGAAGGTAGCGGTGATGTATGGCCTCTTCCCGGGTGTCCCAGCCGCTGAATAATCGCACTTTATGAATTAAGGTTATGCTTTATGTTAAAAGATTCGCTCGGCATCTGTTTCTAATTACCCGTTAATGGCTATAGCGCCGGCAGTAAAGCATCCGTTACCATAAGCTCTACCCACCTATTGTACTCCTACCGACTAATACGTTCGCGACAGTAAGAGACAGCCACTTAAAGACATTCATATGGTGTAACATAAAAATGTCATAAAAAATTTTTCTTAGTTATTATTTTTTAGATTTAATTCTATTCGTGTATGCTATAAAATCCAAAATTTAAATCTTCACAAGATTTGTTTGTAATATTATCACATCTGAAAATAGAAATATACTGATTATAAACTGTAACTGTTAATAAAGTTTTAATTGTTGCAAAATTCAATTAATGCTTAATAATATTAGTAACATAAAAAATGAATAGCATTTCGAGAAGAATATCTCGAAAATTCACTCGCGGTTGTGAAAAATCTAAGGAAAAACGGAACTCTTTGTGTTGACGGGTCAAAGACTGGGAGTGTTGCAACTCTCTTGTTAACTCGCAGCTAAGGAAGGGATTTCGCGTAAGGTATGCCAGTGGTTATCTCGCCTCGAACCCCATTCAACAGTAAATCAAGGATTTCTTTTAACGAGCATTAATTGTTTTTGCGATAGTGAAAATTGCCTGGTGGGGCAGTTAAAGCAAACGGTGATTGCGCCCGATATTGCCTGTCGAGTAGCATGTAAATGATTCTTTCATTCCTATCGAGACACGCTTAGTATCTTTCATAAGAGTTTAAAATGTTTTTTTTTTTATAATAAACTGGAAAAACGTCTTTTGCCAGATATACCCATCTATAATCGTTTTAATAAAATTAGTCTATAATTGATTAATTTTTTTTGTACTTAAAAAAAAAACGGTTATTATTAAAATTTTTACTGCATTTTTATCAATATTTTTATGTATTACCAGTTTAAAATATTATGTAAGTTTAAATTGATTTCAGTATTAATTGATTTGTGCTTTAAATAATTGTTTAAAAAATGGTTGCCATATCTCTTTGCGCAGACGCTTCTGACATTTCCCACTCTGCAAATTCACTCTCGCGTTTCGACGAGGATAAACAATCGCAGACGAGAACCTTCCTCGTCGTCGCAGTTAGCTGCCTAGAATTACTTTAATGCCAGGCACAATGTATGCCACCCCGGCTAGGAACATTATCCCAATGAGGGAGAACGGGCGACGCTGGCGGTGCCCGAGAGGGAAGGAAGAAAAGAGGCTTCCAATAGGAAGAGGAACACGTAGGAGAGAAGGAAGGAGGTTCTCGGTAATGGTATACAGCAGGGAACACAACTCTTTGGCCCATAGATCAATGGTTGGCAATTATTGTAAGTTCATTAGAGCCAGCACGTTTCCTCCTTCCCCGTCTGGTTCCCCTAGTCCCCGGTGTTTCTATCCGACGTTCTCCATCTTCCATTCTCACCCGCCTCTCGCTATGCTCGGAAGAAGTCACCGCGATCCTCCCACGCCACCCTTCTCCGCCGAAGCGCCTGCCGGTCCGAAAACCCCCTCTCGCGAAGCTGAAATTGCGACATTCCGCGCGAAACGCCGAAACTATTTGACTCTGTAATTTGTGATTGTAGTTTATTGTGCGGATAGACTAACGGACCGGGCGGTGCAACGCTGTTGCT
>Ga0157362_1000992_pt1 | contig 11154 bp, 14 predicted proteins | sample AttlaeALBM3_FD_111480 | JGI IMG/M metagenome (GOLD analysis project Ga0157362, IMG submission 111480) | Fungus gardens microbial communities from leaf cutter ant in Ribeirão Preto, State of São Paulo, Brazil - Atta laevigata ALBM3 | ecosystem: Host-associated > Fungi > Mycelium > Unclassified ... | reverse complement strand
TCCTTTTCTTAGAACAAAGGACAGCCTCCATATGGTTAGGTTATCATTATTTCTAGCACAAAGGCACTACCATATGTAGAACAATAGGTAGTAGCATGTAATGATCTGTCCTAGTGCACAGACTATCACTTTTCTGTATATAAGGACTCCTTGTCTAAGGATTAGATCTCAGACTTAACAACATCTTTTGTCACTTGTCTAACTCTGCTTATAAGCTCTTTGAATCTATATTCAGTTCATCACAAACAAGTAAGTGACCTTTTGTGATAATTACCCTCACATTCAGACTCAGCAACTCAAAAGTTAAAGATAGCTTCACCATTATCTTTATTATATAACATAGTTTATTATGAACATCAAGTGGAACTACAACTATTATCAGCCATGGTCTGATAATGAATGGTTAGTAGACAAGATGTTGGCAATGCTAGATAAGGACATTACTATGTAGTAATGCACTAGATGTCTGAGGACTCTAAGAAATAATAGGCTCATAGTATAGACAATGTTTGTAAGGGTGTACTCAGAGGCACACCAGAACGCACTCAATATTAGTAAGAGAGGCGTCTTAAGTCAGAGCGATAGATAGCCCAGGAGCTCAAACTATTGTTGAGGTAAGATATTCTACCGTACATCACTAGCTATTTATACTAGACTAGCCTGGTCTGTGTGCCAGTCACTATGGACACTTATATTAGGACAATAATAACTACACTACCAGATATAATTATGTAGTACTATGATGAAGACCTGAACTAGAGGATGTGGGAACTGGATACTGTAAGGGGACACCTCCATTTCCACCCCTAAACACCATGACAACCCTCCAGAGCTACCTTAGTCTATTTACTAGTGATACTTAAACACACTAGTTTAGTTCCAATCCTGCTGACCCTAACACTAAGAGATGTATATAATATAGAGTATCCCTCCAGGAGCCTCATCCTAATCTCTGAGGATTCTCCTAGAGATGAGTTGTATCATAATTGCAGACTGTAATATTACTGAGGATTCTCCTGGAGTCTGGTGCCCCAGTCGCCCTTATAGCAGATTAGGATCTTGAAAGTGGAGCCTTAGACTATCCCAGTGGATAGCCACCCAATAGGTCGCCCTCCCCTGTTATACCCAGCCCTCCAAAAATTCCACTCTCCAGATGTCGTTGCCTCCAGACACCCCTCAAGGCATAGCCGACGCCTTAGGATACCTGCAACACCATCTTCAGGAACTCACAGAGAAACAGCATGTCTCCGAAAACAACATCAACACTACTCTGGCAGCCCTGACCGTGCAGCTACAGCAGCTCACGTAGTTAGTAGCTAACCCCTCCCTTCTGGCCGTACCAAACACACCTCCTCCGCCTGCACTGTCTCCTTCGACGTCTCTATCCCCCACTCTAATGGCATGATGAACACGTCCTAAGCTTTCCGCTCCTCCAGACTTCAGCAGAGAACGTCATAATGGCTACGCATTCTTAAACTCCTGTTCCCTCTACATATGCCTTGCCCCAGAGCAGTTCTACAACGAGCAGGAAAAAATTCTTTGGGCTCTCACGTTTTTCAAGGATAGTCATGCTGCCAAGTGGTCCGAGAACATCTTCCATCAGGAAGCGGACACCGGCGTTTTCCCCATACCAACCTGGGGGGACTTTGAGTAGCAATTCTGACTTCACTTCTTCCTGGTAAATGCGGAAGCAGACGCAATCAACACTCTGGAAGAAACCTCCTACCACCAAGGAGGTCGGATGGTAGACGACTATTTGGACAACTTCCAGACCCTGGTCTTCAATGCAGGTTACACAGATCTCCGGACACTGGTGGTAAAGTTTCGACGAGGTCTCAAACTAGGCATCCAGAACCAAATTGCCACCATGCTGTATGGACAACCAGCCGACACTGATCCCAACGTGTGGTACAGAGCAGCACAGAGGATTGACCAGGCGCGCCTCGCTAATAAGGCCTTTCAGTCTGTATCATGCTCCACTCCCTCCAGACCAACCAAAACCGTCTCCGCCTGACCCCCACCTATGTCCGTGGTAAGATTGCCCCCTGCTCTGCCTCTTTTAGTTACTCCGAAGCCTCTGCCACCCACTCCGTCTATGGGAGTCCCTATGGACATCGACGTGACTAGGAAAGCAAGATCTCTGCCTCCGTGAGAATGTTACCGATGTGAAGATGCAAACCACCTAGTCCATGACTGCCCCCACCGCATGGATGTCCGTCAACTCACCTCAGAGCAGTGAGAGGAGCTGTTTGAAGATTTGCTGGCATTGAAAGACACGGTTCCGATTGAAAAGTCTTGTCCCCCCGGAGGAAGAAGAGGATTTTGCATAGCATGGCCGGTGGTAAGTGTGCCCTGGTCACCAGTAAATAAGTTCACTGTATTGACTATAGAGGATCCCCATACAATTGACAGTGAACTAATAGACACATTGTCCCCTAACTCTCCAGTCCCTGCTCTGCTCCGTAAACCCAAGTGGGAGAAGAGGCTGCCCAAGCTCTTCACGATCAGCATCTTGGACGCATGAGGAACTTCTCTTCTCCTGCCAGTAGAAATCAGAACTATAGACACAAGCGAACTCCACTCCGTCAAGGCCCTCCTGGACTGTGGAGCAACTGAAAGCTTCATTGACAGGGATTTTGTCTATTCAAAAGGGATGAACACCCGGACCCTCTCACATAACATCCCGGTCTTCAATATCGACGGCTCCCCCAATGAAGCAGGACAGATTTCCGAGGTCGTGAACGTGGTTCTCCGGTACAAGACTTACTCCAAAAGGATGCTCTTGGCCGTCTCCAGACTTGGGAAACAAAACCTGATCCTCGGCTACGACTAGCTCAAGGATCACAATCCCAAGATTGACTGGGAAAAAAGAGAAGTTGAAATGACCCGTTGTCCACTCCGGTGTGAAGGAGGACGCGCCCTCCGGAAGAAGCAGACCTGCCAGAAAAGAACTGAACTCCAAGCCCTCCGATTATGTCGAGACGGACCCACACCCCTACTCCAGAAAGAGCTAGAGCTGGAAGGACTTGAAGAAACGCCTCTGCAACCGTATGCCCCCAATTGGGAGCCTGGAAACCGACTCTTCCTTACATGCCTCCTCCCAGAGCTCACTTAGACCGACCTCTGAGCCATGGCTACAACCTCCCAGCATCTTGCGGAGGGAGACAGACATAGCAACGAGACACAGGCCACTACCACTCTATTGCCCGCCTACATCGTGGAGTTCCAATCCATGTTTGCCAAAGAAAACTTTGACATACTGCCGGAGCACCGCAAGTGGAATCATGCTATTGAACTGATCCCCAGAGCAGAGCCCAAGTCGTCAAAGGTCTACCCCCTGTCCCCGTTGGAGCAGACAGAGTTGGACGCCTTCCTAAAGGAGAACCTGCGTACTGGATGGATCTGACCCTCCAAGTCCCCTATCGCAGCCCTGGTATTCTTCATTAAAAAGAAGAATGGTTTGCTCCAGTTGGTCCAAGACTATTGTGCGCTGAATGCTGTAACTGTCAAGAACAGGTACCCCCTCCCCCTTATCTCCGAACATGTCTCCCAACTCCGTGGAGCTAAGTACTTCACAAAGCTTGATGTCTGATGGGGTTTCAATAATGTACGAATCAAGCCTGGAGATGAATGGAAGACAGCTTTTTGTACCAATCACGGCCTCTTTGAATCCTTTGTAATGTTCTTCGGAATGACCAACAGTCCTGCTACCTTCCAAACCATGATGAATGACATCTTCAGGACCCTCATAGCCAAAGGGATTGTGGTAGTGTACTTGGACGACATTCTAATCTTCACAGAGATAGAGGAAGAGCATGAACAGGTAGTCCGGAGGGTCTTGGAAGTACTGGCAGAATACAAGTTATTCCTCTGTCTAGAGAAGTGTGAGTTCCATCAGAAGCGGATTGAATACCTCGGACTGGTCATCTCAGAGAACAAGGTCAAGATGGACCTTGTTAAGATTGCCAGAGTCCACGATTGGCCCACCCCAGAGAACTGGGCTGACATGCAGGCTTTCATAGGCTTTGTCAATTTCTACTGTCGCTTCATCCAAGACTTCTCAACCATTGCTAGGCCCCTCTTTGACCTCACTTGCTCCGACAAGGCCTGGAACTGGGACACTAAGGAATAGGAAGCCTTCAAACATCTCAAAACAGCAGTGACCACTGCTCCGGTCCTGGTGTCACCTCAAGATTTGGAGCCCTTCCGCATCAAGGCTGACAGCTCTGACTTTGCCTCTAGAGCTGTCCTCTCTTAGCAATTACCTGGAGAGGAGAAATGGCACCCAGTGGCCTTCTATAGCAAATCCCTGTCTCCGGTGGAACGGAATTACGAGATTCATGACAAAGAGATGCTTGCTATCATCCGCGCACTGGAGGAGTGGAGGCACTTCTTGGAAGGAGCCCGACACCCGGTAGAGATCTGGACAGACCACAAGAACCTGGAGTACTTCATGACAGCTAAGAAACTCAACCGTTGCCAGGCTTGTTGGTCCCTGTACTTAGCCCGCTTCCACTTCAAATTGACCTACCGCCTAGGACGTTCCATGGGGAAGCCGGATGCGCTGTCACGGAGACTGGACCATGGCAAGAGAACCTCCGACAATGAAGACGTAGTCCTCCTATGACCGGAGCTCTTAGCAATCTGAGCTCTCGAAGAGATTCGATTGGAAGGGCCAGAGAAGGACATCCTCAGAGAAATTCATCAAGGGAACCAGAAAGGCGACCAGGAGGAGCCAGTGGCAAAGGCGGCAAGGGAACTCTAGCAAGCATTGGGCAAGACAGTCCGTTCCACAGAATAGTTGGAAGACAATAGAGTACTCCGATTCAGAGGTAAGATCTATGTTCCCCGGAACACGGACCTACAAAGGCGAGTAGTCTCCCTGTGCCATAACACAAAGGTCGCTGGACATCCCAGACGCTGGAAAACACTGGAGTTAGTCTCTAGGGATTACTGGTGGCCTCAAATGTCTAGGTACATTGGACAGTATGTCGGCACATGTGACCTATGCCTCAGAATGAAACCAATAAGGCAGGCTCTGGTAGGCGGACTGCACCCTCTCTGGATCCCAGACTTGCACTGGGATACGCTTAGTGTGGACTTCATAGTGGAACTCCCCCTCTCCTCTGGACACGACGCAGTGATGACAGTAGTAGATTCAGTGTCAAAATGGGCACACTTCATTCTGATACACACAATAGTGACAGCGGAAGGAGCAGCCAGGCTTTTCCTATACCAAGTCTGGAAGCTTCACAGCCTTCCAATGTGCGTAGTCTTGGACTGCAGACCCCAGTTTGTAGCTTGCTTCACCAGAGAACTTTACCACTTGCTAGGAATAAAGTTGATGTCTTCCACAGCCTAGCATCCTCAAACCAACGGACAGATGGAGCGTGTCAACCAGGAATTAAACCAGTACCTCTGGCTCTTTGTGAACAAAAGGCAAGACGATTGGTACGACCTATTACCTCTGGCGGAGTTCCAGCATAACAATCACGTCCACTCCGCTACTCAACACCCTTCGTTCCTGCTCGACACCGGAAGGCTTCCTCACATGGGCTTCGAACCCCAACAAAACCCCTCCAGTCTGGAGACGGTCAACAAATTCACGGAGAGAATGAGAATGGCAATTGAAGAAGCAAAATCCGCGATCCGCAAAGCACAGGATAACATGAAAAGGTACTATGATCGCAGAAGAACTCCGGCTCCAGTGTTCAACCCTGGCAATAAAGTTTTCCTCGACACATCAGACATCCAGACTACACGCCCTTCATAGAAACTCTCACATTGACAACTTGGCCCCTTCGTAGTGAAACAACAGATCGGACCCATGGCCTACCGCTTAAAACTGCCACACTGGATAAAGCAACTCCACCCAGTGTTCAACGTAGTAAAGCTCACTCCAGCTCCAGACGACCTGATCACAGGACAGAAAACAATGGATCACCCACCGCCTATAATCATTGATGGAAAAGCAGAGTGGGAAGTGGAAGAGATACTCGACAGTTGTTGGCACCAGAGAAGATTCCAGTATCTCGTTAAGTAGAAAGGATATGGCCACAAACACAATTCCTGGGAGTCCATCTCTGAAGTCTTTGCTCTGGAACTGACAGTGGAATTCCACCGCAAACACCCTGGTGCTCTGAGACACATCCGGCATACAGAGTTTGACAACATTTTTCACTCTAAGTCCATTGCTCTAAGACGTAGCAATCTTGAAGGGGGGGTGAATGTAAGAGGACACCTCCATTTCCACCCCTAAACACCATGACAACCCTCCAGAGCTACCTTAGCCTGTTTACTAGTGATACTTAAACACACTAGTTTAGCTCCAATCCTGCTGACCCTAACACTAAGGGATGTATATAATATAGAGTATCCCTTCAGGAGCCTCATCCTAATCTCTAAGGATTCTCCTGAAGGTGAGTTGTATCATAATTGCAGACTGTAATATTACTGAGGATTCTTCTGGAGTCTGGTGCCCCAGTCGCTCTTACAGGTACTACGGACTCCAAGGATCTGTGGGAATGCTAGGTGATACGATCCCTACCAGGTTGTCTAAGTGATACTAGGGCTGTCCCCTTACAATGTTAAGACTCTAAACCTCACAGTTGAATATGCATTTCAACTTAAAGCTTATATCTAACACTTAATATCTTCACGCTGTCATGCCAGACAGCCGTTTAGGCAATAAAAGTGATATTTTTCACCATAATAATGTGGGAAGGATAACGAGTTCAGAAGAGAAAGTTGTCTTAGAATGACTTGGTTGAGGGTAAAAAGATGTTCTTCTTTTTTTGTGTTGCATCACATTTTGTCTACTCTAGCTTATGTAATTAGTAAGAGTATTTTTGCTAATTAAATAAATAATTAAATGATAAAAAAAGTGAAAATAGTAATAAATGAGATGAACAGAGGAATATAATCAAACTAGGGAAAAGAAATAAGAAGAGGAAAAAATATCAGCATTCTGCAGGCAGCCCAAAGGCTATCCCTACAATAATAAGAATAACCAGCTCAAGAGACAAGTTTGGCCCCCCAGAAATGTTTCCTAGATGCCCAGTTGTGAACTCAAGCACACCACTTGAGTAGCAGAGTAGTCCACCACTACAGAGACCTCATAAAGATTATCCAGAGAATTTTATAATAGATTTATAACAGAACTCCCCTCTAGAGTGCTCTTGAGAGCAGAAAGGATCTTAGAAAAATGTTTTCTATAAGGATGATATCATATCTTGGTGGCAGTGACTTATTTATAACATCTAGGTTACCATCAGAGCAGGGCCATCATTGCTAATGGCTAATTATAACAAAAACTCAAGAACTAGCAAGACGAGTCCTCTCGAGGACTGCATTGCAAACTTAACAAAAAAAGGCTAAGGCTTGAAGATATGATGAGGTATAGAGGAATAGTAGAAGAACTAGAGAGGTCAGATAGAGAGGTCAGATAGAGAGATAGAAAAAGAGGTGTTTGATAAAGACAACATGCTCAAGAGTAAGACGACTTAAGATTGCCACCTCTCTCTACAGCCCAGCAAAAGGTTTGAGAGCCATCCATTGTTTAGAGAAGAACCCCCAGAGTAGGATTAGAGGAGTGGGGAGTGGTAGCCAAGCAATCGGGAGAGGTGCCGTCTCATCATTTCACTCTTATTATCTTTGGAAATTTTGGAGTTTTCTTTGTTTCTTTTCTTTTGTTGTATCATTGCTTTGTAATCCTAATAAAATACTCTAGGGCACAGAGAGGAAAAGGATACTTTCCCCCCCCATCATCTCTCCCTCTGTTGCTCTAGAGCTAAAAGGCTATTTGAGTGATTTGAGGTTTTATTTTGTGTTTGCTTTATGAAAACTCTATAAAACTTCCCTCAAAGGGAGACTCAAGCTCAACAGACTCAGGCATTCACTTATGCTAGGAGCTAACCACTTGCTATGGGTCATTGAAGTTGGCTTCCAGTTGTATGGTCAGCTGAAAAAGAGCCCACACGATGGCACAGAAGTTCTAGATAGTACTGCTATATCGATGGTGAGCTAAGCTACTAGACTAGGTAAGGGCAGTAGTGTTATAGCACGAGATGAACATGTGTCTTAGAGATCCTATTACAGTAAGAGTTCTCTCGAGTAGATACTAAAAACAGTTCTTTTCTTCTTAGGTTTTTATTTGATATGTTTTGATTATTCTTTGGACTTTTACCTTCAGTAAGCTCTTTATTATTTGATTTATCTCTCTAGTGCCTACTTGTTTAGTGCACAATTGTGAAGCAGTTTGGAGATTTCGCCTCTCTGACCTTGCTTTCACCTTTGTTTTGTGATCAAACCTTTTGATCTCCATCAATGCTCCTCAGCAGAGGATCCGGTTAAGGTTTTTAGTTATATCAGAGGAGAGATATCAATGAGACTTTGAGTAGCACCCTTGAGATTTATCCTAAGACAAGTAAGAGTACTGATTTCTTAGAGTAAGGTTTTTACAAAGGGAATGTAAGGAGACACCTCCATTCCTACCCCTGAACAACATGACAACGCTCCAGAGCTACTTTAGCCTGTTTAACTAGTAATACTTAAACACACTAGTTTAGCTCCGATCCTGTTAACCCTGACACTGAGGGATGTATATAATATAAAAGATTCCTCCAGAAGCCTCATCCTAATCTCTGAGGATTCTCCTGGAGATGAGTTGTATCATAACTACAAACTGTAATATTAACTGAGGATTCTCCTGGAGTCTTGTGCCCAGTCGCTCTTACAGGGAATACAGAAAGAGAGAACTTGCCATTCTCTTCTCTTTCTGGTTTGTATTTATCCTAACTAGGTTTGTGACTATATTACAATGTAGTAACAGTAATTGTAACTAAAGGTAACTAGTTTAGTGACAGTCCAGTGACAGAAGTCATGAGGGTGACAAGTTGAGTTAGTATCTATTAATGGGTTAGTCTGATACTGTCCCATTTAGCACAGTCCAAAGATAGAAAGAGGAAATAGTCTGAGATTTCTCCGAAGAGTCCTGTTCATACTATGAGTCCATTATCTATTAGAGTCCTCAGACATTCAATGCATTACTGCATAGTAATGTCCTCATCTAGCATTGCCAACATCTCGTTTACTAGCCACTCATTATCTGACCATGGCTAATAATGATTGTAGTCCCACTCAATGTTCATAACAAACAAGACTCTTTGGAGAAATTTCGGACTATTTCCCTCTTCTATCTTTGGACTTGTGCTAAATAGGACAATCTCAAGGGTGCTACTTAAAGTCTTGTTGACATCTCTTCCCTGATATAACTTCACTGAAAACCTTAACCAGATCCTCTAACAAGGAGTGTGAAGATATCAAGTGTTAGATATAGGCTTCAAGTTGAAATGTATATTTAACTGAGGTCTAGAGTCTTAATATAGTCTGGCAGTTTTTACTAGTGGAAACATCACCACCAACACTTTCAGTTGAGAGTAGTCTATTCAACTAGAACATTTGGTTCCTAGGATCACTAACAGAGTGTCAACTATCAATGTTTGACCATACCTTACATTCTCTTACAAAGCATGCTAGTAGTACATTTAGACTTGCTTTCCTGGCCTCAATGTTCCTTATGACACTTGTCTATCTTGCACCTGGGACAATTAGCATTATGGTGATTGCTGTTCCTATTTCTGTTCAGGTTGCTAGATAAGTCTCCCAATAGGCAATGACAACAATTTCTTAGCTCTGCAATATATGCCAATCTCATCATTCAAGTTGAAAAAATTGAATTTGCTCCATATAAGCTCAAGCTTCCTGTAAATACCTTGATGTTCTTATTGCCCTCCTCTAGCCAATCCAATGGAACCCTAAAGTATAATACTAACATTGTCAAATTTCACCACAGCTGTTATTGGAAAGCCCTATCTATCATCAACAAAACTACAGATATCTCACTCATTTCTATTGCTAGGCAAAACTGGAGTACTGCTAACCTCGTCCTCAGTGGTCAGAATCAGACAAGAGCAGGTATACTTCATGATAGGAAAATGGGATGTCTTGATAATGCTATTTTTTCAGGCTCTACTATTGCTCTCCTTTTTCCTGTAGACTTTAATACCATAATGAACATGTTGGAATTAGGATCTCATGCAAGCCTACATAATGCAACTGATGAGATCAATCCCATTGTATATTAATGTTGGTAGCTGTTTTAGAGTAGTCAGTGAGTATGGTATAGTAGTGAAGGCATCAGCTAACTTATCTATGAGTTGTACAAGAGAAGCAATGATAAAATAGAGATGAAAGTGATGTATTCCTATTAGGTATAAAACATGTTCCTTATATACTAGTTTAATAATAAATCTATGACATTAATGGAGACTATCCATTGATGGGTCATTGCTATTTTAACAGTAGCTATGTTACATAGTGGAAATACAAGTATATAGATAATGTAGTTACTTGGTACTTATTATCCGTTTATTCTATCTATTACCCTCCCTTTGTAAGACTTTAGCCATGATAACTTAAATTCACTCCAAGTCAGAGTTGACAAAAAGAACTCAATAGAGTTTCTATTTGATTTTCTACACTATATATACAACTACTATTGTGGCTATGCATTTCATCTCCCACAGTCCTCATGTTGCTTGTCATGTGACTATCCTGTCACATTTTTGTGACTGTTGAAAGGGGAAAAAGAGAATTTAACTGTGACAACCAAAGATAAATAGCAGTAATAGTCCTTAATCTGTCACAAACTTTATTTGGCCATATCTCCATCAATTCTTCAACAATTCTCACAGTCTTAATGGCTCCCAAATGCCCTTGAAGAGACCTTTTGATCGATACCAGTCACGTCTCAAGGTAATCAATAATAGCCGAGATATTAGGCAGATCAACAGGTAACTACTATAGTACTGTTTATTAAATCGCCAATATCTCGGAAACTGCCACAATCTATGCTTTGCTTTTAGGCATCAGAGAAGCCCTATTTATACTGCTCAGGCTGAGTTTAAAATAACACTGAGGCAATTAACATTAGTGGAGATATGAAGACCTCAATGTTTGCACATAGACTTTATTAATTACCTATAGATAGTTATCTGTCCTTTTCTTAGAACAAAGGACAGCCTCCATAAGGTTAAGTTATTGCATTTTCAAGTACAAAGGCACTACCATATGTAGAACAATAGGTAGTAGCAT
>Ga0157362_1000991_pt1 | contig 11159 bp, 10 predicted proteins | sample AttlaeALBM3_FD_111480 | JGI IMG/M metagenome (GOLD analysis project Ga0157362, IMG submission 111480) | Fungus gardens microbial communities from leaf cutter ant in Ribeirão Preto, State of São Paulo, Brazil - Atta laevigata ALBM3 | ecosystem: Host-associated > Fungi > Mycelium > Unclassified ... | reverse complement strand
CGTCGAGCCCGCGTTCTGCAACGACGTGGCGCGCCGTTTGTGCCGCTGAGGCCAGATTTCCACCATCATAATCGATGACTACAACGCGTCTCATGAGGCAGCGCGATCCTTGTCCATCAGCCTAAGGCGAGCCTCATCAGCCGAGCGCCCCATCCAGAGCCCGTTGCTGGCATAGCCCTTGAGCCGGGCATCCCAACCAATCACTTCGGCCCCGAACACGGCCAACACGACGTTGAAGGTCCATGAAAGCAGCAGCCCGGCACCCCCGCCGCATCGCAGGAGGACGATACTGATCAGCGCCGTCAGGGCGAAGGCAATCCAGCGTCCGCTGGCCAGCAATGCGAGCGAACCGAAAACGAGCAGGGACCAGTGAAATCCCTGCTTGACCATGGTCGGCTCTTCTTTGCCGTCGGTGCGATAGGCAAGAGAGTCGTCCACAGCGCCCCCTTCGTCGACGGAATCATGCCAAGCGCTCGCGGATCATGCGCGACCGCCATTCGCAGGGCGCGGGCAAATGCCTTGAAGCCGCTTTCTGCAATATGATGAGCGTTGCGCCCGGCCTTGCAGGTCACATGAAGCGCAATCGACGATGCCATGGCAAAGGCGCGATAGAATTCCTCGAACAGATCCGTATCCATCTCGCCGATACGCTCGCGCTCGAACGTCACGTTCCAGGCGAGGTAGGGCCGGCCCGAGATATCCACGACCACCTCACACAGCGCCTCATCCAGCGGCACCAGCGCGTGTCCGAAGCGGGTGATGCCCTTCTTGTCACCCAGTGCCTGGGCAAAGGCCTTGCCGAGGGCGATGCCAATATCTTCAACGGTATGATGGCCATCCACATGAAGGTCACCGTGACAGCGCACATCGAGGTCGAATCCGCCGTGCTTGGCGAGCGCGGTCAACATATGGTCGAAAAACCCTATGCCGCTATCGAGTTCGGCCTGCCCGCTGCCATCAAGATTGATCGCAACGGAGATATCGGTCTCACCGGTCTTGCGGTGGATGCGGGACTGTCGAGCGTCTGTCATGTTTCCCTCCATAAACTATTCGTCGCGAATACGCGATGGCCTCTTGGCGAGCACGCGGGAACTTGCCATCTATCCGGCATGAGCAGCTCTCCCGCATCATCCCCCGCCCTTGATGTCCTGCTATCCAGGGCCTCGACCGATCATCTGAGCGCGCCCGCTCCTGACAAGGAGCAGATCGCCCGCATCCTCTCTGCCGGGCTGCGAGCGCCGGATCACGGGAAGATGCGACCCTGGCGATACATCGTGATCAAGGGCAAGCATCGCGCGGAATTTGCCGAGCAGGTTGTCAAGGCCATGAGCGCGGCCGACCCTGAGGTGCCGCAAAAGAAGATCGACAAGCGCCGTCAGCGTTTCGGCGAGATGCCCATGACCATAGCCCTCGTCATGGACATCGACTCCCGCGGCAAGATTCCCGTCTCGGAGCAGGAACTGTCGATTGGCGCAGGGGCCATGAACGTTCTGAACGCGCTTCATGCCGAGGGTTTCGGCGGCTTCTGGGTATCGAGCGACTTCGCGGAGCAGCCTTGTTTCCGTGAGGCTCTGGGCCTTCGGGATTCCCAACGCCTCGCAGGGTTCATTTTTGTGGGCACGCCGGCCAAACCCGTCCAGGGCAGCAAACGCCCTGACATTGCCGAGTATATGGCGTTCTGGAAGGGCGAACCCGTGAGCTTCGAGGCGGACAAGTGACGCGCACAGGCTCATCGATCGGGTTCGATATCACGATTGCCGGGGCAGGGCCGGCAGGGCTGGCCTGCGCACTCTCTCTTGCCGAGAGCGGTTGGCGCGTCGGCGTTATCGATCCGGCACCCGATACGGCCCTCAGCGCGCCTTCGTTCGATGGTCGTGAGATCGCCCTGACCCATCACTCGCGCAGCTGGCTGCAGACGCATGATGTCTGGCGTCACATTCCGTCCGAGTGTGTTTCGCCCTTGAAAACTGCCCGCATTGAGACCGGCCAGGAAGCGCCGGATCATCCCTCGGGGGCTTTGCTGTTTCGGGCCCCGGCAGGGCAGGATCTCGGCGACGCGACAGAAGCGCTGGGTTATCTCGTTCCCAATCACCTGATTCGCACCGCGCTGCATCGCGCGGTTCAGGAGCAGGGCAAGGTATCGATCCTGTCGGGTCGCTCTGTTGCCAGAAGCTCCGGCACCAGCGATGTCGCGACGGTCTTGCTCGATGATGGCAGTCTCGTCGAAAGCGCTCTTCTGGTCGCAGCGGATGGACGGTTCTCACGCATCAGACAATCTCGTGGAATTGGCGCAATCGTGCATGATTTCGGCAAGGTCATCATGGTCTGCCGCATGCGCCACCCCGAGCCGCATGACGGCGTGGCGCTGCAGTGGTTCGATGAAGGGCAGACAATTGCCCTCTTGCCAGTGGCAGATGACGATCAGCCCGGTCATTTGTCATCACTCGTGCTGACCCTCGACCCTGCCGAGATCGCAGCACTCAAGCAGCTCGATAAAGCCGCCTTCGATAAGGACATCACGCGCAGGACACAAGGGCGACTGGGCCCGATGAGCCTTGAAAGCGCGCGCTGTACCTACCCCCTCAAGACCGTCTTCGCCCATCGCTTTCAGGCCCCGCGCCTTGCCTTGATCGGCGATGCCGCTGTGGGCATGCATCCGATTACAGCCCATGGCTTCAATCTCGGGCTCAAAGGCCAGAGTATCCTGAGTGAGGAAATCGCCTTGGGTGATGCCGATCCAGGTGGTGCTGATGTGCTGCGACGCTTCGAGCGCCGTCACCGCCGGGCCACGGCACCCTTGTTTGCCGCGACGAATGGCATTGCGTCGCTTTACACCCATGACGCCAAACCTGTTCTGGCATTGCGCAGGGCGGGGCTGGCGCTTGCCGAGCGTCTGACACCGTTCAAATCCCTGGTTACAGGCTTCCTGATGGACCGTGATCACGCAGCCTGAGCCGTTGCCTGCAAAAATTCAGGGTGAGAGATGAAATAAGGGGGCGGGAGATTGATCTCCCGCCCCCTTTGTTCATTTCAGAGCCGATCGCTGTGATGTCAGGCTGGCTTGCCGAGTTCAACCCCGGCTTCCTGCAATACGCGGTAAGCATCCAGCATGATGGCATTGGTCACACCTCCAACATCGCGTACCGAGGCGACTTTCGCTGAAAGTGCGAGCGTTATACCCGTGTCGGTAATCGCCGAGATGGCCACGCCGGGTGCCGGGTTCTGGAGGATATCCTCGCGCTGGGTCATCATGCCCATCAACGCTGCCTGAGCTTTTGTCGCATCGGCACGCGGAGAAATCGTGACGGTTGCAGAAGCGGCGCTCAGCGCGGTGCCGAGCGTGGCATTGCGAACGGCAGAGGTGATGAACTGCGAGTTCGGGACAATCATGGTCGACCCGTCGCCCAGACCGATCTCGGTCGAACGAACGCTGATGCGTTTGACATCCCCCTTGATGGAGCCGAGTTCAATCAGGTCACCGACGCGGATCGGCCGCTCCGCCAGCAGGATCACGCCTGAAACGAAGTTCTGCACAATGGCCTGAAGGCCAAAGCCGATACCGACAGACAGGGCGCTCACGACCCAGGTCAAGTTCTTGACCGTCACACCGGCTTCCGAGAGCACCATCAGGAAAACCGCGATCCATGCAACATATTTGAAGATGTTGAGGATGGACGTGCGGGCGCCGATATCGAGATTGGTCGTGGGGAAGAGCCGTGCCTCGAGCCACTGACTGAAGGCACCGATGGCGTAATAGGACACGACGAGTATCACCAGACAGAGCACGGCGGTATTCAGTGAGAACTGTACGCCGTTGATGGTCTGACCGACGAAAAGTCCGCGGACGTTATCCGCAATTACCGGCACATCGAGTTTGCCTTGCGACAGGCAGACGGCAACGAAAACGATAATCAGCCCGATATTCACGGCACCGGAAAGGATCACCCCGAACTGGGCCACCCGGTTGGAATGAACCCCAAGGCGTGAGAGACGCCGAGATATGACCGAACCCACAGAAAAGGTGCGAGCGGTGAATTCTTTTACGGCAATCGAGAGGAGAAGCAGGGTCAGCAAGCTGACCGAAAGCGTCAGCGCCCAGATCGCCACGGCGAAGGCGAAAGCCAGATAGCCGAGGGCGATGGCCGCCCAACTGACGAGAAGCACCAACCAGGCCATGCCATAAAACGCAGGCGCCATCCGCGCATCCGTACGCCCCGTGAGCTTACGGCACAGACCTACAAAAAGCAGGCTCACGACGATGGTGAACAGGGCCTCAATCAGGCGCCGGGCGGTGGTCGGGAACGCGTTTTCCTCACCGACGATGAGAAAGAGGGTCTGCAGGAGCACGAGGACTGCAGCACCCCAATCCACACCCCACAAGGCGCGCGTCACATGCTGCGAGATACCGTCGACTGCTGTAGCGCGGCTGAGTGCGGGCAGACCAGCCCCGAGGATAAAGCCACAGAGGGGCATGATACCAGCAAGACCGGCGACAAAAAGTGGACTCCGCCCGGCCCCCAGAGAGAGAACACCCGAGGTGATCTCCCAAAGCACAAACATGAGAAGTCCGCAGGCCAGCCCGCTCAACGCAACCGGAATGAAGGATTGATGACTCTCTGGAAGCGGCTCGCCGGTAAAGCGCTGGGCTATGTTGCTCTCGACGCCACGAAACAGTCGGTAGATCGGGCGTGAGAGCAGGGCCGTCAGGACGAAGACCCCGACCAGGGCGCCCAGCATCCAGGGCCAGTTATATAGCACCCCGGCATAACCGTTATTGAGCGGCGGTGCGAAAGTCAGTTTGAGTTCCGGCCCCTCATCGCGCAGGTCACGCCAGAACGAAAGGGTAAGTGGAGACGCAATACGCTCGGACAGAAGCGCTTGCTGGCTCACGCTGCCGCGACGTTGAACCTCCAGCTGCACCTGTTTCGCCTGCAAACCCAGCAGCTTGCCCTGAGTGACAGTGGATTTGATATCCTGCAGCACGGATTGCAGATGCGCGCGCTGCGCAACGATTGCCTGGCTCTCACCATCCGCTTTCGCGCCGATGATCTCAAGGTAGCTCTGATAGACTGTCTGATAGGAGGTTGCCTGAGTCTGGATGGACTGGGCGACAGTCGTGATGTCGTCAATCTGGTCGGACAGATCCGAGAGCGTCTCGCTGCCAAGCACGATATCGGTGCGGTTCAGCTGACCGTATATATATTTGAGCCGACCCTGCGCCGTGGTGATTTGCCGGTTGAGCGTAGCGGATACGGTCGTCCAGCCATAGCCATCAGCGGCCGATGGGACCAGCGGCGAAGCCACCGGCGCGCTATCCCCCGGTGCAGCCAGAGCCGGAAAAGTCGATACCGAAAGGGCAAAGACAAGGAAGAGCCCATAGAGGAGTTGCAGGGCCGACCGCCTTTTCAAAGCAGACATTTCGATGATCGCCTCCAGTGTTTGTTCGGAATGATGAGGATGCAAACGGTCGGGGGGGCATTACGTTCGCATCCAGATTTTACCGGCAGCTCAGCCTCGTGATGACTTGAGGTCGCCAATCGATTCAAAGCCCTCACGGGAGAGCTCGCGCAGCAGCTCTTTCTTGATGCGCTGCACCAGATAGGGACCGTGATAAATCAGGGCGCTATAGACCTGCACCATATCGGCGCCAGCCCGCAAACGTTCAAAAACGTCAAACCCACTCTCGATGCCGCCGCAGGAAATCACGGCGATACGCCCCCGAACCAGCGGCACAATCCGATGAAGCATCCCTACCGCCAGCTGCGCCAGAGGACGGCCCGACAACCCGCCTGTCTCATGCGCAAGAGCAGAGCGTAGGGAAGGGGGGCGACTGATCGTGGTATTGTTCACGATGATACCTGCAGCCCCGCCTTCAATGGCCGCCTCGACAATTTCCGGCAGCGCGTCAGGGTCGAGATCAGGCGCCAGCTTGACAACAAGGGGCGGGTACTCTGCGTTATGGCGCTTCACGGCATTGAGGATATCAAGAAGCGTGCCTGCGCTCTGCAGATCACGCAGTCCCGGCGTATTGGGCGACGAAAGATTGATGGTAATGTAATCAGCCACAGGAGCGACGCGCGAGACGAGATAAGGATAATCGTCCAGAGGGCGGGCACCGAGCTTGTTAATGCCTAGATTGGCCCCGACCGGCACCGCCCGGAGAGCCGCATTGCGCCCAGCCTGAAGCGAGCGAAACCGCTCGAGCCGCTGAACAAAGGCATCGATACCATCGCCGTTGAACCCCATGCGGTTGATGATCGCCCGGTCTTCGGCCAGACGGAAAAGACGCGGCTTGGGGTTGCCCTCCTGCGGGCGTGGCGTCACCGTCCCGCATTCGACATGACCAAAACCCATGCGGGCCAAAGCAAGCGGGGCGCGGGCATTCTTGTCAAACCCCGCTGCAAGGCCGATCGGATTGGGAAAACGCAGCCCCATACAGCGCGTAGCCAGCGCCGGCACGTCCTTCGCGGCGCTCGGCCCGAGACCCAGAGCGAGCGCCTCAATGGCGGCCTCGTGTGCCGTCTCCGGGTCAAGGCCGTGAAACATCCAGGTTGAAAGTGTGGATAGAAACGCGCGCGCCATGACATATCCTGCAGGTAATTTCTGTGGGCCTCTCTATAACGTGGTGACAGGACGGGTCGACCCCTTTCCAGGTCGATTTGCCCAGCCACTTACAAAACCCGATGTCTCCACCCGACCCGTTTCCTGCTCTGGCACAGTACCCGGACAGAGGTGACTCTGACTGCCTGAAAACGAGCAAAACGTGACCGGAAGATGCGATGGACCGTGGAAAGGCCGGGCACGACCTGTTATGCGAAGCGCCACGCCACCCAATCGGGCGCAATATGGAGACAGCATTATGTGGGATGAACCCTATCTCGAAACGTGCTGTCGCTCGACGCTGCATCGTGTACTTCTCTGCGAGGGCATAGGCCGTCCGCAGGATCTGCGCGACCAGCCTTGTCTGGAACGCCTGCAGGAAATGGGTTTTGTGACTCTCGGCGATGACGGGCGCTTTCACATCACGCCTGCGGGCATGAATCGTCATGATCAGGAGATAGGGCAGCTCAAGCCGATGAGCGCCCGCGCTTCCCATGTGCGTGCCTGACAGGCCACGCACGGGCTATCAACCCAACCGGGCAATCTTGCAGAGGCCGTGATCCTGCATCGTTAATTCGATTGACAGTACGCGCCTAACCACGCCATGCTCCCGTCCATACCAGGGGGGGCCTCGACAAGAGGCTGAGAGGCTGATGGCGGGATTTCCGCAGCGCAGCGACCCTTTCGCCCCGGCATGTGGGCGAAGAACCTGATCCGGTTCGTACCGGCGTAGGGATTGGTGTGAGCGGCCCGGTCCCCCTACACGCGACTTCCGTTCACTCTGCTCTTGCGCTGTCGGACATAACTCCACGCCGCAAGGGGAGACATGATGGACGACTCAACGCTTCATTCCACCAAGGTCAACACGCTCGATCGCGCGCCCGCGCATGGCACGGTAACAACCGGTCCGATCTCGGGCTCGCGCAAGATTATTTCAAGCCCGGCTGACCGGCCCGATATTACTGTACCATTTCGCGAGATCGATCTCGAACCCACCGCGAACGAGCCCGCGGTGAGGGTTTACGACACATCCGGCCCCTATACCGCCCCCGGCTATCATGCCGATGTATCTCTTGGTCTGCCCCGACTGCGCGAGCATTGGCTGTCGCGCCGTGGCCTCACGAAAGTGACCGAGACCCGCGCGATCAAACCCGAGGATAACGGCTTTGCCAAGGGCGATCACGCGGTGCCCCAGTGCCCGGCCCCCCACGGCGTTCTGTGCGGGCAGGACGGCCACCCTGTGACCCAATACGAGTTCGCGCGTGCGGGGATCATCACGGAAGAGATGATTTTCGTCGCCCATCGTGAAAATCTCGGGCGCGCCGAAATGGTTGAGGGTGCCGAGGCACGCCGCGCCGATGGAGAGGATTTCGGGGCTGAGATTCCGAGCTTCATCACTCCTGAATTCGTGCGCTCGGAAATTGCAGCCGGTCGCGCAATCATCCCTGCCAATATCAACCATCCCGAACTCGAGCCCATGATCATCGGGCGCAACTTTCTGGTGAAGATCAACGCCAATATCGGCAATTCGGCAGTGACATCCTCCGCTGCCGAGGAGGTTGAAAAACTTGTCTGGTCCATACGCTGGGGCGCCGATACGGTGATGGATCTCTCAACCGGTCGCAATATTCATAACATCCGCGACTGGATCCTGCGCAATTCACCCGTGCCTATCGGTACCGTGCCGCTTTATCAGGCGCTTGAGAAAGTAGGCGGCGTCGCCGAAGACCTGACCTGGGAAATCTATCGCGACACCCTGATCGAACAGGCAGAGCAGGGGGTGGATTACTTCACCATCCATGCAGGCGTCCGCATCGCCCATGTGCCGCTCACGGCGCAACGCACCACAGGTATCGTCTCACGCGGCGGGTCGATCATGGCCGCATGGTGCCTCGCACATCACCGCGAGAACTTCCTGTACGAACATTTCGACGAGATCTGCGACATCATGCGTCGCTACGACATCTCGTTCTCGCTGGGCGACGGGCTGCGCCCGGGCTCAATTGCCGATGCAAACGACGCGGCCCAGTTTGCCGAGCTGGAAACGCTTGGCGAACTCGCCCGCATTGCATGGGCGAAGGGGTGTCAGGTCATGATCGAAGGGCCGGGCCATGTGCCCATGCACAAGATCAAGATCAACATGACCAAGCAGCTGCGCGAATGTGGTGAAGCCCCTTTCTATACGCTTGGTCCGCTCACCACCGATATTGCCCCCGGCTATGACCACATCACCTCAGGCATCGGTGCAGCGATGATTGGTTGGTATGGGTGTGCCATGCTCTGTTATGTCACGCCAAAAGAGCATCTTGGGCTGCCAGACCGATCCGACGTCAAGGTGGGGGTCATCACCTACAAGATCGCCGCCCATGCCGCAGACCTCGCAAAGGGGCATCCTGCCGCGCAGGTCCGTGATGATGCCATCTCGCGTGCACGTTTCGAATTCCGGTGGCAGGACCAGTTCAATCTGGCACTCGACCCGGATACGGCGCGGTCCTATCACGACGAGACCCTGCCTAAAGAGGCGCACAAGACTGCCCATTTCTGCTCGATGTGCGGGCCCAAATTCTGCTCGATGAAGATCAGTCATGACATCCGGCGCAATGCTGAACGTGAGCAGGGCATGGAAGACATGAAAGAGAGCTTCAAGGCCCATGGCGGGAAGCTCTATCTGAGGACAGACGAGGTCGAGCCGGCCTGACCTATCGTACCCGGCGGCCTCTGAAAGGTCGCCGGCGCCCAGCGTTGTCCCCCCAACCTCGCGGGGTAAAGCGGGCAGGGACAGGATATTCCAGATTGGACATATCGTTCAGGTGCGGGCGACTCACCACCATGTGACCTTTCCTGTCAGCTCTCGGCCAATCGCGCAAACGCCTTGTGCCGCAGGAACTCAAGCCAGTCGTGGGTATCCTTGGTCCCCCAGGTAACGTGACACCCCTGCCGGGTTGCGTTAAGAAAACCCCACTTCCATGGTCCGGGGTCTCATGACATATCTCTATCTTCTGATCGCCATCTGCTCAGAGGTGTTTGCCACCACCATGCTCAAGATGTCGGACAGCTTCACGCGCGCAGTGCCGGGCATGCTGAGCGTTCTGGGCTATGTCATCTCGTTTTACGCGCTATCTTTCACCTTGCGTACCATGCCAACCGGCATCGCCTATGCCATTTGGTCCGGCATCGGGATCGTGCTCATTTCCGCCATCAGCTGGATCAAGTTCCGGCAGGCCCTCGACACGCCAGCCCTGATCGGGCTCTCTCTCATCATCATCGGGGTCATTGTCGTTAACGTGTTTTCGCGCTCGGTTGGGCATTGATCGACAAATTGCGTCAAAACATCCGAAGATACACGCATTTAATTGACGATTGCCGTGGCAAATTCATATGCGGATGAGATGAACGTGCCTATGGACGATCCGCATATTCTTGATGTCTTGCTCGGCCGGCTTGGCCCGGCGACACCTGCCGAGCCCGGAAACCCGCCTGCAACGCCCAAGCCCAAAAGAGGCAAGAAGCGGCAGAGCGCTCCCGTCAAGACGCGCTCCAAGGCTGGTAACAGGAAGGATCCAAAGGGGGGTACGCCACAGTCTCCGGTTATCGCCGTTCTCTCTGACGACGCACTGCGACGTGATCTCGCGCATGCCACCGTGCGATGCGTTACCTTCTACTCGCTCGAGCAACCGCAGGATCTGGTTGAGCAAAGCGCCACCTTTCTCGAGGCGCTTCTGCGCCTGTGGGCATTGCGGGGTATTGACGCGAAAGCCGTGTGGCGCGAGATCGATCATCGTGTGCAACTGGGAAACCTGCTGAACCAGATCAATCGCGACATCCCTGCCAGTACCGATAGCACACGCAAATACTGGCGGCCGTCCTCCACCAAGCTCCCCTGACCGGATCCGCTCCAGAACACCCATGGAAAATTCTGCTGACATCGCAGTTCTCTTTGTTCTCCTCGTCTCAGCGTTGTGGGGTGGCGTACGCGGCTTCGCACGCGAGGTGTTCAGCCTCGCTGCCTGGCTTGCCAGCTTCGTGCTGGCCGCACGGGTCGCCCCCCTCATCCTTCCCTGGATCACGCAAAAGGTAAGCGACCCGCTCGCAGCGACGGCACTTGCCTATATCGTCTCCTTCATCGTGCTGGTCCTCGTTTTATCGACCGTCGCGCAACGCCTGGCCAGCGGGCTTCGCAGTGTGCTCGCAGGAGGGACGGACAAGCTGCTTGGTTGTCTGTTCGGCGTTGCACGCGGCTATATCCTGCTGGTCGTGCTCTATCTCGTCTGCGTCTCTGTGGCAGGCGCAGATATGGCTCATTCGCTTATTGCAGGAAGCAAATCCGGACCCTACATCCTCGACGGCGTGAATTTCGTGCGGGAACTAATGCCATATTTCCCGCAACTTCATCTTGCCATGCCGCCCGCAACAGGTCATGAGGCTGCCTTCTGACAGACCCCGGTCCGGAACAGCCTATCTCAGATCGCCCGATCGCCGCATCACCGATCGCCCCATTTCCGGTCGCCCAAGCGTGACCATGCCCAGGAGCGCCGCCCGATGATTGATCCCGCCACACT
>Ga0157362_1000990_pt1 | contig 11160 bp, 2 predicted proteins | sample AttlaeALBM3_FD_111480 | JGI IMG/M metagenome (GOLD analysis project Ga0157362, IMG submission 111480) | Fungus gardens microbial communities from leaf cutter ant in Ribeirão Preto, State of São Paulo, Brazil - Atta laevigata ALBM3 | ecosystem: Host-associated > Fungi > Mycelium > Unclassified ... | reverse complement strand
TAGCTCAAGTGACAGCGTGTAATTGACGATACGTGCGGAACAAGTCCAAGACTCGAGAATTCGATAACTGACCTAACTGAACGCACATTCAGGTGACGTCGCGACATCACGATGTCTACTGCAACTTATTTCGTCGTGCAAGCTCTTTTCTCCCTCTCTTACTATTTTTAGTCATCGTCAACTACACACACACACACACACGCGCGCGCGCGCACGCATGCACACATATACACACGGGCATATATACACAAACATATATATATCTAGAAATATCTGCACTTCGCCAAGAACGACAGTTTTAATTACGAATATCCATTCGCGACTCAATCTTGTCTTCATTTTTCTTTCATTCCTTTCTCTCTCCAAAGCGCGAATTTCTTTTTTCTTTCCGCGTGTACAAACATGCACATCGACCAGCGCGAAATTATTTCTCCCGTCTATTCGTATCTACTTTGCCACAACGAGGTTTCTAGGCGACTTTCGCGTGAGAGGACCGATTCTGAAGATTCAGCACTGACAGCGAGCAGTGCGGTTGAACGATCAATCACAGAAATACGTGGGATAATGGATTTAAGAATACCTCAAGGGCAATTCTCAGATTGTTGCTGAAACTTATAGTCCAGCATGGATGATTTCAAGGCGATTACGTGTTCACTAACAAAATTTGTTCAATTGTTAAAATCGTAATTAAATCATCAATCAAAATTATAACTTTCATTTTTCGTACGTAATTTATATAAATTATAAATTGTAAATATATTTAGATGACAAATAACAAATTTAAAATAATGGCCGCGTTTAGCAGAATGTTTATTTTGCAACTGTTGGAAATTTCCTTCGTGCTGATTGGATTATACTTTTAGATCTAGAGAAGAATAATCTCAGCGAAGAAAATTTCCAACAGTTGCAAAATATATATTCTGTTCACGCCGATGTTTCAAGCGATACGCGGTTTTTCCGAACGCATCCGCCTTTTGATTTGACGAATTTTATCACTGATGCAGTTCGCTCACTGTGATTTAATAGGATTATTCTATTTGAATTTTTTTACGTCACGTCACGTCACATGCAGTTATAATTGACTGAAATCAGACTAGGGTAAAAGCCTTCCTATTGATATAGTGCGGAAGAAAGCTTTTCGATCAATCGTTCAAAGAGACACGCGAAATTGAAAGTCCTTTCAGAATTTTTTTATCTCTAACAATCAACATTTCTATCTAAAGAATTTGCAGTATATATTATATATTTAATATACTTAAGAACACGAAATTTCATTATGTGCATATAAAAATATGAAATGTAGCAATGCAATATTACAATGTTGTGCTACAAAATTCGCATATGATTACATAACTCCAGATAATTTCGCTTTATTTCCGCATCCACGTTCGATAAAATCTAAACATGTAGAAGTTTCCTGTAGGTCTAAGGAGAGCGACCTATTTCATACAAAGGAGGTACCGAAGAATATCGGAGTTCGGAAATAAGGTTCCAAACTTGAAGCTTCTGATATCAAGATGTCGAGCGTTTGAACTGATACGTAGCGTCGAGCCTGGTCTTTGAGTTTTGTAACGAAGTAATAAGTTTGAAAGTCTAAGTTTCTGCCAGTTGATTACTTTATCCTTGTGCCTTCTGGTGCAAGGACGGTCGTTAATAAATTGCAAATCACTTTAAGGTGATCCCCTTTCGCTTCGCCAGGGATTAAACAAAATCACTCAGTAGTCGCAGCTAACTTTTAGCTACTCGTAGATGCACTTGATTCAAAATTAAAAGTTGATATTTTTACGAATATAAGAGTGCAGAAGTTACTTTAGAAGATCCACCACATGTCGGAGAGATTCAATGAATAAAGTTACGAGAATAATGTAAGTACGATTACTATGAAGCTTTAGAAACAAAAAATTAAAGTCGATCGATAAATACTTGGACTCACAGATCTTCCTATTATTAAATATAAAAATAGTATATCGAACATCATCATATATTAATTTTTATAAATCAACTTCTAACATCAAAATCAATGTGATGGAAATGTATTAAATTAATTATAGTAATGAAGCATATTGACAAGTCTGACGTATAATATTCCAGCTCTCAGACAGTCAGATATAATTCACTGAATTATTAGTATATTTCGATTGAAGAAAATAACTTCAAGTCACGGTCGCTATTTATTATTAGTTAACCATCTTATTGCATCTTTATCCAATACTTTTTATAGAATAAATTTCTCTCAACATAACTTTTATATTATTTGCTCTTCTGAAACGTTGGGTCTCCTACTCAATGATATTCTTTATATTATACATCTGCTTTGAATTATTGTTATTAAAAGAAACTTAATATTCATCCACACACATTCTTTTTTCTATTATTTTTTCAATTCCTATTCTATTATCATTTCAGTTCCTTAAAATTAATAAAATTAGTGCCTTTTAGTCAACATAAATTAAATGGATCTCATAAATTAAATAGATCCAGTGTTAGTAACTGTGTCACAGATTTTAACATCAATTCAACAATCATAGGTTAATTGAATAATTATGAGAGTGACAAAAGGCGATGGTCATTATCGTTGAGCAGTGTTGTGACAGCGCATTCATCTCACTATAATTACTCAAGATAGGTTTGATCACAAATTGGCTCACTATATCAGCAAAATTCCACCGGTGCATTCGGACGATGTCGACGCGCGTGGCCGGAAGTCAGCGAGCTTACATGCGGGGTAGCTCACGATGGCGAAGATACTCGCGGCGACAGTGCGACTCTCGCGGGATGAGAGACAATCGAATCGCACACATGTACAAAGGTCGCGGGGGCGAGGTTATTGCTTTCGCCGGGGTGAACCGCGCGCGCGAGCGAGCGGGCGTCACAACAAACGGAAGCCGGAAGTGGCCGCGGATCGATTCACAGTCCCCGCTCGGTCGTGGACCTCGAAAAAGCCGGTAGCTCGCCGAGGCGCTACCGCGGTACAGCACGGCACCCGACACGAAACACGGTCAGACTGCGTGGCGACCACCTGTGAGCTTCGTATCGGCGCCGGCGTCGCGACGCCCACGTAGGTACTATCCATCGACCGATCCCGCTATATGCTGCTTCCCCCGTGAGAGTTCGCGTTTCTAGCGTCAAGTTGGTCAATGACGGCTCGTTCTTTGATACAATCGGTAATTTCCCAATTTGTTCGGAGTATTTACTCACCCTAATAAGATTGGTTTAGTGTAAAATTCTTTTTCGTTTCTTCATTTTTAATTCCGTTTCGGATAGAGTTGCTTCGATTCCCGACACACAAATTATTTTCAATCATCATGTTCAAAATGTGAAATATTATTTTGTGCAATATTCTGTATGTGCTATTTAAAAATTTGCTTAAATATGTAACATCGAAGAAGATTAACTAGAATATTGGAATAAAATAAAGATAGTCTCTTTTATGCACGAAGATACATATGGACAGACAAAGCATTTCCGTATAGCGTGATTCTATAAAGATTGACATTACCTCGACTGCAGTTGCGCTACATAATAATTGCTGTAATTAAGGTAATTACAACATAGCTTTTCCGCCGTTGCCATTTATGGAAATATTTGTATCGGACTTGCTTTCAATTTAAAGGATGTTTTATAATATTTTTTAATTAAACGCAAAACAAATTTCTGTAGAAATTTGAAGTTGCTGTTTTTAAAAACAAAACTAAAAAAAAACTAAAATTAAAACTAAACTGAAAACTAAGTTTGTTACTTTCAAAAATCGATAAAATTAAGATAAAAAAGTTTTCATGTCAGATTTATTTAATAAATAAATGACATTATTATAAAATTAAAGAAATTATTTTATTTTATATCCTATTATGCAAAATATATGTATAATTACATTAATATTAGATCTAAAATAATATATGCCTTTAGGTAGGTGGCGAAACTTTTAATAGACTGTTGCTAAAAAAATTATATAATTATAAATATATATATAATATATAAAAAAATATATATATATAATATATAAAAATTATATATAAAAAAAAATAGAAGGAATCTCATGAAAATTTATTTACTATTATCTTACCTTCATTGTGAACCACAAATTTTATCTCACAATTAGGGAAAGATCTCTAAAAAAATCCACACCGTACCAACATGCCAAAATGTAATTAACCGAAACACAACTCAATTGCAATCACGTATCACGAATTTGTGTACAAAATTTCTAATAATATAATATACATAAAAATATAATAAGTTAAGTAAAATATTTCTTCACTATAACATTAAGTATTCCAATTAAATTCGTACTGATAATTTGCTATTGCAATTTAAGTAAATTTAAGTAATCTTTTTTAATCGATCGTCACACTCACAAGATTTTTTATTAAATCTAATATTATCTTGAATAAGACTTATTTGTAACGATTAAGCAGAGCTATGTCGAGGCACTCACGTCGCGTTTCGCGTCTCCCGCGCGAATAATCGTGATTCTATGATGGTCGCGCGATATCCCGTCGGGATCCTTTCTCTTTCCAAAGTGCGAGTCGACAGTGGATACTCTTGAAGATCGAGGCGAGTAACTTAATAATATATGCAAAAGTGTCCTGAGCTTATTTCTGTTTTAAGTGTTAAAAATATGATTGACATTAAAATTCGTGCATAAAAATGCGAATTAGTTTTTTGAATATCTTTTGCACTATTTCAACCGATTTTTTATTTACAATTTTTTCTCAGGATTTGACAAAGTAAAAATCTTTTCATCGAGATATTTGTCTTGTCTATCAGATTCCTTTGAAGTCTAACATACCAATCTTGTTTTGTCTAGCATATCAAAAACGAAGATAGATTATTGCAGACACTACAAGGGCGGTAAGGTACATATATACAAAGACCTTTTCTCGAGTCCTACACATAGCTCTCACTCATTGCAACTTCAAAGAAGTCGAACTATTAATAATAGATGTGTTCTTATTTTTCATTTATTGTGATTTTTCTGGTTTTCCGATAGCAATCCCATTTTAAACACACACACACACACACACACACACACACACACACACTCACTCACACACAGACACACGCGCGCGCGCACAAATACATTTCTTCGACGGTAAGACTCTTGTTTGATAATTTCTCGATTGAATTACGTTATGTATGTATTCTTTTCGCGTGCCAGAAATTGTGACATTTAATCATTTTAAGGAAAATTATTTTATCGATGATAACATAATTCAAAGATTAAAGAGATGAGTGAATTTATACTTGACAAGGCTCTGAATATGTTTTTCTCTTTTTTCAGTCATGAAATCACAGTTCAATGTTACGTCCTGGTGAACGTAGTCCATGCATGCATGTGCGCGTATATATATATCGTTGCGACTCAAACAATCCTCTCGTTTTTCCTCACTGGTCCTTGACTCGATTTTTGGGTCGTTACAATATAAATACAGGCTGGTCGATAAGTTCAAGGTTCGCGGCACGGTCGAACCAAAGCCTCCGCGCATTTATCAGCTCGTTAACCGCTCCCCTTTCACATATAGTTTGAAACACGCCGCGCACATTTTTCTCGTTTACGCAAGATTAATTGGCGCAGTCGAGCGCAAGAGCCATTTTTCAAAACGTACGCCATGATGAAAAATTCATAATTTAGACGGGAAATTAGCCGGAGCAAACGTAATAAATTTTAACGGTAGCATTTAATGGTATTGAAAATTATGACTAAAATGTATTAGTTAATTATACAATATATTGATTATTTAATATTTTGAAATAATTTGTGATTTTATATGTGTATATTGTGCGTTTTATCCATGTTTGTATTTCATATATTTCTTTGAATTTTATTTTTACATATATCACTTCATATGTTTCGCGATGAGTTTTCCGAAAACCCCTAGGCTATATATCGTGAATGCATTCTCGTAAGAAGCTATTTCATGTGTTTGTTACACGCAACCAATTTAAAAATCGATATAGCTGGCGTGGAATTGTTTTGCTAGAAAGTCATTGACCGAGAAACCGGTGTAGAAAGTAGCGTTATTTTATATATTCTGTGATTGACTGTGATTGATATTTATAAAAGCATATAACAGTTGCAAATGCGCAACATAAACGATATCAATCTCATTGATCAAAAATTTTAGATTACAATGTCGATATATAATTTAATTCATGTTAATATTTTTCTGCCATTCATATTGAATGCGCGATGATTGAAATTGTACGTTATATTAAAGATTTAGAAGTGTTTGTTTTTTCAATACCAACGCACGCGAGGAACTTATATATCAACTTATATATCAGAGTTCAAACTTCCACATTTACGAAATTTTTTATAACACTTCTTATAACACACAATCAATATTCCGATGTAGCAATTTTATAATTTCTATCGCGCATTTGGCATGAAATTCCAACTTCATATGTAACATATTATTACATATTTTCTCGCGACATTTAAGATTGATTGTGATCTTAATTAAATTCCGCTACCTGCAGCAGCTTGCAAAAAAATTAGCAAATACAAATAAGTGAAGAAAGGCATATTTGATCAAAAGAAATCGTGATACTTCACGTAAAATATTATTAACTCTGCTGATCTATTATTTCTATTCAACCCAAAATATAATTAATTTTCTTACTAAGATTTTATAAAAAATTTTTCTCTGGTATTTTGCTGAGTTCTTCTGTTAATGTAAGTTTTTCCTTTTGTGAAGATTTTTTTATTTTTTACATAACTTCAAATATTTTGATCCGTGATTTTGAACTTTAAATATTTTGAACGTTATGATCATATAATAATAAATTTGAACTGATCAGCATAATTAAGATCCGCTTTAATCGATATGGTCTTCATTTATTTGCGTTGATTATATTTCAATTTTTCACTTGAATTGTTCAAATTACCAAAACTTTCCGGAAATCTGCACGCACGTGACACAAGCGTTCACCGATTGTCGCGCGCGCAACACGTAATTTCAACATAAGACGTCTGACACAAAAATCCAAGAGAGCACTGTAAAACACCCGTGGAAATTCCACATGGCAGATATACTCACGCGTTCATTAAACGAGGATGAAGCTCTATGCCATGGACAAGTCCCTGACCTTTCGATGACGTCCTAAAGGTAGAACGATTTCTCGTGAAAGCAATCTCTCGGAGGTACTTTGGATTCCTTGCTGTTGTAAGAAATTGCAAGAGATGCGAAACCTCACTGGACAAGATAAGGTGAAGCCGATTGTGCTACTTCGAAGCAACGTGCTGATCAGCGCTAGACGAATGTAAACAAGGAGATCCCGAGCTTGCGCCCTGCCCGGAAGCTGCTACCGCTCTTTCTGTCCTTTCCGGCGGACTTCTTCGTCTTTACACTCTCTCTATCTCTCTATATCTTCCTTTTCTCGTGTTGCGCTCTCGTATTGCGTGGCTCTGGTGTCCGTTCGCGTGTGCGTGCACAGCTCCGGGGTGAGTTTGTGCCGGCCGGCTGATCTGTCTCACTCTCAGTATGCTGCGACGCTGCGCGGCCGCCTATGGTGGTGTAATGGCGACGCTCAGTTGGTTATGGGGGTCGCCGCGCGCGCGAAGCCACCCCCATGCAATGTGGAAAGGCGATCAATACCCAACTCCCGCGATTCCCGCTTTTCCACCCCGTGGACGTTCCTCTGTCCCCCTTCGACAGTGTACTGTTGCGCCTATATTGATGTCGGTGGTAAGCTTGGCGCTCTACTACGTAGGGGTAGTAGCGATGACGATGGTCGTCGTTGCGTCAAAACTGCCTCGTGGAGCGAGGTCTCGTTTTGCGAGACGATGGACGTGTAGGGAGGACAGAGGTTTCAGGGTTATTACAGGTGGAATGGTAGGGTTAAAAGCGCGAGCGCGCGCGGAGATAAACTGCGCACGGTTCTTTGTCCTCTTTTTTTGTGATCGTGAAGCTTCATGCTTGTAAAAAACACGGGCTAGGTATATAATTGATCAAAAATTATAAGTTTTAAAATTAAAGTTTTATTGCATTCTTTTCATCATACTGAAATTAATAAAAATAATAAACCCAAGCAGAACGAAAAAGTCATGATGACATGAAACTAGTTCCCAAATGATTATTAAAAGTTACATTTTAATCAGTCATTATACATTTTAACGTTATCGTAATCTGTTGTTTTCTTAAAAAGCTTATTCACATGAATAATATATGTAATAAAAAAGAAGATATTATATAAGATGTAATTAACAATTAATAAAATGCCTTTTACATTATTCCATTGAGTAACCGAAGCCAATTTAGAAGCAGTCTGGTGAGTCTATTGATTTTATACATTACGACTTAAACGGCTCCATGTTACGATGGATACGGGGCTGTATCGCGGAGTTTGACTAAAATGCACCCTCTTCCGAGTGTCTCGGCAATACGGAGGGGTGGATTTAGCTCGTAATTACGGGTACTTCCCCCATGGACGACCATTCCTCCGAACTGTTTGGAAACGAGATCGTGATACTTTACAACGCATAATAACGGATACTGTTATTTCTTTGTCTTTGATTCTCAGTTTTCACGAAACATGAATATTCGCGTGCTGTTTACTTGCTTTTAATTTGCGGCTGTTCTGTTCGAGAGGATCTCGGTGATGTTCTATAACGAGGTTAATTTGCAAGCGAAAGTAGGGTAAACTTTTTACAGTATATCTACCATATAAAATCCACTGACAGGCTATTTTTATTATTATGAATTATAATGCATTATAATTAAAGTCTAGCGTTCATGATTGTAATCGTTCGTTCTATTGGTTATTCCCTATCAAAAAAGAAAAAGACATTAATCATTTTGCTGCAAATCACATAGAGAATATTATTGAATTATTGATAAAGAATATAAATAGAAATATAATGCAATTGCGCAATATATTTCAACTTATTACTTTCTTAATTATTAATCACAAATGATGTTATCGATTAGCAGCAAGAAATTTTTATCATCTATAATTTCTTTCCATTACAAATTGACTCAATAATAATACATGCAACAAGTGCCAATGTGACTTGACTACAAAATATTTGCTACTGATATTCATAATCGATTTTTATATTTACTATCTTAAGTACAGCCTAAGATTAAATTATAATAAAAATGAAAATCATTTTGAATCCAAAAATAAATCAAATATAAGTAAAATGCATGTACGAATCTCTGCGATTGTTGATGCTTAAATAATGTATTTATAAGGCAATAAAATTCGTTCAACAATTGAACTGTATTTATCAACGAAATTTAACAATAGTTAAGTTTATATATATGTACATTTAACTTTGTTAATAAATGCACTTTAATTGTTTACAAATTATATCTTATTGCCTTATAAATATATTATTTACAATCCAACAATCGTGTAAAGACAGGCATTGTTTTACTTATATTTAATTTACAGTCTCACAGAGTTCCTTTTGACATTAATTAAAATAGTTTTGAAATAACAATGAAATAACAATGAATTATGAATACTATTTTAAAGACATTAACACATAGAAATGTATTTAGGACAGTATTTATAATTATATATATTATTGACGTATTTAGACAACTTTGATCTTCGCGCTCTCGCGTAAAGAATGGTCACTTTTCCATCTTGTGTTCTTTCGAGACACAAGGCGATCAGCAGGTCGCGGACGAGATGCCTTCGGAAATCTAGAACCGGGAACACACCCACGCGAGCAGCAACCTGCAACTGGCAAACATTAGGCATTAAATCGAGCGCATACTTAAGGGTCATATCGTTCGCACGCTTTCTTATGCAACGATCTTCTCACGCGCCACGATAAAAACGCATCCCTCGTTCGTTGTACATGTCCACACGTATGTACATCCTACTCTCGCCGATTCGACTTTATACTATTTTTTCGCAATTCTTTTAAATTCTCTACAGGAAGATCATCAACAAAAATCTCGATTGACATGCTATCAAAAATGGCTCTTGCATCGTATTTTTAAGTCCTGAAAAATTATACACGTATCTATACAATTGCACAAAGTATTTAGGTAATACAATTAATTGTATATAATTGTACAAATCTTCTATTTTCTAAAAAATTACACAAGTGATATAAAACAGTGATAATCTGCGATCCATCTGTGAATTTTTTACAATCTGCTGGCTCATAGCCGAAAATATAAAATTATATTTTCTATTTTATGTAAATGAAATAATATTATATAACCTAAAATTTCTTATTTATTTCTAAAAATGATTCTCTGAAAATAATGTTTAAGAAAGGTTGTGTATTACAATATTTTGATTGTAAATAATTATACAAAATATAAATAATTATAAGTATAATTATTTATAAGTATACATAAAGTACTCGTATAATTAATTATTTCTTATTATCAATATGACATATTATTGACATAAGACAGAAGCAATCTAAAATTGAAGCATCAGTATTTAGTCCTTAAGCCAACAGTAAAAATAAGGAATTACTAGTAATTTAGTATAATCTCGAAGTCGACGGAGCAATGAGAATTCAAAGATCTTTAACGAGGACAATAATCCAGTATATATTTAAAATTTTTTTAGTGATATTAGTTATAATAAAAAATTAATGAAAACAAATAATCAACATTAATTAATAATTTTCGTATGAATTATGTGAAGCATCGTAATTTAGTTGAGTTACTTAAAATGGAGTAATTAAAAGCAAATATTCCATTTATCAATTTAGCTAATTACGTCTCAAGAGACGCAGGAAAATATTTCTATTAACGACACATCCAATATGCAGTTAATTATTAATAATATAGCCAAAGTAATTATCTTCCTCACATGTACATTTTCAAATATTAAAATATAAAATTAATTTAGTTAATTCAATAATTATTCATCATGCGACGAAAGATATTAGTACAATAGTATTACAAAATGCACTTCAGATAATGTGCCATTATCAATATTACAATTAATATTAACACTTTACTAGCAGAACTTGTGTTTTGAAGATTACATGTATACATTAAATAGTATTAGAAATAAATATTTATAGATAGGATATGAAAATCTAATTAATTACAATAAAATTACTATCACGTTATATTCAATCGCGATTTAATTATTAGGAGATTTATCGAGTAAATTAATGTATGTTCTTAAAGGTTCAATTTGCACGAGATGAATTGGCGCCGCGAAGAGAAAGTT